>JACCDG011359199.1_pt1 | contig 15726 bp, 8 predicted proteins | sample 7442471 | NCBI WGS metagenome assembly JACCDG01 (sample SAMN15323444, study PRJNA562643) | freshwater metagenome | isolation source: river surface water | place: USA:Blue River Watershed | collected 2017-08-17 | reverse complement strand
GCCAGTGAGCAGGCTTCATCATAATTTTTGCCAATTTTGGTATAGGAATTTCTAATTCTTTTGTTCCGAGAGTACTGGTTAACAGTGCAAGTAACTGCTTTAAAGAAGGTGTCTATTTTTTCTGGTGAAAATGAGGGATTTCTGCTGCCTCTTGCGGAAGCACCTAAGGCCCTAGTTGGGAGCCAAATAAAATCTGGATGGGTGTTATTAAAATCTTTATAATACTTTCTACCCTCAAGCGCCTGGTGGTACCAAACCCCATCCCCTACTATATTTCCTGCAGATGAAATAAATCTTCCATCAGAGGAAACCCTTAGGGGTGAATCAAAATAAAGGAAAAACGCCAGGGATCTACCGGCATATGAATCGTTATAAGAAAAATCTTCTACTTGAAATTTTTCCTGCGCCCTGTTTATATCAAATCCTTGAGAAACTGAATTGGCGGGCACATTATCATTTGCCCAAAAAATATTCATTCGAAGAAGAACTGGATAGACCCTTTTCCCACCTTCACTCTTAGGCTCTCTAATATCCTCTGGTCTTATGGGGAGCATTTTATAACCGGCAATGGGTTGGTTCCAAACCTCATCACCAGTAAATCTATCAATTACCACTCCAATTTCTCTCATTCCCACGTAATTGGTAAAAATTAGAAAAAATGATCGAGGAGTTACATCCCAAAAGGCATCATAATTGGTAAATCCTTCTCCAATTAGCTTTTTTGAAATGGAGTTGGATGAATCGAAAATCCAATTTCCGGTTTTTTCTGATTTATTGGTATTTCCTGTAAAAAGAGCATTATTCTCCATATACATTTCGGTCTTAAAGGCCTTTAGGTCGGCAACTGTTAGAGTTACATCGCCGCCCCCCATCTTTTTGTTGATTGATGCTCTAGGCTCGGCCTCTTTTATGCCCGCTGCCGCCCAAGCATTGCAATGACCCCACCAGGACTCACAGCCTTTTTTCATTGTGGCATCTACATTATCGCAAGAATGGTTTCGCTTTTCCCATTCTGTAGCTGATTTTTCACCGAAGAATTGGTCAAACTTTTCAGCAGGTGATGGGTATGACCTTCGGGAGTCATATACGAAATTATCAGCAATTCCTTTTTCCTTGTACGGCCAAAAACTTCCGGCCCAAGGCATATTTTTTGGTTGGGCAGCTCCGTATTTATTGTAAAGGTTTTTAAAATTTTGATTTCCTAGCTCAAATTCTTCGGCGAACAAACTGCTAAATAGAAAAAGTAAAATAATCATATTTTTTTCCTTAAATTATTTTTTAATGGCGTAAAATCTTGGTGTATTTATGGTCCTTGGCCACTTCTCGCCAGCGCACCAATCGACCTGTACGGAATTTCCTAAAACATCCGTATAATCGATATGGGAGCCCTTGGGGCAAGGACTGACTTTTACATTTTTATTAATTGCGGCCACTACGAATAAATCATTGGGGATTCTAATCACACCTTCCTCTGTGGATTTTATATTACCTTTAACGGCATGGTTGGAAGGATTGGGGATATCGATAGGGGTTAAATCCAATTCAGAAGAAAAGGTATCTGATTCGGTTGCGAGTAAATCAACTTCCCGATATCTCTCTTTTCCTGCCTGCACGGCTAAATAAACTTTCTTTCCGTAGGGCCTTAAGCTTTCACTAAGGTAGAGACGAACTTTTAAAAGATCATCCCTTTGCACTTCCAAAACTTTCTTTCCAAAAAATTTAGGAAACTTCCGTTTTACTTCAATAACCATGCATTTTTCAGAAGGGTTAAAACTTCTTCCGGTTAAAAATTCATAGCTGTCAAATTTAGATCCTTCCTTAGATGCCAATTTATTACACAGATCGGAGATAAGTGGTTGGATTTGAAATTCTAAAGGTTTTAGGTATTCAACTTTTTTAGCAAAATAGTCCTTTTTATCCTTCTCGCTCATCTTATCTAAGGCGTTGTAGTCAATTATTTCACCAATTGATTTTTTATTAAATTCAAAGGCCTTGGGAAAAAGTAGCATTTCATGAGGTAAAATATTGGACGCCGAAAACTCTTCCTCTGAGCTTATTTTTCTTTCGGTTTGATCCATTTCTTGAAATGCACTACTTATTCCTTTTTGATAGGGATCAAGACCTTTGGTGCTTGAACATCCGAAAAGGCCAATTATGATGGATAATTTGAGAAAATTCTTCACCCTACTCTCCTTAAAATAAATCCTGTTTTGTATATTTTAGGGGAGCCTCGGTTTTTCACCTAGATAGGAACTTTTTTCTTCAAATCTAAATGATGATGGGTTTTGGAGCCATTTTAAAAATTTATTGAAAATAAGAACACCTGATCGATGAGCATTCCAATATTTTCTAGATATTTCTAAATCTGAAAGCCACCTAACCTCTTGTTTTTTAGGGCTTTTTTTTAAAAAAAACTGGTTTATTGAAATTTTTTCAGGTTGATACAAAACTCCTATGAGTCAATGAATTAGAACTGTTATGGTGCGTCTCAATAAAATTAAAAAGGAGTAGTGCATGACAAAGTTAAAACAAATGCTTTTGAGCTTCATCATATTGATTGGTTCAATGCAAGTAAACGCAAACACTAATGTAAACGTTGCTGGTGCCGTAAATATGGCCGCAGAAGCGTTTTCATCAATGGTTCATGGCCCTAATTATGTTGAATTAGATGAAGGCCGGATCCATGCGGGATTTAAGGAAAACTTGTTTTTCCTAGGAAATATAAACTTTGGAAACTCCATTGTTTTCCCCAGATATGAAACTAAACTTATCACCAACTATATTACAACTACCGTACCAGAACTAGTTGGTTATGAAACAGTTGTAACTGGTTACGAAAGATATATATCTCACTATGATTATATTCCACCAGGTGAACCAATACTTGTTGGATACGGGCCAGATACAGTCGTTCCAGTAAACCTTGGAGCTGTTAAAATTAATGGTGAAAGAACCACTATGGGTTGGGCACAAACTTGGAGAGCCGATTGGTTAAAAGCTAATGCTCCAGTAGCAGGTTGGAAAAATAATGACTATATGGCCCAAGCCGAATTGGATTTAAATGCCTGCGTCGGTGGAAGCAATATCTGTCACGTAGAAATTGGAAATCCAAGCGGAGTAAAAATTATTGAAGGTAACGCTGGAAGCTGTTCAAGCCCCAGCACTTGTACCGCTGACTTTGTAATCACAGGAAGCTACTCAGAACCAAAATCACATCCAAACGGAACCCCAGGAGAGCATGGTGAATGGAAACCAGAATTTACCGCAATTGATGAAACAATTGTTCCTGGTGAGCCAATTTATGATGAATCTGAAGGAGAGACAGTACCTGTTTATAAAGAAAGAGAAATAACTGAAGAAAGACCAGTTTATGAAGACAAAGAAGAAACTACTGAGGAAAAAATTGAAAGGCTTGAGAGAGCAAAATCGGAATGGAGACTTTCTTTTGCTCCCGCCTTCTTTGTACAATCTGACTTTGGAACTCTTGTTCTAAATCAAGCGGGTAACAATGAAGATCTAAATAAAAGTGTTCTAGGTAAACAAAATTTTTACCAAGCTCAAGTCGGAGATAGCTCCCCTTGTGTTCAAGAAAGAAGACAGCAACAACGTTTAGAATTCGTTACTCAACAAAATCAAACGCAAGAACAATTTAAATTTCCTGATTTTTTCATTACTTCGGATAACTGTGGCCCTTACCTAGTAAAAAAGCACTATACCATTACGGTTGGAGCTGGGGTTACCATGTCTGCGCGATATGTAAATGCCGGAGTTGTATCTGCAATTACTCCAAGTGTTGCATTACTGCCTATGATCGGTGGCGGTGCTTATTCAATCCGAACCGTTGAAACCAAAGAAGAAGCAGAACGTTCATCATACTTAAATATCCCAAGAGATATTTCTGACTTTAATGATTGGAGAAATAATGACTCTCTTCAATATAAAGTGCATGGTGGAATTGTCTTTACCGGAGGAGTTTCATTCTATGGACTTGCAGCTGGAGTATCTTATTTTGCTCAAGGTGAATGGAAGAGAACTTTTGTAAAAGTTAATGAAAATTCAGTTTTTGCAAGACTAGATAGAGACAAACTTATGAGCTTTGGTATCTACGGATCTGCAGCTATTGCTTCAATGTCTTTGCAAAAGTTTAAAACTTGGGAAGATGGGATATCTTTTACATTTGATATTACTTCATCCAAGGGAAGAAAAGCTTTAGAAAATTTCATGTCTGGAAACATTAAGGATGTACAAAAAGCCGCTACCAGCACTTTAGATAATGGTGTGGTTATTGGCTATAAAACCAAAGGTAAAACTAGTGGTCGTGGTGTTTCTGCCGGATTTGGTCTTCCTTACATTCCTGTTCTAGCTCAGTGGAATAAAACTAGCTTTGAAAACAATACCGAAACCACTCACTTTGGATCAACTAGATTTGAGGAAGAAACAGTTAATGCGGATTTAAATACCTTTAAAGGACAATTCTTCCCTCTGTTTAAAAACGTAGTTGAAGGATTCTTCACCAAGGTTAAGAAATTTAACGGGGCCACTACCTTGTTTATTAACAAGGTTCAAAGTGGACAATATGCTTATAACTTCCAAAGAAGTTACGCTGATGTGGAAGATATCGAAAAGGCCCTTGAACATATTAAGTACAAAACAGGTCTTTTCAGCTTTCTAGATTTTAAATTTCCTTCTAACCTAAAAAAGGTTGGATCTGTAGATCTTAAATTTGGAACAAGATTTAAAACTGCGGCGACCAAGTACTTAATTGAAAATAAAAACAGTGGTGCCTTGGAAAAAATTTCTAGGCAATACCTTTATTCTTACTTCAATTCCTTAAATGCTGACCAAAATGGTGTTTATAACATCTGTTTAGGAAGCACCCGAGGAATGATCAAAATCTGTCAAAAACGAATGATCAGAAAAACTGAAGAAGCTGTCTCAGATATGGTTAAATATCTTGGACAAATGAGCCGTTATTCAGGAGAAGGTGAAGATCAAAGGGAAAAATTTGCAGAAGCATACAGCAACTTTGGAAAAGCAATGCTTAAGACTCCATTTGCCTTCCAAGCTGCCTTAAACCTTGCAAAAGGAAAAGGTGTGGATGTTTATTTCTCACTTGAGACTTCTGAAACTAAAAAGCATGAGGCCATTTTACAGTTCAATGCCCTTTAATAATTAAGATTAAACTTTACTAATGTTTAGGCCCCCAGGTTAAAACTGGGGGCTTTTTTCATTTAAATCAAAACGATCCACCTCATTCCTCGGAGCTTATCTTTCTTTCGGCTCGATCTATTTCTTGAAATGCACTTTTTATCCCTTGTTGATAGGGATTAGGTCCTTTGGTGCTTGAGTACCCGAAAAAGGTTACCATAAGAAAATTCCGCGCCATGCTCTCCTTGCAGGTTGATCTAGTCCTAGTTTTTTTTAAAAGTTATAAATGCCTTTTCCCCAAGAGCGAAATTTTTTTCTTAGAAAACCCTAACTACCTGAAATTACATGTCTATAAAAATTAAAAACCTCCATCTAAACATTGCGTCACTTATTGCGTTGTGGCATAACCTTGATTATTTCAATCAAGGTATATTTATGAAAAACGTTCTGTTTATCTTCACCCTTCTTTTAACCTCAAATGCGTTTTCAATGGCCAGATGGAACGAGGCCAATAATCCAGAATTAATGGAATTTGATTTCGAAAGGAATTTTTCTGCTCTTCCTCAAGAGGGAAAACTAAAGGTTATGCCTTGGAGCGATGACTATTGGGCATCCATTAACGGAGGTATTTCTTATCGATGGGCCGTTCCCGGAGAAGATGAAGTTTCTAAAATCGCCTACCCTCTAGTTGATCCAAATAAATTATCTGAAAGAGATCTCTTTTTACTTTCTCCCTCAGAAAAATATGATCTTTTTGTAGGTGATACAAAATTTTCGCTAACTAATTTTGAAAGAAAAAGAACTAAAGCTCTTGCCATGATCAAGGGCACCCCTGAGTTTGACCCAACCGTGGATATAAAAGATTGGGAAGGGATTTGCCATGCCTGGGCACCGGCCACTTTAGGATATAAGAACCCCAGACCGGTTTATATGACTGGAAAATTAGGTCATCTAATCCCTTTTGGGGCATCCGATATAAAGGCGCTATTGAGCTTAAACGTGGATTTAAGTGATAAAGACACAAAAACCAAATTTCTTGGAAGTAGATGTAACTTAGATTTCCAACCATTAATTAAGAAATTTAGAAATGGTGAAATTTCCGAAGCTGAACTTAATACCAAAATTAACACCGATGAATGTAATGATACCAATGCCGGGACCTTCCATATAGTGCTTACTAACCAAATCGCCAAAAGAAATGAGGGTTTTATTATCGATAGAACCAGGGATTTAGAAGTATGGAACCAACCTGTTTATGGTTATAAATCGCAGATTCTAGGCACCCAGGACGGTGCAAGTCCTGGGGCAGCTCCTGGAACCGTAAAAGAAGTTTTAGTTGAAACTACTTTACTCTTTATCGCTGAAATTCACCCTACATTTTCAGGAAGATTTAATGAAAGAGCAATCCAAAGCATCCTTTATAGGTATCGTTTGGAATTAAATAAAGTTGGAGAAATTATTGGTGGTGAATGGCTAAGCTATGAAAGACCCGATTTTATCTATAAACAAACCGTTCCTGGCTTTACTGGCTTCTTTAAACCTCTTGAAGAAATTTATAAGAGATCAACTGGTGCAATAAATCCTGCAGTTTCCACTGCTGCCATTAAAAAAGTAAAAAAGGTTTCTAGCAGGGAATTTCTAAAGAAGAAGTTTTTAAAAGGTATTAAATTCCAAATTATTAAGAAAAGGGCCATGAATGCCGCCATAAAGGAAGGCAGATTAAATGTCATCAACAGAAGATTTATTAAGGAGTCAAAAATCCTTGTAGAAAAAAGAAAAGAACTCAATAGAGCTCTAATCTCTGCAGTACAATCTAGAGATAGAGATGCCATTATAAAGTACGTAAATTTAGGCGCTAATGTAAACGCGACTGAAGGTCTCGTTGGTCCTGAGTTTATGATCAATGCTATAATGCATAAGCAAAATCTGGATATTATTAAACTTTTTATTCAGAAAAAAGCGACCCTAGAAACTGTGTTGGTTAAGGCCGTTGCCTTGGGCGATATGGATATTTTCAATACCCTTATAAGGGCCGGTGCCGATGTTAACTACTATTCCAAAGAGGTCTTAAGCAACTCTCTTTTAAAAGCTGCCCACCTTGGAAAGGTTGAAATGGTAAAAATTCTTTTGGCCAACGGGGCCAAGGCAACCATCAATGCAACCGGTATTAATGGTCGAAATGCCTTAATGCTCGCTATTAGAGGTCTAGGTGATGGAACCGATCGGGAAAGAATGGAAATTGTTGAACTCCTTATTTCAAGCGGAATTGACACTTCTGCTAAAGATGAAAAAGGGAAAGATGCAGCATTCCATGCTAACGAAAAAGGAAACTCCTATAAGAGAAGGATTTTAAAACTGCTTGGGGCCTAATTTATGAAAAACCTTTTTCTTCTTTTAATCCTACCTACTATGGCCTTCGCTTTTGATACATTCGAAAGTGAAAGATATCTTTATGCCTATATGAGGTTTACTAAAGAAGTAAAAAGAATGTCTTCAAACATTCCTCTAAACCAAAATGACCCAAAAATTCTTCAAGACTTAAAATTTGAATTAAAATCCTGTGGAATTTCCTCCACAGTAAACTCCTGCCTTGACTCAAAATTTAAATCAGTAAAGGCCCTAGAGACTTTTACTAAAGAAGATCTGGAAGGTACCCGTTTTTTAGTCAAAGCATTTACCAAAGATCTAATGGATCAATCATTGATTATCCAAATAATGACTATTCATGCTGAATTTGAAGAAGTTCAAGTTGACCGTGTAGAATTTTTCAAAGAAACCATCCCCCTAAACGGAGGAGGATTTAGAACCTTTTTTGAAAAGTATCTAAAAAACGAGGCCGTAAAATTATTTGAATCCACTGAATTTTATCCTCATGATATTACTCGTTACCTTGAAGTTGCCCAAAATAGCCAAAACCCATTAGAAATTTTCCATTCAATAACCATGGCCCAAGGTCTGGATTTGGAAAAAACTCATTTTGAGGAAATCAATAATATCCTAAGGGATAAATTTGAAATAATTTTAAATACCAAATCCTCCCTTTATCAAATTGAGTTTTTAAACCTATTTGAACCTCTTGAGGATTTGAAAAAAAACTTGGCAGAAAAATTTTTCCAATCAACCGACTTGGCGTCCAAAGAAAAGTCTGCATTAGTTCTGGCCAATTTAGGGTTAAATGATCCGAAGGTTAAGGAAACCATAGTTTCCATTATTAAAAGCTCTATCAATTATCACGATCAATTAAAGGCCTTAGATGGATTGTTTAAAATAAAAAGCAGCTTAGAGGATGATATTTTAATTCTGGCATCCATTAAAAATGGAAATGCCGAAGTATCGAAAAAAGCTTATGATCTTTCACTACAACTAAGTTTTACCAAAGATCACATAAATTACCTTTCGGGTGAGCTATCCAATCCAAATCCGGATTACCGAATTTTTATGCTAGATTTTCTTGCAAAAGTTAATTCCCCGGAGTCCACCAAGATAATCTTGGAAAAACTAAATGATGACACCGAACCCGTTACCAAAAAGGCTTTTTCAATCTTAAAAGACCGAAGCCTTGACGCCTCGGATTTTAATAAAGTAAAAAAATTCCTAAAAACTTTAAAGGATTTTACCAAGTTTTATTGTCTTCAAATCCTAGATAGAGATAAAAGCGAAGAAATTTCTTTTGTCTTAATCGATCACCTAACCGACCTATTTCCAAAAATTGAAGAGCTATCAGTCCAACTTTTAACGGGAAGAGAAATAACTCCAAAAATTAAAGACACTCTTTGGAAAATGGTGAGAAAGAAAAAGACTAAAATTTACTCCTTACGAATTCTTGCAAAACTTGAAACTCCAGAAATTACCGCCCTTTTAATCAATGAATTAAAAGAGGTTGAACTTGACGATCTTTCAGGTCTTTTTGAAGTAATCAAAAAAAGAAATTTAGATTCCTCAAACTTCGAGGCCATAAAAGAACTATACCGAAATAAAGAAGCAAGAATTAGAACAATTGCAGTAAAGCTAATGACTAAATTCCCAAATAAAGCGACCCTTGATTTTTTAAATCGGTCCCTGAGTTTGGAACAAGATAAAGTAACCAAAGCAACGATAGAAACATTGATTAAATATCTCGATAATTTGCTTAACCCCAAGCCACCAGTAGTAGAACCAACTGTAGTTGAACCAACTGTTCAACCCCCAGTGGAGCCAACAACTCAACCTACTCCAGCGCCAACAGCTTAATCTTAGCCGCTCCATGACTCTTTAGATTTTTAATTGAGGAAGGACTAATTCTATTGTCAGGAAGAGACCATCCAAGTCATTGAATTTATTGTCTTTTTTTATTTATAATATTTATACGTTGAATCAATTTTAATTGAGATCAAATCATTATTCTCTATAATCCCCCATGACGCAGAATCTTGACTTAGCACGGTCGGCATAATAACTTTCTGCGACTCTTACTAACGCATTAACTTAACATCTCGAGACAATAACGTCTTGGGAATATTTTTTTAGGAGACCCCATGAAAAAGCTACTAGTTTTCGCCATGGTGTTAGCTTCTGCGAATTCTTTCGCTCTAACATCAAGACTTGCTTTCCAAGTTAGATCTTCAGGACCTGACGCATTTCCATGTAACGCTGGAATCAGACACTTAGTTACAACTGATACTGATGGCTACAGAATGCAAAAACCTTCCTGTCCAACAGGTGTATTAAACTGTGTAAACGGTTTTGAAACTGAAACCGGTGTTCACGGTGGAAGAAGCTATACTGAGAACGATAACTCAGTTGCTTACAACCCTTCATATGGAATTTACCTTCCTGATTTCTTGAAAGGACATGTAAAACTATATAACCCTCTAACAGGGCTATTTGAAACTTCAACCCTAGAAAGAAAAAAAGCAAATACCTCTGGATGGAATTCTATTTTCGCCAGCGACCTTACTGAAGGTTCAAAAATCAATGGAACTTTAGGTGACTTACACCGAGTTGGATCTCAACCAAGAAAAAATAAGGTTCTATCTGATCTAGTATTCTTACTAGCTACAGAACAATACGGAACAGAGTACTTTGTTGATATCTGTAACTACCAACCAGAACTTTACAACACATGTGCTGGCGAAGATTGCTATATTACTTCAAGTGATATGAGCTTATCTCCAGACAGTCACTGGTCATATGAAGCACGTGTTTCTGGAAAGTCTGAATCAATTCTTGATTACATCGTTCTATCAGGATTGACTGTTAGAGCTGAACTTTGGTGTGATGGTGTTTTGAAGAAGTCCTCTTCAGAAGTATCTGCTCAATCAGATTTCTTCCAAATCCTTAGCTATGACCTTGGAAAAGTTCCTGCTGCTAAGTGTGTAACTAGATTCTTTTTCAAAGAAACTAGAAATACAAAAATGAGACTAAACGAAACTCAAAATGGTTGTTTTGAAGTTGAAACAATTGTTAATGAAGGTGAAGAAGCTAACACTTCTTTCAGCAACATGTTCTAATTTTTGCTTATTCTACACCGCCTGGAACAATCCAGGCGGTGTTTTTAAAAAAGTTAGGAAAAAGAAAAAATGAAAATATTATTAATTTTAGTTAGCATAATGGGAATAGATGTTTTGGCCAAAGAATGTGACTTTGAAGGGCAAAATATCTATTCTTATTCGGCTTCCCTCGAAAAAAATAGTTCCTCTGAATTTACCCTTACCGGGCAATTAATCGATCCCAAGAATCCTCAGAGAATTTTTATTCACGGCTGCAAAGAAGCTGTTTTGAATAAAAAATCTCTTCTCATTACCCTTGCCCCTTTAGAATTTGGCATAGAGATCACAAGAAGCTCTTCTGAATACGCTAAGGAAATACGGCCTGAGAATTGCTCTATCGAAAATAACTCTTTTGAGGCACAAACTTTCGAAGAAAAATTGGAAAACAATAGAAAAAAATTGAAATTTATCAATAAATGCGTAGATATTAATATTATTCACACAAGTACCTCTCCCCTCAATATTAAGGAGGATGAAAATTGCCGGATTAATAGAATATCATCCCATGAAGTCGTTGCAAGGGGTGGAAGATGCTTAGTGGATATCTATCCTGATAGTAACTATGAAATAAGTTATAAAATAAATAAGAACTGCCAGGATCTAATTAGTTTAAAGGATCTGGGATTAAATCCCATGGAATATTTAACTAGAGCAGTATTTTATACACTTGAAACAAATAATACTTCTACCGGGGAAAGGCTCTTAGTCGGAAACTCAATGATTAGGTTTAATGTGGAACCATCCACATCTCAAGGAGACTTGTCCATCGATGTGGAAGAAAAGGGAACCCCTGTTTACTTTACAAAATACCCTGTCCCAAGTGTTGATTTAGGTTCAATTAAAGTAAATCCCCAGAGAGGATACCACTCCCTTGGCCTAGAAATATTTGCTGACAATAGGTGCAAAAAACAATGTAGTGATGGAGTTTGCTCCTCACCATGTGATTACACCGTTCCTCTAGTGGGAATGTTCTCGTTATATGAAGTAAAATCCAATGGAAAAAAAGCTTTTTTAAAGGAGTGGTATGACGGCAGCGCCATACCAGGTAATTTTCAAGGTTTAATACCCCTACAAGATTTAAAGGTTTCTGAATTTTTGGAAGAGGGAAAATCTCAAAATTTGGTCATAGAGGTTACATTTTCCGATCCCAAATATGAATATCAATTATTTAAAAAAACATTAAAGGGATTGCTACCTCCTCTTCCCGGGATTCCTACTGTGGGGTTTCACGCTAATCTAAACTCAGGATTTTCGGGCTTTTCCGCTACTGGAACTTTAAACCCTATCCCTTCCTTCAACATTATAAGTGAATTCACTGGCAGCAATCCAATTGGGTCCCTTAACTCCTTTGAGACGTTAACCAAAAGTACGCATTGGCCAGCTGAATTTGAAATGATTTGCAATAGAGAATTGGAGAAATGCCAAAAGATTTCATCCCAACCATTTTTAAAATTTATCATTAACTTCAAAATTTCTAAAAATGGAGATCAAGTAAAATTAGAGAACTTAAAAATTGAAAGAAAATCTAACATATTAACTAATTATATAAAAACAGGAACAGATACACCGAGAATTCAGTGTATCTAATTAAAGGAGATTTTATGAAAAAGCTACTTGCACTTCTAGTCCTTGCTTCAGCTGTTTCTTTTACAGTACACGCTGATCAGATCGATGATCTTTTCGCCGGCGGCGAAGACAGAGAATTTGAATTTGAAAGATTCTCAGAAAACAACGTTATGAAAGCAATTTCTGCTGATGCTGGAATTGCTTGCCATAAAGGTCTTTGTAAACTTACTTCTGTTGATACTAAATGGAAGGAATTTTCCATTAACATGAACGGTGGTATGGGGAACAACGCTTCAGGTGGTTTCGGTGGATTCGGAGATGGAAACGGAACCTTTATCAACCTAGGTAACCAACCAAATTCTGTTTCTTTCCAAGACAAGCTACATGCAAACATCAACATGCAAATAAAGGTTGGAACTTGTACAAGATCAATCAATATCCCAAGATCATTGTATTACTCAATCAACAGATACATGTACGGTTTGATGAACGAAGATTCAACAACTCGTAGATCATTTACTCCTGCTGATGAAGCAATGATCATGTTTTACACAACTGTAATGAAGCAAGCTGACGGCTGTAAGTAGTAGTTAAAAGATATGGGCGTACTCATGAATTTAAGGAGAAATAGCATGTATAGAATTATTCTCTGTTTAATCTTAAATGGCTTAAGTATGCCCCTCTCTTATGCTCTCACTTCAAGAATTGATTTTGGAGTAGTTTCCAAAACCTGTAGAGTGGAACTTCAACAAAGGCATCAGGGCCAGATACAAGTTCAACAAAACTTTATAAAAGAAGATTGCAAAAATGCAATTGAACTATGTGAAGAATGGGCAACCCTTCATGAAGTGGAAGGAAGATGTTCCGTTAACCAAAATCAAGACCAGTTTGTGGCCTCGGTAGGTTGTGTTGGGAATTGCCCTCAAACTTCCCTACCAGCAACACCCACCAACAACTGTCCTAAAATTGAGGCATTTTGTGGAAAAAAACCAAGAATTGGGTCTTCTATGGAAGGCTATATGAGATTCCAAAAGTGTGTTCGGAAAATTGAAGCTTGTGAAAATGGGGAGCTAAAATACCCCTCAGATTTTAACTAGTTAGACTGTAAAAAGATTTTACGGTTAAACGCAAATTATAGCGTGAAAAAGGGTTATCCCTTACTATGGTCGGTAGAAAAAAGAGTAAACTATTATGAAACTATTTATTAGATTTCTATATTTAACCCTGATTTTTTCAAATATCTCATTTGCGGGAGATACTGTTAAATGGACCAAGGGCGATTTAATAACCTCTGATCTAGATATCAATAATTTGCGCTTTACGAATAGAGCAAGATGCGCTCTTGACTCAAAAAAACCCACTGAATCCGCATTTATCCTCATTCAAAATATGGAAGTAGCTAAAGGTCTATATAGACTAGCTAAGGCCACCGACAATAATTCCACCGACCTCACTAAAATGGGTATTTCGGTCTATCGATATTCAATAATTCAATTAATAAAATATATCCATGAAAAATTGGTAACAGGGGAACTTCCTCTTTTGCCAGTGGATACCTCAGATAAGAACTCTCCTTCCAGATATTCAGCTATTAGCGCTGAGTGTAAGTCAGACGGTTATTGCTCTGATCTTGATGAATATATAAGCTCTATTTGGAAAGTGGCACACGATAATAAAAACTTTTCTAAAGTGGATACTTTCAGTTTCATCAATAAAAAGGTTTTTAACAATAACAAAAACCTAACCTGTCACTACCTTAAGAAATTTTCCCCGCTACAAGCTCAACTTTTCGGGACCAAGCCAAATGGCAAAGTATTTGAAGAGATTGCTAAAGCAGGATTTAATAAGGAAGAATATTTAGCAGATTGCTCTGATATAGAAGCCCAAACCGACCTTAAGGTCGCTTCTTTTCAAATTGAAGTCCCTGATTTTAATGAAAAGGAATTCGATAAAGTTGGATTTGATTACTGGAACTCTCTAAAACTTTATTTTTCCTGGGCCTTTAGAAATGCACCGGAATTTGAAAAAATGTCTGCTCCTTTTGGAGAAGTCTTAAAGGGTATAGCACTTGAAGACTCCGTAATGATTATCCCTAGCGGATGCAAGAGCATTACACCTGCCAAATGTGGTGGAGACTATGTTCAATTAAATACAGTAAGAGAATTCGCTAAAGCTGATTTTAAAAAGACTGCACTTACCACGGATATTCTATCTCCCTTCCCAGATGGACCTCAGGAAGACATGATTGATGAGGCCACTCCAGCTGTTAATACAGATATCGCCGATCTAGCAAATTTTGAAAATGCTGAAAAATGGTTAGAAAACCTAAGAGATAATTTGGCAAATACTAAAGGTATCATGAAGAGAAAGTTAATCTCATCTATTAACTTTCTAAACCTAGTTACACCAAGAATAACTCCAGAAAAAATGGTGGAGCTGGTCTCTGCATCTTTTGCGAAGCTTGGAATCGATGAATCCACCAATGAATTTTTATTAAATTCAACTCTTACTAAAGAAGAGGAGTTAGAACTTAAAAACGAGCTTTATTATCTTTGCGGAGAATTTACCCAAGCAGGCCATGAGGATTTAAGCTTTATTAAAGGTGATCTAGAAATCCTTAAAAAGACCACATTAGTGGACCACTTAGCAGATACTATTTCACAACAATCCACTGAGAAGGCCTATGGGTATTATGAAAAATTGGCCGCTTATATTAATAAAAAATGTAGCTCCTTTAACCAGAAAAATATTTGGGATGGGAACTTCCAATTAGATAAATCCGGATTTTCCAAATGGTACCTAGATAAGATCCATGAAGGAAAGATAACTTCCAACAAAAATGAAAAATATAAAAACTATTTGTTAAAAAACCCCGCCCTAATTTCATATAAAACTAATACCGAAGGTTTAACTTCTGATACGGCCATTTGTGCCAATGGAGTTGATTGCGCACGGAAAACCTTAGAGGCCATAATTGATCTTTATGCCGTTGCTCAATATGCCAACACTTTCTGGTCAATGGATCAGATGGTAAAAACCCCCGCATTTTTTAATCCCTATGCAGAACGTACTGCTTGTAAGGTTTATGATCCTTGGTTTAAGACCAAACAGTTAATATTTAACCTTTTAACCAATATGGGCCAAGCTGCTATGTCTGCGTTTGTTCCTGGAGCAGGAATTTTTGCATCCCTTGATTTGCAACCAGGACGCGTGGTTTCCTTTAAGCAATTAGTAGAAGAAGGAAAAATAGAATACGATGTAAATAGAACCCGGACTTCAATTTTTAGGGGTCTAATGCTTGATTTAGGACCACTTATTGGGGTTCCTTGTCAGATCTCCATCTCCAAATATTTTGATAGCAACTTTTCGGCCTATAACTTCTCAGGAATTACCGTTGGAAGCTGCATAAACCGAGACAGCTCTAATATTGATGTTTATTCGGCAAGTGATATTGGCGATCCTGAAGGTGCAAAGATTAACACCT
>JACCDG010163776.1_pt1 | contig 15728 bp, 16 predicted proteins | sample 7442471 | NCBI WGS metagenome assembly JACCDG01 (sample SAMN15323444, study PRJNA562643) | freshwater metagenome | isolation source: river surface water | place: USA:Blue River Watershed | collected 2017-08-17 | reverse complement strand
ATGAGTATTCGTTGAAGGGTCGTAAGAGATGATTACGTTGATAGGAGCTAGATGTACGCACAGTAATGTGTTTAGTCGAGGCTTACTAATTACCCGAAATTCCTATTAGGAAACATGATTATCACAACCTCTTTGAGGGTGAGTAATCGTGTTCAGTTATAAGCGCAAGCATATAACTGAATCAAATGTGTTGTTTACTTTCATGTGGTGTGAGAAGATTTTCGTCAAAAGAGCGTAATTGTATCTACTTTTGACATCTCCTCACGCCACATGAACGTTCTTTCTTTCATGTTGCGAAGTGTTAAGTCGGGGTGTAGCGCAGTCTGGTAGCGCGAAGCGGAGGTAGTAGCCTGCTTAGGTCAACCGTTCGAATCGGTTCACCCCGACCACACAAAATATATTCCAACTTTTTGTTCTCCTGATTTGGCCTTGGGGTCACACCTCTTCCCATTCCGAACAGAGAAGTTAAGCCTAAGCGCGGCGATGATACTGTATTTATACGGGAAAGTAGCTTGTCGGGAGAACAAAGTGTTGGAATTGCAAAAGCGCAACCTTTGGTTGCGCTTTTGTGTTGTGAAATAATTGGGGTGCAATTAAACATCCTAACGTCCAACCCAATCATTATGGTATTATTACAACATGGATTGGCAAACAAAGCGTAAGATAATTTATGCGTTTACTTCAATAATCGCAGTCACTACTATTTTTGTTTTTTTGTTACGCGACACACTCTTTCCAGAACCAACCTGCTCAGACTTCAAACAGAACGGTTACGAGATTGGTGTTGATTGTGGCGGTCTTTGTGATAAAAAGTGTACCCAAGAGGTCGTACCTCTTGGAGTTCTTTGGTCGAAGGCAATCGCTGTTTCATCAACAACCTATGATCTTGCGGGATTAGTCAGTAATTCTAATATCGATAACGCAGCAAAAGAGCTCGGCTATCTCTTTTCAGTATTTGATAGCAACGGTGACGTCATGACAGAGGTGAGAGGCTCGACCACTGCACCATTAGACGGTAAGTTTCCGCTCATCATTCAAAATGTTGTTCTTGCTAAAGTGCCTGGAAAAGTCGCGCTCACTCTTTTTGATACCGATCACTACAAAGTAAAAGAGAGTCCTACTTCCCCAACGGTCACGATTGATAATAGGAGATACGAAAGTACTGACACATCTCGACTGTACGCCACTATTATTAATAACAAGCGTATTGAGATTAGAAACTTAGAGGTAAGAGCAGTACTGTATGACTCTTTTGATAATGCCTACGCAGTTGGCAAAACAGTGGTCCCACTTCTTGACAAGGAAGGGAAAGAAGAAATAGTTTTCACGTGGGCTTCCCCACTTAAAGAGGAACCAACCCGCATAGGAATCTATCCTATCTTTAACCCTTTTGATGCTCTGGTAGAATAGTTCGGTATGCAAAAGTTTTTCTCCTCTCTCTTAAAAGTAGATATAACGCTGCTTGTCTCCATGGTGTTTATTTCGGTCGCAGGGCTCCTCACAATGAGTTCTTTTCAAGGTGACGACAACTACTTTTTCAAACAGACAATATGGATACTGCTTGCAGTGATTACGTTCTTTGCGGCATCATTGTTTGATTATCGTTTTTTGAAACAGACACGTGTTGTAGTCAGTCTTTATGGGGTGCTACTTCTTATACTCGGATTCCTGTTTGTCCTAGGGCACACAGCCAAAGGGGCTCAGTCGTGGTTTAGTCTTGGTGGTTTTGCTTTTCAGCCAAGTGACCTTATGAAGCTCGGACTCATTATTATTCTCGCTAAGTACTTTAACCGTAGGCACATAGAAATTGCCAATATAAGACACATAATTGTCTCAGGGGTATATGCAATCATCCCGTTTGTTTTGGTCGTGCTGCAGCCAGATTTTGGCTCTGCAATGGTACTTTTCTTTATATGGCTCGGAATGGTTCTAGTTTCAGGGATTTCTTGGAAGCACATCTTACTTGTGGTGGTGCTTGCAGGAACGACACTGCTTCTGGCGTGGAATTTTGCTTTCAAACCATACCAGAAGGCTCGTATTATCAACTTCTTCAACCCTCTTGCTGATATACGTGGCACAGGGTATAACGCCTATCAGTCGACTATCGCGGTAGGGTCTGGTGGACTTTTTGGCAAGGGGCTAGGCTCTGGCACTCAGTCAAGACTTAACTTTTTACCGGAGTACAAGACTGACTTTATTTTTGCGGCGTATGCTGAAGAGTGGGGGTTTGTTGGTGCTGTACTTCTTCTTATTTTCTTTGCTGTGATTTTTATCAAACTTTCATTTTTTGCACTTCGTGCAGACTCTACCTTTGAAGCGCTCTTTACCTACGGTGTGATGGTGTGGATGATGACGCACGTTGTGATTAATATTGGTATGAATATTGGTATCATGCCGGTAACTGGGATCCCGCTTCCACTTATGAGTTATGGTGGGTCGCACTTACTCGCTGAAGCGCTCGCGCTTGGTATGTGTGCGGGGATGTATCGTTATGCAAGAGGGGGACATAAATATCAGGCGAAGAATGAATTCTTAGGGTTGGAATAAATCCAACATCTTTTTCTTTTTACATTTACCCCTTGAAAGAACGCGTCAATTTTTTGCTAAAAATTGCGCTCCCACTCAGCTACCCGCTTCCGTGAGGTTTTTCAAAAGGTAAATGTGGAGTTAATTGGTTTTCGACTTCTTCCCACAGCACCAGCAACACAATTTTATTGCACGAGAAGCGTTCCCGCTCTTCTTTTTACTGAGCTACAGAAAGTTACTTGCGCCAGTTTTGTAAGGAAAAAACCTTTATATTTATCTAAATAAGAGTAGACTAATGATATATGAGAACAATTAAATACTTTAGTATTGTTACTGTCATTTCTATAAACTTACTACTCATCCCGTCTACTACTTTTGCATCTTGGTGGAATCCAACAACTTGGTTTGCTAAAAAAGAAGAAAAACAAAAAAGTTATACCTCTAAATTAGAAGCAAAGGAAGAAAAAGCTACGACAACAAAAGTAGTCTCTTCAAACAAAATAGAAAAGACGAACCAAGAAACAGTTAAGCCAGAGGTGGTGAAAAAAATTCAAAAAGTAGGCAGCCCTAACCCAGTTAAGAAGCAAGTAGTTGAAGCAGGTAAACAGAAATGTTTAAATGGTTTAGTTATTTTAACTAATGAAACTTGTACAAAAACTTGTCCTAACGGAGAAATAATACAAGAAAATTTAACATGTAAAACAAAAATAGAGGAAACAGAAGAAGGCGCTACACCAGAAGAGCTGGCTCAACTGCAAAAGATAGCCGACAGAGTAGTTGCTAAATATAAAATCAAATCTGATATAGAAAATATAAAACTTGAACAAGCTAAAAATCGAGCAGAAGGAACAGGAAAATATGAAGTACAGAAAGGTGTGTACTCAACGGTGGAACAAATTCTTGGTGTAAGGAAACTAGCAGATAGATATTATGAAAATAAAATTCTTGAACTTCAGGTAGAAGAAATACGTTTAAATTATTCCAACGACCCAACAACTGCACAAAAACTAATAAATGACTTGGTTCAATCTAGTAAAATATTAAATAATATAGATGATATTAATACCAAACTAAACTCAATTAATTCTAAGCAAAACCAAATACAAGAATGTATAAAAGACTTAAAAAATGGTCTACCTGGGTATGGGTGTAATTAAAGAAAATGTTAGTGAGATTAAAAAATGCCGTCTGTGCAAAATAAATACAGTTTTAATTCAGGCGCACATCATACCAAAGTGGGCTTTTAAATACCTCTATCTAGAAACGGATAAGGACCCTTTGCTTTTAATTAAAAAAGGCAGTACAACAAGACGCCCAACAGGACCTTATGATCCTGGAATACTATGCTTAAAATGTGATAATTTTTTAGGAATATATGACAACTATGCAAAAAGTATTCTTCTAGACAGTGAATTTATTGAGGAAACTGAACTTACTTATACAATTAAAAATGTTAAACATGACAAACTTAGACTTTTTTTAATTTCGGTCGTATGGAGAGCGTCAATCTCTAATCTGAACGAATTCAGTAAAATAACAATTGGACCATATGAAGATAAAATAAGAAATATTCTTTTGGGTATACAAAACAATGAAACAAATATTTTTTTAAAAGATTACTCATTTTTAATAACAAAGTTTAATGAGGGGCAACTCCCTCAGGACATGGTTAATAGAAATATACAAATACCACACAAACAAAAAGTAGAAAATATCAACGTTATTGTTTTGTACATGCCCAGAGGCTTGAAAATTATAATAAAAATAGATAAAAGAAAATTACCTGAAACCTTAAATAAACTAGTGGAAAAAGATGATGACAAACATCTGCTAATTTTTAAATTAGGAAATTATTCAGAATCAAGGAAATACGAAACTCTCGTTAAATTATCTAAAACTTAAAAGTAGTTTGTTCAAAAAAATTATTTATATATCACTCAATGGGTATTAATAGTTTTTGTTAAAATTATTCGGAGATCGTCCCACAACCCCAGCATTTTGGTTAGTATCTCATACCCCACATTTACCTTTTGAAAACCCTCGCGGAGGTGGGTAACCGAGCGGGAGCGCAATTCCTAGCAAGGAATTGACGCGTGTTTTCAAGGGGTAAATGCAAAAAGAAAACTTTATTAATGAATTACGAAAAATACGTTTTCTTGAGAGCGGTGTACATAAACTTTGGTTGGAAGCGCAGCTTGCCGGGACGCTTGGCTTCGTCGACGACAGGAAGTTTTTTTAGAGTCGATAGAAGTGTTTCTTTAAAAACTTTTCCATCGTTACAGTCGATGAGTTTTGTGTACGGATCATCGAAGAGAACTTCTGGGATGCCTCCTGCGTTACTTGCGATTATTGGAAGCTTAGAATAAAGAGCTTCGATTGCTACATACCCAAGAGCTTCAGTCCTAGAAGGGAACAAGAAGAGGTCGAAGCTGTTGAGATAGAGCGGTGCATTTTCAACGAACCCGTGCATGATGACACGATCTTCGAGCCCAAGTTTTTTGGTGAGCTCTTCTAAGTAGTGTCGTTTTTCACCTGTGCCTATAATGTGGTATGTCCATTCAATGTGCTTACATTGAGCTAGTGCAATAAGTGCACGGTCCAGACCTTTGCTAACGTGAAGTTCGCCAACAGAAACGATATGAACCCCGGGTCTTTTCTCTATAGCGAACCTTTCAAAAAAACGCCCTCGCTCAAAAAGTTCCGGCTCGTCAATGCCCGTATAGACACATTTTATTTTTTGAGCAATAAACCTAGGGGCACGAAGAGACTTCATTACATCCTCTGAGACAGCTACCGTTCTATGTGCAAAGAAGACAGTGAGTAGACCAAGTAGTCTAAAAATAAGTTTCTGATATCTGCTGCGCGTCTCGTTAAATGGCCAAGCATGAGCTGTGAAGATAATATGATCAACTCTTGCAAGTCTACCCAAGACAGCTCCAAAGAGCCCCATTTTAGAACTGTTTAGATGCAAAACATTTGGTCGCTCGCGTACAATTACTTTAAAAAGATTGATTGAGGCTTTGAGCTCCTTGAAGATATGTATGTCTCTTTGTAGCGAAGATAGTGATATGGCTCGTATTCCTTCCGATGATAGTTTCGTAAAAAGTTCACCGTTGCCACCAGCTACCACCACCACTTCGAAGTTCTTTTCTTGAGCAAAATGTTTGGCTACATCGTACACATAACGTTGAGCTCCTCCCCAATTCGACTTGGTTACGGCGACCATAAGCTTGGTTTTTGTGCTTGACATACGGTGTGGTATAGTACCAAGTATAACATGACTAAATTTCAGAACAGGCTTTACCAGGCAGTGCTTTTTTTTGGAGATTCTGCGCTATTCTTCGTGAGCTTGGGTGCTGTCTTCATGCTGAGAAAGAACAGTTTTTCTTTTGATTTTGAAGACTTTTTGCCGCTTCTCTATGCTTTTGTCCCCATTTGGCTACTAGCTGTATTGTCGTATTTCGTCGCATCGCTCTACGAGGTACCGTCACTCATGACTACCATTAACAGAGTCAAGATGATCATACGACTACACATCGTTGCGCTTGTTTTTGGTCTGGCTTACTTTTATATTTTCCCAGAGTTTTTTGGTGTAACACCAAAGGTCATCCTTCTTTTGCAGATGTTGATGTACACAGTGCTCATTGTTTTTTGGCGAGTCTACACATCACACCATATTCGAACTAAGAAAAAAAGAAAGGCGCTTCTTGTCGGACAGGGAGCAATCGCTAACGAGCTCAAACAGGCCGTTAACAGTAACCCTCAATCGCTCTTCGTGTTTGCTGAACATATTGAAGTGCACTCTCCACTCTTGGCTGACAAGACGCTAGACTCGCTACGTTCCGTACTTAAGGAAAACGAAATCTCTCTACTCGTTGTTGACGTAAAAGATGAAAGAGTGCTCCCGCTTCTTCCGTATTTTTATAATCTTGTAGGGGACGGTGTGCGCATTTACGACATACACAAAATGTATGAGGATGTATTTAGAAGAACCCCACTTACTTCAGTTGGGTATTTTTGGTTTTTTGAAAATGTGACCTTGGACATGAGGCTCTACGAGATTGCAAAGAGAGTAACCGATGTTGTGCTGTCTATCCCGGTATCGGTACTATTCCTCATCTCAGTTCCTTTCGTATACTTTGCTAATAAAATTGAAGGCGAAGGTGATGGCAAGCTTTTCTCAAAACAGAAAAGACTTGGGCTTGGTGGCAAAGTTATTGAAGTTTACAAATATCGGACGATGCTCTACACCGACGATGGTTCTTGGCGAGTAGAGGGTGGCAATAAAAATCGGGACACCAAAGTAGGTTCCTTTTTAAGAAGAACTAACATCGACGAGCTACCACAAGTCATCAACATCCTAAAAGGCGAGATGAGTTTTATCGGCCCACGTAATGATGTGATTGCTCTTGGTGAAAAACTCCACAAGGAGATTCCTTACTACGTTATCCGCTACTCTATTAAGCCAGGGATATCTGGATGGGCTCAGACACTTCAAAAAGTGAAAAACATTAACCCTCAGGGGGTAGAAGAAAACATTACTCGTTTTCAGTACGACCTTTACTATATTAAAAATCGTTCGCTCCTTCTGGACGTTGTTATCATATTGCGCACGATAAGAATTTTATTAATTCGTCTAGGTATTTAGTGTGACTTTCTAGCCTCTACTTTTTTAATTGTATATTCTTGTTTCTTAGGTATAATAAAATTATCTATGAAACACACACTTTTTATCACCGGCGGGGCAGGATACATCGGAGCTATGCTTGTCGATCAGTTTGCAAGGCGTGACGACGTGGAGCGGATTATCACTCTTGATAAAGAGCCGGAGACGTCTCTTACTACAGACAACCCAAATAAAAGCAAGATAGTCTACATCCAAAAAAACACAGCAGACGACTCTTGGGTTGAGGAAGTTAAGAAGTACTCACCGGACGTTGTTGTACATACTGCGTGGCAGATTAGACACATGTATGGAAATGAAGAGACTGAGTGGCTATGGAACATAGACGGTACGGATAGGATTTTTGACTTTGCTTTCACCTTGCCTTCAGTTAAAAAGCTCATCCATTTTTCTACCGTGGCTTCTTACGGAGCTTTTCCAGATAACGAAATGGATCATTTTTATAAAGAGAGTGAGCCATTCAGAGAATCCGGTTACCTCTATGCAGAAGAGAAGCGTATCTCAGAAGAGCATCTCAAAGAACGTTACAAGAAAGCAAAAGAAGGGGGTTGGTCAGGCCAGGTGTTTATCGTTCGACCAGCGGCCATTACTGGTCCACGAGGGCGCTATGACCGTATTCGTTTCGGTCTACAGTCAGCTCTTTCTGGTAATCTTAATCGTGGCTTTGTGAACAATATTGTGATGTTGCTCACATCGTTTGTTCCTGTAACCAAGAAGTGGTTGCGTCAGTATATTCACGAGGACGACGTATGTGATATTGTCGCACTCTTTTCATTTAATGACTTAGTTGGCTCATATGAGGTATTTAATATTTCACCACCAGGGGACGTCGTCTTAGGTAAAGATATGGCAGAGGCTGTCGGGAAGAAAACTATTCCTATTATGCCGTGGATGGCACGACTCGCATTCTTTTTCTTCTGGCATGTGACAAGAGGGAAGATCCCAACATCTCCTGGAAGTTGGCGTGGTTACTCATATCCGATTGCTGTTGATGGGTCCAAGCTTACTACTCAGTATGGCTATCAGTATAAGTTTCCATCAAAAGAAGCCTTTGTTAAGAATGAGGGGCGATACAAGGTTACCCTTTAGTTGTTCCTGCTAGTTTTGGTAAATATTCAAAAGCAAAGCAGGGGCCTTGATTTAGTCTCATAAATAAGGTATAATCTCCAAACTATGTTAGAACTTAAAACTCTCCCAAGAACTGCTAAAGAAAAGACAAAAGTTGGATATATTCCGGCTGTATATTACGGTGCACAAGCAAAATCAACACCAATTTTCGTTGACTCAATTGCTTTTGGTAAAGTTTTGACTGGCGCAGGAGAATCTTCTTCTATTACGCTTACGACAGAACATGGTCCTGAGTCAGTGATGATTCAAGATGTTCAGCGTCACCCGGTAAAAGGTAACGTCATTCACGCTGATTTTTATGTACTAGAAAAAGGTCAGAGAGTACACGTTAAGGTCCCTCTTATTTTCATTGGAGAATCAGCTGCTGTTAAGGCGGGTGGAGTTCTCGTTAAGGTGATGCACGAACTCTCGCTCGAGGCTGATCCGTCAAAGCTTCCTCACGATATCGAAGTAGACTTAGGGCTTCTCGCTACATCATCTGATGTTATTCACATCAAAGATATCGTTATCCCTGTTGGATCTACTCTTTACCATGTTAATGATACCGACATCGTAGCTTCAATCACTGCTCAGCACGAAGAAGCAGAAACTCCTGTGGCTGTTGATCTAAGTGCTATTGAAGTAGAAAAGAAGGGTAAGAAAGAAGACGAGGCAGCGCCTGCTGAATAGTTTTCAATAAAAACAAAAAACGCTTACTAAGTAAGCGTTTTTTGTTTTTAGTGTCACAAAGTAGCTACTTGTTCTGATATACTAAGTATATGAGGTCTATTCTCCTTTCTTTTTTTGTTGGCATTTCTGTGCTCGGGCTTCTTTTTTTTCCAACAATAGAGGTTAGCGCCCAATCAAGAGAACAACTTGAACAAGAACTTGTTAATCTTGAAAACCAGATTAAACAACTTCAAGGAACAATTACGCAAACACAGGCACAAAAGTCATCTCTTGCTCGTGACATTACACTACTCAATCAGAAGATTAGTCAGAGCAAGCTTAAGATTCAGTCTCATGCCAAGACAATCAGTCGGCTCAACGAGAATATTTCTGAAAAGAATAAAACGCTCAATGCTCTTGATGCCAAGATAGAAAGAGGCAAGGAGTCGATGTCACAGATCATGAGGAAGACACGCTTCATAGAGGACTCATCACTTATCGCTGTTGGTTTGCAGTCGAAGACGCTTTCTACGTTCTTCGAAGATGTTGACTCTTTCTCAACCATTAACCGGTCCCTTACTGACAGTTTCGAAGATATTCGAGCAACGCAGCAAGAACTAGAAGAAGTTAAGGAGGAGCTCATGGAAGCCAAAGACCAAGAGACAGAGAAGAAGTTAGCTCAAGAGCTAGAAAAAAAGAAGGTTGAAAGTAATCAGAAAGAGAAGAACACACTCCTGACAATTACCAAGAACCAGGAGACTGAGTACAAAAAAGTGTTAGCAACAAGAGAAAAAGAAGCTGGTCAAATAAGAGCCAAGCTCTTCGAGCTTCGTGACGCTGGCGCTATTTCTTTTGGTCAGGCATATGATTTGGCAGTAGCAGCATCAAAAGGTACTGGGGTGCGCCCAGCACTTGTTTTGGCGATTCTCATGCAAGAGTCCTCGCTTGGTGTTAATGTCGGTGCATGTTACCTAAAAGACAGTAATACCGGTGAAGGTATTTCAATAAAAAATGGTACGTCCAAACCAAGAACCATGAGTCCCACACGTGACGTCTCACCATTTTTGGATCTCACATCTCGCTTAGGACGAGACCCGTTTAAGACACAAGTGTCATGCTGGATTCCAATGTACAGCGGAGGTAGTCCAACTGGATGGGGAGGTGCGATGGGGCCGTCACAGTTTATTCCTTCAACATGGAAAATTTTTGAAAACAGAATCGAAAAGATTACCGGTTCAACTTTGGCTGACCCATGGAATCCGCGTGATGCAATCACTGCAACCGCGCTTTATCTTTCTGATTTAGGTGCACGAGATGGCAATGAGTCAAGCGAACGTAATGCTGCATGTAAATATTATTCTGGGCGCTCATGTAGCGTGTCTTCTGCTGCAGCTGGGTACGGTAACTCTGTGATGCGAAAGATAGTTGGGGTACAAGCGGATATTGATAAATTGCAGCGTTAGTTGGTAGTTCTTCATTAGGAAGTTAGGGTGTGCTCCTAACGAAGAACGCCCTAACGTCCTAACTAGAAAACTTTTGACTGTAAAAGTACCAGGTGTATACTCCTTTGTAATGAAAAAAATTAACCATGTTATTGAGTCACAGCAGTTTGATGTGCAACTTATTAACTCAATCTTCGCAACAGCAGACAAGCTAGAGAAGAGTAGAGAGCAATCACTGAAAGGAAAGATAATGGCATCACTTTTTTATGAACCGAGTACAAGAACTCGGTTTTCATTTGAGTCTGCAATGTTGCGACTCGGGGGAGCTGTTATTACTACCGAAAATGCCAAAGAGTTCTCATCAGCAGTAAAAGGAGAAACACTAGAAGATTCCACGCGAGTGATTAGTAACTACGCTGATGTTATCGTCATGAGACATTACGAACAAGGGGCTTCAGTGCGGGCGGCGGCAGTTTCAGGTGTTCCTATTGTAAACGCTGGAGATGGAGCCGGACAACATCCCACACAGGCACTTCTTGATCTATATACGATCAAAAGAGAGTTGGGCAAAATAGACGGAGTAACGGTTGCCTTTGTTGGTGACTTAAAAAATGGTAGAACAGTACGCTCCTTGGCGTATCTACTTGGGAAATATAAAAACATAAAAATATACTTTATTTCACCTGTAGCTCTGAGAGTTGGTGACGATATAAAAGAATATTTGACCAAGCACAAGACGGCCTATGAAGAATTAGAAAGTCTAGATACAGCTATAACCAAGGTTGATGTTGTTTACCAAACGCGTATACAAAAAGAACGCTTTAAGAGTGAAAAGGAATACAAAAAGTATAAAGGGTGTTACAGGATTGACGCGGCGATGGTAGAAAAAATGAAGAAAAAATCGATAATCATGCACCCCTTACCTAGGGTAGATGAATTGTCTGTCGAGGTTGACTCCTCTCCAAAAGCCGCATACTTCAAACAAGTAAAGTATGGACTCCTCGTCAGAATGGCCTTACTAAAGTATGTTTTGAACAAGTAAGCCTGATTAGGCGTAAGTTGGTGTGCTTTAAGGTAGAGGGCAGTATCCCTAACAGAGAACGTCTTAACTCCCAAGCAAGAATATGAAGACTAAAGGCTTGTTTTTGCTTCCACTTTGTGGTATAATCTCAAAACGTAATAAAAATCCCATGAAAGCAGACATCCACCCAGAATTTTTCATAAAAGCAATAGTAACATGCGCTTGCGGTGCTTCATACACCATTGGTTCAACCAAAGAAACTATCGAAGTTGAAATCTGTTCAGCGTGTCATCCATTTTATACAGGACTTGAGAAGGTTCTCGATACTACAGGACGCGTTGATAAGTTCAAGAAGCGTGCTGCGCTTGCTAAGAAAGCGTAACGTAGATAAAAGCGCGAAAGTCGAGAGACTTTCGCGCTTTTTCTATGCTAAAATTATCTCACCATAATGACTCTCGAAGATTTTAAATCAAATCCACGCACCAAGTACACTGCCGAGGAATACGAGCGACTTTTACACGCAAAAGGAGAGGCTGAGGGCTTGCTGTCTGACGAGAGCATGAAAGAACTCGCTCAAGGAGAGATAGACGCACTCACTCCACAACTTGAGAATCTCTGGAAGCAGATGGAAGAAACATACGAAGCTGCTCGTGCAGAAGAAGAAGCGCCAAAGGCAATGATTCTTGAGATTCAAGGAGGCGCAGGAGGAGACGAGTCATCACTCTTTGCTGCAGAGCTCGCGCTCATGTACCAGACGTACGCTGAGCAGCGTGGCTGGGGGTGGAACAAGCTTGATGACTCGGTGTCGGATGTCGGTGGGTACAAAGATGTTTCATTTGAAGTAAAAGGAAAGGGGTGCTATGAAGCGTTACGCTATGAGACAGGGGTTCACCGCGTACAGAGAATCCCAGAGACGGAGAAGAACGGCCGTGTGCATACTTCCACGGTGACTGTGTCTGCTATGCCTATTAGAACTGTTAAAAAGGTAACGATTAACCCGGCAGACTTAGAATTCGAAACCTCGCGGTCCGGTGGAAAAGGCGGCCAGAACGTTAACAAAGTAGAAACTGCCGTGAGAGTCATCCATAAGCCGACAGGGCTTGCTGTACGCTGCACTATGGAGCGCTCACAGTTAAAGAACAAAGAGCGCGCACTCGAAATGCTCCAAGCGAGATTAGACGATATCGCCCAAGCAGAAGATGATAAACAGCATGCCTCAGAGAAGAAATCCCAAGTAGGTACAGGTGACAGATCAGAAAAGATTCGTACCTATAACTTCCCACAAGACCGAGTGACAGATCACAGAATAAGGCAGAATTGGCACGGACTTCCCAAGATTATGGCGGGCAACTTCGCCCCAATTGCCGAAGCCCTTCAGAACTTCACTGGTGAATTCGGAGATGCAGATGAGGAGTAATCTATTTTGTTTTTCCACAAGCTGGTTGCAAGACTAAAAAGAAAAGGATAGTCTTTAGTTAAGCATCAAGGTATACTGAAACTATGAATATATTTTTTTGGAAAATAAAAAATAAGAACATTACAACTAAGCAAGCGATTAATAATCAGTTTGAGGTTGTTCGCCCTGTTTTAGAGTCACTTAGAGAGTATGACGAAGGAACAAAACAAATATCAACCACTAAAATCAGAGGACGTTTTGAACGTATACAGGAAACTACAAGATGAGAGGATAGTCTCCTTTGCTCTGACAGAACTAGCTGCTCACAAAGTTGAGTCGTTAGTAGGCAACGTGAATGGTTCTTTTTATGGTGTAGATTCTTATCCTTCTCCCGAAATAAAAGCAGCAGCCATTTTCTACTTTATTATCAAAGACCATGCTTTTACTGACGGCAACAAAAGAACAGCAGTTCTAACACTTGTGTCGCATTGTGAGGTTAATGGTCTCAGTATTCTTTTCCCTTCAGATGAATTAGATGCTTTAGCTATTTATGTCGAAGGTCAGAAAGTAGAAGATCACCAAAAATTTATCAGTGTATTGTCAGATATCCTTTTCACAGATGCCTATAATAGGGAAGTTGCTGCAGAAAAGTTGTAGCAGTCGTTTGGAGCAGGTATTCCCAAACCTCCACTTTCATGCTATAATTCTCCTTATCCATCCAATCGGGCAAATCAGGATTTTGGACACCTGAGCATATCTTTCGAGCATTATTGACGCGTGCATAATCCAAGCACTTTTGAGAAAGAGACTGTGGTCCGAGAGTTTAGATACAAGTTATTAGTAATTCGTAATTAGTAATTGGTTAAACCAGATACTTTTTTGAACTACTGACAACTAATTACCAAAAACTAATTACCAATTACCATGTTAACTATTGAATCCCTAAAAAAAGCCGGCCTACAGTACGGATACTCTCGTACCCGTCGTCACCCATCTATCAAGCCTTTCATCGAAGGGACTGCTAATGGAACTGACTTTATCAACCTCGAAAAAACAAAGGAACAACTCGAAGCTGCTACTTCTTTCCTCAAGTCTCTCCAGGGAGCAGGGAAGACTATCCTCTTCGTTGGTGTTAAGCCTGAGATTCGTCAGCTTGTTAAGGAAGTTGCTCTCTCACTTAACTCACCGTACGTTGCAGAACGATTCATCGGAGGTACTCTTACTAACTTCCCACAGATGAAGAAGCGTGTTGATAAGCTTCACGACCTTCTTAAGAAAAAGGAAGCAGGCGAACTCGCAGTCTATACAAAGAAAGAACAGCTCTTGATCCAGCGTGACATCGATAGACTCGATCGCGACTTTGGTGGTGTGTCATCACTCACAAATACTCCAGCGGCTGTCGTTATCGTAGACCCACGGCATGAGGATATGTGTGTAAAGGAAGCTCATCGTCTCCACATTCCTATCGTTGCACTTTCTAACACTGACTGTACAATAGATGGTATAGCTTACCCGATTGTCGGAAACGATGGTTCTGTTACGTCTGTCCGTTTCGTTCTCGAAACTATCAAGCAAGCTCTCGCAGTGCAGGCGTAGAAAAGTCATTGGTAATTCGTTATTAGTAATTAGTTGGAACACCAACGATGAAACGAGCGGAGTACTTATAGATCTTTGGGTTTTTGCATTAACTAAAAACTTATAACTAAAAACTGAATTCATATGGAAGATATCAAACAACTTCGTGAAGAGACCGGACTCTCATTCGCTCAGATTAAAAAAGCTCTCGAAGAAGCAGGGGGCGACAAAGAAAAGGCACGTGAAGTGCTCGCTCAGTACTCTGCTGCGTCAGCTGAGAAGAAGGGGGACAGAGAAATTACTGCAGGAGTTGTTTCAGCGTACGTCCACAACTCTAAGACTATTGGCGTTCTCCTTGAGCTTGGATGTGAGACTGACTTCGTAGCTAAGAACGAGGAGTTCGTCGCACTTGCGCACGACCTAGCTATGCATGTCTGTGCTATGGCACCAACATCAATCAATAACGAAGATGGAGCAGGGGAAGAAACTGCGCTTCTCAAGCAGTCGTTCATCAAAGATCCCAACCTAACAGTTGAGGCACGTCTCGCGGCAGCTATTCAGAAGTTCGGTGAGAACACCAAAGTCACTCGCTTCGTCCGTTACAGCATCTCCGGGTAAAACCGAAAACCATGTTACCACTTATACTAGCTATCATAGGGGTTATGTTTGCACTCAGTGCTAGCTCTATTCTTTTGATGCAGCAGTATAAGATAACAAAAGGAACAGTTGTCATCGATCCCGCGTATTCAGGTGGGGAGCACGTTTCTACTACGATTCACACAATCATTCGCTACTTGCTGAAGAGAAGTGTTCACATACGTAAGTTTTGCATGCAATATATTTTGCACATGATGGTGCGATTCATGTATTACTTTGACATATGGACACGTAAGCTCTACGAGAAGTCTCGTAACTGGTTTGTCAAAAATGCAGTGAAGAATAAAGGAACAGTGCCACATTTTTGGGAACACTTAAAAGTCTACAAACAAGAGATTGACAAGGAAAAACAAGAAGAGTAATTTTTAAAATAAAGCACCTTTTTGTTTTGTAAAGAGTATGTAAGCAAAAAACCATTGTAGAGCAATGGTTTTTTGCTATGCATACCTCCGTTATGACTTTTTTATAATGCTGTGGATAACCCTATTTTATCGCTTGACTTAGGCTATCTATACCCATCCCTCTTATCCCCACCCACCACTCACAATCTCCATATTTTTCAATGGTTTTTGAGCTATACTAGTATCATGCCCGAGCATTGTGTTTTGAACGTATGATACAAGGATTTCTCTCTACAAAAAGAGCTCTCCT
>JACCDG010164487.1_pt1 | contig 15730 bp, 16 predicted proteins | sample 7442471 | NCBI WGS metagenome assembly JACCDG01 (sample SAMN15323444, study PRJNA562643) | freshwater metagenome | isolation source: river surface water | place: USA:Blue River Watershed | collected 2017-08-17 | reverse complement strand
TGCGGGCGACCGAAGCGAAACCAAATGATCTTTATTTCGTAAATCCTTGGGTAGACGCCTTTTTCCTCGGCGGGGCCTCGGTGCTCTGTTTCCTTTTCTACCGCTACGCCGTTCCCGGCTACTCGACCCTCCAGGTTTCTGAATCCGCCATCTTCCTCTCCACCACCCTCGCCTGGGTGGGATCCTGGCCGCATTTTTCCGCCACGATCTGGCGAGTGTACGAATCGGAAAAAAACCGCCGCGATTTTTTCCTGAGCGCCACTCTGGTGCCGGCGCTGGTGGCGCTCGCCGCCTTCGCCTGCTTCCTCTACCCCGTGAGCTTTGCGCCCTATTTTCTCAAACTCTTCGTGCTCTGGTCGCCCTACCACTTCAGCGCGCAAACTTTCGGGCTCACCCTCGTTTACGCTCGCCGCGCGGAGCTCCCGGTAACTCCCCTCACCCGCCGCGCGCTCGCCGTATTCTTCGTGAGCAGTTTCCTCGTGCAATACGCGCAATCGGAGATCAGTCTCGGCACGGCCTTTATGTACGCGATCTCCTACCCGCAGCTGAATTTGCCCAAGTGGACTCCCCTCGCCTGCCGGATCGTGATGTACGCCGCGCTCGCCGTATTGGCCGCGCAATGCTGGCGGGCGAAGAGGCTCCCGTGGATCGTGGCGCTCCCGGTTTGCACGCAGTACCTCTGGTTCGTGCACGGATCGCACGATATCTCCTTCCAGATCCTACTCCCCTTCTTCCACGGCCTGCAGTATCTCCTGATCGCCTGGAGCCTAGAGATGCAACGGGGGGCGCGTCCCTGGCCCGCCTCATTCCGCTGGTTCGGTGTGAACTTCGCGCTCGGGGCGTTGCTCTTCTTTGCGCTGCCGCGCCTCTTCGTGCGCGGCGGCTGGCCCCTCGAATTCTCCACGCTGATCATTCTGGCCGCCCTCTCGGTGCACCACTACTTCGTGGACGGCGTGATCTGGAAGCTGCAACGGGCGGAGAAAAGCTCGCCGCTCTTTCGTAATGTGGGGTGGGCCTGGAGGCGAGAATGAAAGATCTGGCGCCGCCCGAATATCTGATGCCCGCGCTATTGGCCGTGATCGCCCTCCTCACCGTCGCCAGCCTCACCGCCCGCCCCCGGCGCCACCGGCGCTCGTTCGCCCTCCTCGCCCTGCTCGTGGCCGCGCTCGCCACGTTGACCAAATTCGCCGCGGAGCCGCTAAGCAACTACGCGAGCCTCGCCCTCTTTCTCGGGATGTTCGTGGTATTCCGCTTCCTCGGTAAATTCGATTCCCCGGAATAATTAGGAGAGAGAATAACGTGGACGAAAAACCTATAGACCGCGCCCTCTTTCTCGCCTCCCTACTCACGATCGCGTTCGCGTTCCTGGCCTGCTTGCCGGCGCTCTTCGTGCCGATCGGGCTCACCGCCGAGGGCGACGCCCTCGACTACCGTGTGCCCCTCCTGAAATGGATCCTGCGCCACGGCGCTTACCCCAACTGGCCAAACACTTACGTGGACGATTTTCCTCTTCTCGGCGAGCTATTGATGCTGCCCTTCTTCGCCATCAAGCCGGAAGCCGCGCGTTTCGTTTCGATCCTCGCGTACCTCGGGATTGGCTTTTGCACGGCGGGCATCGGCGCTGAACTTTTGCCCGAGCGCGCGCGGGCGGAGCGTAAGCCACTTTTCTGGTTCGTCGGCGCGAGCGTGCTCGGCTTGCAATGCATCCTCGTGCCGGCGGCGCACGTGATGGTGGACAATATCGCCGCCGCTTTCGCCCTCGGCTCCCTCCTCTACCTGCTGCGCCGGCGCTATGATACCTCGGCGCTTCTCTTGGCCGCCGCGCTCGCCACCCGCTACACGATCTGGGGCGCGATGCCGGGGGCCCTGGCGGCCCTCTACTGGATCGAGCGAAACTCTCCCGCGCGCGCGCGCACGCGAATGCTCCTGCGCTACGGCGCGCTCGCCGGCCTCGGCGCGGCTCCCTTTCTCCTGCGCAACCTCGCGCTCCACGGGAATCCCGTATACCCGCTCGGGAACGACTGGTTTGGCCTCCCTCCCGTAGCCGCCTTCGACGGCTGGGGCCGGGGTAAGGGCCCGCTCGCGCTCCTGCTCTTTCCCTTTGATCTGCTCTATACCCACTCGTTCGTGCGTGAGCTCTTCGACACCAAATCCTATACGAACGGATTCTACGTTTACCGCTTGGGCTACCTCTTCTACGCCCAGCTCGGCGCCCTCTTGGTATTGCTCGCGTGGCGAAAGCCGCGCTTCGGCCACGCCGAGAAAGCGCCGGCGGTGGCGCTCTTCGCCCTTGGCCAATTCCTGCTCTGGTGGTTCGGTTCCCAGCAACTCCGCTTCCTCGGCTGCGGGATGGCGCTGCTTCATTTGGCCGTGCTCTACGCCATTTTCCGCCGCGCCCCGCGCGGCCTGCTCGTGGCGGGCGCACTTCTACCGATGCTGTCCGTGGCCTACGTGCAAAGCGAAACCTGGCAGATATTCACGGGCAAGAGGGAATCCTTCCGCGCGAGCGCCTATACCCAAAGCGCAATCCGCTGTCTCGCGCGCGCGAACGTGGGAAAAGAACAAGTGGTGGGTTTTGCGAGCCGCGATGCTTTGCTCGGCAACTTCGATTTTGATTTCGTCTACGTGAGCCCGAACAACCTTTATCTGCCGGGGGGCCCGCCCGAGCAGCCCGATTTCATCTATACGGGCCTCGATTTCCGCGCGCGCGAAAACTATATCGCTTGGCCGGTGGAGAAGCCCTGCCTGCTCAAGAAAAAGTAAAAGGCGGTGGTTGTCACCACCGCCTTCCCTATCTTCGGCTCTAGCGGAAGAAATCGAAGAGGTTCGGAACTTTCACTCTCTTCTTCTTACGCGACGGGATCTGCGCCGGCGCCGGCTGCGGGCGCGAAGGGCCGGAGTCGAATCCTTGGTCCCAAGGCATCAGCGGCGCGTTGGGCTGAACACTTACGCGATCCGCTACGGGCGCGCCATCCGGGGGAGTGCTCAGGCTCGGGCCGGGAGGCGTGAAGGGCTTCTCGGCGATCATGCCGGGGGGAACCACGATCACGCCGGAGCGGTAGTGCTCGCTATTGGTCCAGGTGGGAGCACCGTGGCCATCCGGGATGCCGTTCATCGCCTGGTAGAGCGGATTAAACTCCCCGATCTCTAGGTTATTCTTCGAGCTCATGGCGCGCATCGAGTGGCCCTCGAATACGTTGCCGCGGAAGCCGGGGAACACGTGGTAGCCGGCGTGCGCGGTGCCCACGAAGAAGGGAATCGCCTTAAAATCTTGCGGAGGACGTACTCCGAAGTTCACCAGCGTTTGGATATCTTGTACGGGGATACCGAAGTAGCCCTTTCCGCGCTTCACGGAAGCCCAACGCTGGGCGTGTCCGCCCCAAACCGGGTTCCAAGTTTTTCCTTCGGGCGGGCTGGCCAGCGCTTGCTCGGCCATATCCCAATCGGCGTTCCGGGCCACGTCGGGGTTCCAGTAGAGAGATTTCCAGCCGAGGTCCACGAGGGCTTTCTGTAAATCGGTACCGAGGAAATCGTTGATCTTGAGGTAATCCTCGATCTTGGTCCAGGTGCTCTGCATACCTACCGAGCGGAAACCTTGGCCTAAGCAGCGTAGCGCGAGACCGATACAGGAGATTTGCTCTAATTCACTTTCGCGACGGTTAAGCTCGGCGATGGCCGCGGGATCGCCCGCCTTCACCTTCTTGGCCAGCGAGGGAAGGATCTTCATCAAAGCTTGTTTACGGCCGGCTTCGGTTTTGTATTCCGGCTTGCGGGCGCCGTAAAATTTGGAGTAGCGGTTCGCCGCGTAAAAGTTGAGGTGCTCTTGGTAAGTATCGTCGAGGCAGTTCGCGGCCACTTCGGAGATATCGTGGGCGTGGCGGTAGTTTGCCTGGATCTCCTCTTGGGTGAAATCAATTCCCGTAACGCCGGCGAAGGCCGAGGAGGCGAAAAAGAAGGAAAGCGAGGCTACCGATAATGGCGTGAGTTTTTTCATAGACCACCTTTGTTTCGGATAGCTATTTCAAGTAGCGTTCCAACGCTGTTTATCGCCGTGTCGAACCCGATACGCCCGCTAAGCCCGGGCTTTCGCGGGGGATTTCTTCCCGCCCCATCCGCCCGGTGACACCCACGGTGTAAAACATTTTTACGGGCGATCGCCCTTTGGCCAAGCCCCTGTCTCCTTGCGGATACAGGCCGCGAATCTGGGGCAACGGCGCGGAAGAAACCGCAAGCACTACGCGCGGCTAAAAGTATTTGCCGCGGTTTCTGCAGAAGTTTCCCCGCGCGGGCGATCGGGTGGATGTACCACGGTGGCAAGGAGGCCACGACACCCCTACCACCGGAAATCGAGGCACATCATGAGAACCCCTTTTCTACTTCTCTCTACTCTGACCCTGTTTGCCGCCGAGGCTCACGGTGGCTCTCCCCTCCCCGCGGAAACCCTGGAGGAGGCCGGCAAACGCCTCCGGCAATCAAGCGGCGAGTTAGGCGAGAAAATCAACGAATTCGAGCGCCGCGGGAATGGTCAGGCGGGCGCCCCCGCGAACTGCGTGGTGGATTACCAAAAGCGCGTGGCTCCCTTAATGCAGGAAGTACGCTATGCGCTCGCGCAGACGAGCCAGGAAGAGCGAGTGCGGGTGAGCGACGCCGTGCTCGCCCTAGAGGGGTACCGCCAGCTAAAAATCGTGCCCAAGCTCGACGCTCTCGTGCGGGGACAATCCGATTCTTTCGAGAAAATCCGTCGGCCCCTGGCGGCGGTGAACGGCCACGCCGTGAAAGTGCTGTCCACGGTGGGCGGCGCGAAGGTTACCACGGAAAGGGCGCGCCGGCAGTTCGCGAACTTGCCCGGCCTAAGCGTGCACCAGCGCCGCGATTGTGCGCACGCCTACGAGCAAGAGTTGCGGAACGTGGAGCAGGGGCTTGGATACCTCGCCCAACAATTGGACGAGACTAAAATTCTGCTCCTGCGCGAAATCGACGCCAACGCGAAATTCCAGGACGAGATGGTTCGCCGCGCCCGCGAACTAGTGCAGAAGAATTAGTCGCGCAGGAATAGCTTCAGCGTGGCGGCCTGCACTCTCGTTACCGCGCCGCCCACGGCCGCCGTGCTGTTGCCGATGCCCCGCGGGAAGAAGAAGGAGCTGGATTCCGTAGTACAGTCCATATCGGAGTAGTAGGTTACCTTCGTGGCCACCGGCGCAGTGGCGGCGGGCCCTCCCGGCGGCACGACGACGGCCACCGGGCCGCTGAAGGCCATTCCCGTGCTCACGCTTTCGGTGATCGCCGGGCCTACGCCGGAGCCCCCGTAATCGGTGGCCAGAATCACGTCGCCGAGGAAGCCGATCCGCATCACTTCGTTCCCCTGGAGCATATGCGTAGTCCACGTGCCACCGCTACCCTCGGATACCCGCTTGGTGAGAATGGCCGCGCCGGCCGCCGAGGTGGCCACGTATACTCGGCCGTTGTGGATCTTGATGTCTTTGGCGGGCTGAGAGAGCGCGTAGCTCGTCCAGGTACTGCCCCCGTCGGTGGATGTTTCGACGGAATTATTGGTGCCCACGTAAAATACGCTCCCGCTGCGGGCGAAGGAATGAACTTCGCTTGCGCCCCCGAAAGTGTAAAACGTATTCCAGGTGGTGCCCCCATCGGTGGAAACCTTGGCCACGTTGCTCACCGATCCGGCGTAGAGCTTGGCATCCACGCTGTCGTAGTAGAGCGCGAGCACGAGGTTGGAGCTGTTGGGATTCGTCATCGCCGAGAAGGAAGAGCCGCCGTTCGTGGATTTTTGCACTACCCCCGTGCTATTGCCCGCCCAAATGGTGCTGGCGCCGTCGCTCGCGAGCCCGTTCCAGTAACTGCCCGAGAGGCCGGTGGAGTTCCAGGTGGCGCCGTTATCGTCGCTGTATTTCACGCCCCCGCCGCCGCTCAGGAAAACGCGCGAACCGTTTACGAGCATATTGTCGGCGGAAGTGAGGCTCGTGGCCGCGCTCGCGGTGAAACTTGATCCGCTGTTGGTGGAATATTTAATCGTGCCGTCGGCTTTGCCGTAGATAACGCCCGTGGCGCCCACCGCGCCCACGGCGGTGATATCGGCCGCGTCGGCGTAGGCCTGCGTGAAGGCGGGGGGGCCGTTGAGGCAATCCGAGCTGAGGCCCGCGGAGGCGCTCGCCTGCGCCGCGCTCGGGGCCGCGCCCGCGGTGGTATAGCCCACTAGCGAAATTTTCATGCTCTTGGCCTGGTTGAGCGAGCCGCGGAAGCTGGCCGTGCAGTTGTTCGAGCCGATATAAGCGTCGAGCGAAGCGTCCGACACGCTCGAGTGGCAGGAAACGAAGTTCAGCACCTTGGCACCGTAGCTCGCGTCGGCGAAGGTGGAGTTCGGCACGAACTCGTCGGCGTCGCAGTTTGGGATCGCCATGCTAAGACTCACGGTGGCGGCGGATCCCGTGAGCGTCACGCTCGTTTTTCCGCAGCGGAGCACGTCGCTCATATTCGCCCCGGTATACCCTACCACGTAAACGTTATAGGTGCCGTTCGGAACGCTCACCGCGGCCCCGGCGGCGGCGGCGGTTTCGTCGGCGAATTTATAGGTTTGGCGAAAATTGCTCCCCACCACGTAAACCATCACCCCGCCCGAAAGCGTTTGGAAATGCGGGCCGTCCTGGTGGGAAGAAAATTTTAGCAGCGAGTGTCCGTCTTTCTCGAGGCGGCCAAATCTTTTGCGGAGCTCGCCGCAACCCGAACATCCGAGGGCCACGGCCAGCAGGAGGTAAAGCTTTGCTTTCATTCCTCTATGATAGATTTTCGCCATGGATTTGGCGAACACGGCGCCCGGTAAATCAATTCTTAAGTCGGTAGCCCGTGCGAAAAATCACCGTCACCACCCCGAGGCAGAGCGTGAGGAAGAGGAAGGTCATGGCGAGGCTTAAACCCACCCCCACGTCGGCGCTATCGAAAAAGCTCCAGCGAAAACCGCTCACGAGGTAGACCACCGGATTGAAGAGCGAGATCTTTTGCCAGAGCGGCGGGAGCATCGAGATCGAGTAGAAGCTACCGCCGAGGAACGTAAGCGGCGTGATCACCATGAGCGGCATGATTTGCAGCTTGTCGAAACCGTCGGCCCAGATGCCGATGATGAAGCCAAACATGCTGAAGGTAACGGAGGTAAGCACGAGGAAACCCACCATCCACAGCGGGTGCGCGATGTGGTACGGCACGAAAAAGCGCGCCGTTACGAGGATGATCGTACCGATGATCACCGATTTGATCGCCGCCGCGCCCACGTAGCCGATCAGGATCTCGATCGCCGATACGGGCGCCGAAAGCACTTCGTAGATCGTGCCGGTGAATTTGGGCATATAGATCCCAAAAGAAGCGTTCGAGATGCTCTCACTCAGGATCGAGAGCATGGTGAGCCCGGGCACGAGGAAGGCGGCGTAGGTAACGCCGTCCACGTCGGTCATGCGCGAACCGATGGCCGAGCCAAAAACGATGAAGTAAAGGGAGGTGGAGATCACGGGCGCGAGAATGCTTTGCACCACGGTCTTGAAGAAGCGCTTGAGCTCAAAGCCCAGGATGGCGCGTACGGCGTAGATATTCATCTCTTCCCCTTCACGAGATCCACGAAGATGTCCTCGAGCGAGCTCTGCTTGGTTTCTAAATCCTTAAATTCGATTTTTTGCTCGCTGAGCTTCTTCATGAGCTCGGCGATGCCGGCGTGGTCGGCGCGGGTATCGTAGGTGTAGACGAGCTGCGTGCCGTTCTCGGCGAGGCTAAGGCCGCTCACGCCGGCCGGCACCGCGCCGAGCGGCGCATTCAGGCTCAGCTTCAGCTCCTTCTTGCCGAGCTTGCGCATGAGCTCGTTCTTCTGCTCTACCACCACGATCTCGCCCTTATTGATCACGCCGATGCGATCGGCCATCTCTTCGGCTTCCTCGATGTAGTGCGTGGTGAGGATGATGGTCACGCCGCTTTGGCGGAGCTCGCGCACGAGGTTCCACATATCGCGGCGGAGCTCTACGTCCACGCCGGCGCTGGGCTCGTCGAGAAAGAGGATGCTCGGCTCGTGCGAGAGAGCCTTGGCGATCATTACCCGGCGTTTCATCCCGCCCGAGAGGGTCATGATCATATTATCTTTTTTGTCGAAGAGGGAAAGTTGCCGGAGGATTTTCTCGATGAGGGCGGGGTTGCGGGGCTTGCCGAACAGGCCGCGGCTGAAAGTTACCGTGTCCCACACTTTCTCGAACATATCGGTGTGCAATTCCTGCGGCACGAGCCCGATCTTGGTGCGCGTGGCGCGGTAGTCTTTCACGATGTCGAGGCCGTCGGCGCGGATCTCGCCCGAGGAGGGCGTCACGATGCCGCAGATCGTGCTGATCAAGGTGGTTTTGCCGGCGCCGTTGGGCCCAAGCAGCGCGAAGATCTCGCCGCGTTTGATGTCGAGGCTTATATTTTTCAGCGCTTGGAAACCGCTCTTATATACTTTGGAGAGACCTTTTACGGAGATGATGGAATCTTGAGGCATGAGAGCTAGTTTGCCATAAATTCAGAGTTTCACAATTGACGCCGCTCACAGCCGCAGAGCGCAACAATAAAAATCTAAAGCGGAGTTTTCGCTTAGGCGCTATTCTTTCCCCCATGATCAAAACGAAATCCTACGCCGCCACTAGCGCCACATCTCCCCTCACCCCCTACACCTTCGAGCGCCGCGACCCGCGCTCCGACGACGTGGCCATCGAGATCTCCCATTGCGGAATCTGCCACTCCGACATCCACACCGCGAGAAGCGAGTGGGGCCAAGCCACTTATCCTTGCGTGCCCGGACACGAGATCGTGGGCAAAGTGATCGCGGTGGGCAAGAAAGTGAAGCGCTTCAAAGTGGGCGATCTCGCCGGCGTGGGCTGCCTAGTGAACTCTTGCGGAAAATGCCCGGCCTGCAAAGACCACGAGGAACAATTCTGCAAAGCGCCCGTATTCACCTACGATTCGAAAGACGTGGACAGCTCGGTTACCCGCGGCGGCTATTCCACCCACGTGGTGGTGAACCAAAAATTCGTGCTCAAGATCAAAAAGGGCCTGCCGCTGGAGCGCGTGGCGCCCCTTCTCTGCGCCGGCATCACCACCTATTCTCCCCTCAAGCGTTACGGCACCAAAAAGGGCAAAAAAATAGGCGTGGTAGGGCTCGGGGGCCTTGGCCACATGGCCGTGAAGATCGCCAAAGCTATGGGCGCGGAAGTTACGGTGTTCAGCACTTCGCCGAACAAGGAAGCCGACGCCAAAAAACTCGGCGCGAAGAATTTCGTGATGACGAAGGATCCGAACAACTTCAACGCCCATATGGGCCAGCTCGACTTAATCATCGACACCGTTTCCGCCAAGCACGATTTCACGAGTTACCTCATGACCCTCAAAAAGGGCGGCGTGCACGTATTAGTGGGCGCCTCGCCCGATCCCAACGAGGTAAAGGCCTTCGGGCTCATCTTCGGCCGTAAGCACCTCGCGGGCTCGCTCATTGGCGGCCTCAAAGAAACGCAGGAAATGCTCGATTTTTGCGCGAAGAAGAAAGTTTTCGCCGATATCGAGCTGATACCGGCGAGCCAGATCAATGAAGCCTACGAGCGCACCATCCGGGCCCAAGTAAAATACCGCTTCGTGATCGACGCGAAAACATTTTAGGCTGGGGAACGCATGAAAACCATTCTCGCGCTCCTCTTGCTTTTACCCGCCGCCGCCCAAGCGGCCAATTGCACTTTCAAAGGCATTCCGCTGCACGGCCGGGTGAAGGTGGTGGATTCCTTCGCCGATATCCGCGTGCAGGCAGTGAGCTCATTCGCGGATTTGCGCGTGAGGAAAGTTTCCTCTTTTCCCGATCACTGCGGGGAGTGGCAATTCACGGATAGCTTCGCAGATTTCACGGTGCAGTTTGTGAATAGCTTCCCCGACCTAAGAATTCAGTACGTGAATTCTTTCCCCGGCGAGAATTAGATCTTCCACTCCATCACCAGGCGGTAGGACATTTCGGCGGGCCGGTAGAGACGCACCACCGTGCGCGAATCGAAGGGCGCGTAGTTGGCGAGCGAGGGCAAGGCGTAGAGGCCCTTCGCCACTTTCCAGGAGAATCCCGTCTCGTTCACCCACGACGCCGTCTGCGCCGTGCCTTCGCCCTTAACCTTGTAGCTCCATACGTACTCTAACCCCGTGGAATGCCACACGCTCAGGCGCGGGTGGAGCGCGTAGACTCCGATCAGCACCGGGCTCGCCTCCCAGGAATCATTCGCGGTTTTTTTATTCTTCTCGTTCACGTAGAACGGCTGGCTCTGGTTATGGTGCGTGGCGATCAGCTGGAGATTCGTGGTGAAATCCCCGGATTTGCGGATAAAATCTAGCCATACGTATTCCGCGCTCCGGCGCTTGGTGAAAAAACGCGTGCGCTCTCCGGTGGGCAAGTAAAAACGAAAATAAAGATCGGCGTACCAGTCTAAGGGCAGAAGGAAGAGTTTAGCGCGCGTAAACTGCAGGAATAAATCTTTGGTGCCGAAGGGATTTTTTCTCGCGCCCTGCTTGCTGAGAAATTCGAACTCCTGGAACGCGCCCACGCTGCTGCGGCGTTGGTCGAAACGGTAGCGCAGGCCCCCGCGCAGCACGGAAACCAGGAGGGCGTCGTTGAAGAGATTGTTCGTGGCCGCGAAATCGTTTTTGGATTTGAAAACCGCCTGCCAAGGCGAGCGCACGGAAATAGTTTCCGCTTCGGCTTGCGAGGAAGCCGTCTCCGCCGCTTCCGCGCGGCCCTGCAAGAGTAGAACAAATAATAAAATGGCGCGCACCTGGCCCCCTTTTGAGCGACCCCTGGGTTAACGCAATGCAGTAGCGGGCGCAAGGTTTTTCCGCCGAATTTGACCTCCCGGCCCCCTGGGTCTATTTTTAAATTGTGCGGCCAACGGTGTGCTCGCGTTTGCCGCCAAACTCGGGGAATCCATTGCTTACGTTTTTTGGGGTGCGTTTCCCCTCCCGCATCGCTAACGCCTGAATCTAGCTGGATATTTTATTCCATCGAGCACACTGTTGGCCGCACAATCCATCAAAGAGGTTTTCCATGAAGCTCTTCTCTCTCCTCTGCTTTCTGCCCGCCCTCGCTTTTGGCGCCGATTCCTATGTATCCGTGCGCGGAGAGGGGGAAGTAAGGGTGAAGCCCGAAAAGGCGCTGATTCTCCTATCCGTGCAAAGCAAAGGCGCGGACGCCAAAACCGCGCAAAACCTCAACGCCAAAGAGATGAGCCGCGTGCAAAAACTGCTGAAATCTGACTTCGGGATCGCGGAGAAAGACCTCCAAACCACCGGCCTCTCGCTCAATCCCGAATACCGCTACGAACAAAACGGCAAGCAGCGCTTCGTGGGCTTCCAGGCCAGCCACAGCCTTACCGTGACGGTTCGTAAGCTCGACGAAGTGGGCGGGATTCTCGACCGCGTGGTGGGCAAGGGCACGGAGGAGCTCTCCGTGCTCCTCAACCACGTGCAGTTCGATACCGAGCGCAAGAAAGAACTAGAGATCACGGCCCTCGGATTCGCGATGGAGAACGCCCGCGCTCGCGCCGAGGCCCTCGCTAAATTCGCCAAACGCGGCCTCAAATCCGCGCGCCGTATCTCCGATAGCTCAGTGCAAATGCTGCCTCCCTCCTTCCCGATGGCCAAATCCATGGCCATGCGGGCCGATCTAACGGAGGCCCAAGCGGGCGGCACTTCGGTGAGCGCGGGCGAAATCACGGTGACGGCCAACGTGGCCGTAGACTACGATTTAGAGTAACTAGGCCAGACGCTCGACCAAGCGCTGGTAGATATGTTCCATGCTGATTTTGAGCCGCGCGGAGGAAGACGACGCGAGCGGCGAGATCATCGATACGTTCACGCTGGGCCCGCTCCATTCCGGCAGCACGCGCACGAGCCGGCCCGCTTCCACCTCGGGCCGGCAGAGAAAATGCGGCACCATCCCCACCCCCCCGTTGGCCAATACCATCTTGAGCACGCTGCTCATCTGGTTGCTCGTAGCGCGGATCCGCAGGGGCACTTGCGCGTGTGTGCGGCCCGAGCGAAGCACCCATTTGCCCGAAAGGCGCTGGCTATCGTGCACGATCGCCTCGTGCTCCCGGAGATCCCCCGGCTCCTTAATCTTTCCCGCGCCCTTGAGATAAATGGGCGAGGCCACCGGCACCAGCTCCACTTCCCCCACGCGTTTCACTTTAAAGCTGCTCTCGGCGATGCGGCCGATCCGCACGGCAAAATCGAAGCCCTCCCTCACGAGATCGATCACTACGTCGGTATATTGCAGGTCGAAGGTGAGGCCGGGGTGCTTCTGGGTGAGCTCGGCCACGGCGGGAGCGATCACGTTTGAGCCAAGATCCTCGGGCGCGGTGAGGCGGATATTGCCGGTGAGGATGCTGTCGGCGCCGTAGAGGGATTTTTGGGCGTCCTCCAGGATCTGGAGCGGCCCGAGCGCGGAATCGAAAAAAGCGCGGCCCGCGGCCGTGAGCGTGAGGCTGCGGGTAGTGCGCCGGAGCAATTTCGTGCCGGTATCGCGCTCCAGCTTCGCCACCGCTTTGCTCACGGTGGATTTGGGGATCTGGAGAATGGCGGCCGCGCGGGTAAAGCTCCCGTTCTGGGCCACCTTCAGAAAAATCCGCGTGAGATCAAGGTCCATAATTGTTTCCTATTAGAAATAGTATAATTCCATTTGTGCGTCTAATCAACAAAGCAATTTCACGCGATAGTGGATCTATAGACACGAAATACGAACGAAGGAGATAGACCCATGCACAAGGAAAAGATTTTAGTCGTAGGCGCGAGCGGCACGATTGGCACGGAGCTCGTGAAACTGTTAACGGAGGCCGGCATCGAAACGCGGGCCACCACGAGCAAGCGGGCCGGAGCGGGCCAGGTGCAGGTAAACCTCGCCACCGGCGAAGGCCTAACCCAGGCCTTCGAGGGCGTAGACAAAGCCTTCCTCCTCTCCCCTCCCGGCTACGCCGATCAGCGCAAAATCCTCTCGCCCCTGATCCAGGAAGCAAAACGCCGCGGCCTGAAAAAAGTGGTGCTGCTCACCGCGATGGGCGCGAACGCCGTGGATTCCACCCCGTTCCGTCAGGCGGAGATCGAGCTCGAAAAATCCGGACTCACTTACAATATCGTGCGCCCCAACTGGTTCATCCAGAACTTCGCCACCTTCTGGGGCGGGATGATCCGCGAGCAAAAGAAAATCCTCCTGCCCGCGGGCTCGGCGCGCACGAGCTTCATCGACGCCCGCGACGTGGCCGCCGTGGTGGCCAAATTGCTCACGGGCTCGGAATTCGATAACCGCGATTTCGACCTCACGGGCGACGAAGCCCTTAGCCACGGAGACGTGGCCGCCGCGATCGGCCAGGGCGTGCGCTACGAAAACGTGGCGCCCGCGGTGCTCGGCCAAGATCTCGTGCGGGCGGGCTTACCCCAGGACTACGTGGATTTTATGCTGCTGATTTTCGGTTTCCTGCGCGAGGGCTATAACGCCCGCACCACGGATTCCGTGAAGGCGATCCTCGGCCGAAATCCCCGCCACGTAAAAGAGTTTCTACAAACCATCTAAGAAGGAGAGAACCATGTACCAGAGAATTTTTTCTACCGACAAAAATGATACCACCGCGCTCGTATTGCGCCTCACCCTCGGCCTCGTGATGTTTCCCCACGGGGCACAAAAAGCCCTCGGCTGGTTTGGCGGCTACGGCTTCACCGGCACCATGGGGTTCTTCACCGAGCAAATGCAGATCCCGGCCCTCTTCGCCTTCCTCGCGATCGCGGCTGAGTTCGCGGGATCTTTAGGACTGATCACGGGCCTCCTCACCCGCCTCTCGGCCTTCGGGATTGGCGCCGTGATGGTGGTAGCGGTGCTCACCTCGCACTTAGGAAACGGATTCTTCATGAACTGGTACGGCAACCAGAAGGGCGAAGGATTTGAGTACCATTTGCTCGCGATCGGAATCGCAGTGGCCCTAGTTCTGCGAGGTGGCGGGAGGGCGTCGCTAGATTTACTTCTGAAACGCTAAAATATATTGCGGTGCAACCTCGAAAAAGTTGCGCCGCAATATTTTTCTCCCTTGTACATCGGTAAACGAACTGCTGTGATTCCCCCACAGGGGGGATTTTCATGTTCTATTCCATTCTCGCATGGCTCGCCATATTCACGTCCACGAGCGCCTACGCCGTAAAACTACCTACCGCCATTCCGGCCGCCCACTCGCTGCCCGCCACCTTCACCGCCGACTACGATTTCGAAGGGATCGTGAAGCTGAGCAACTGCTCAGGTTCTTTGATCCAGCTAGAGAACGCCAAAGACACGGATTTGGGCCTCGTGCTCACGAACGGCCACTGCCTAGAAGCGGGCTTCCTGCGCCCGGGCGCCTTTCTCTTTAAGAGCCAGAGCAGCCGAACTTTCACGCTCCTCAACCGCGAAGCCCAGCGCGCCGGCACCGTGAGAGCGCAGCATATCCTCTACGGCACGATGACGAAAACCGACATGGCCATCTACCGCCTCACCGAAACCTACGAGCAGATCCGCGCCAAATACGGCATCCGTCCCTATAAATTATCTTCCCAGCACCCCGAGCAAAACGCGGCCGTGGAGGTAATCTCGGGATTCTGGAGCCGCGGATATAGCTGCCGTATCGATCGCTTCGTCTACTCGCTCAAGGAGGCGAGCTATCTCTGGAACGATTCCATTCGCTATACCCAGCCGGGCTGCGAAACCATCGGCGGCACCTCCGGCTCCCCGCTCGTTCTCAAAGGCTCCAAGATCGTGATCGGCGTGAACAATACCGGCAACGACGACGGCGAAGAGTGCACGATGAACAATCCCTGCGAGATCGACGAGAGTGGCCAAGTGAGCTTCCGGCGCGGACACAGTTACGCCCAGCAAACGCACTGGGTGTATACCTGCCTCAACGAAGCCGGCGACGACATGAATCTGGCCCGGCCGGGTTGCCAACTCCCGCACTAGTTAGAGGCGGAAATCCTTCACCCAGGTTGCCCCGGCGAAAGGAATGTCGGGGCGGGAGGAGTGCTGCGTATCGAGAAATACGGCCGTGGCCCGCGGAAACGCCTCGTGGAGGATGTTTAGGTTGGCCGGTTCGTTCTCGAACACGCCCACTATTTTTCCCATTTCCCGAATCCTTCCCATCGCCCCCCGCTTAAACTCCTGATCATTCATTTTCGCGTCGGGCTTCATCATCAGCTCCGTATTTTCTCCGAGCGGAAAGCCCAACTTGCGTAGGCTAGAGAGCGTGCCCCAGTACATATTCGGCTGGTCTCGTCCCGTGAGGTAAACCACCTTGGCTCCCGCCGCGTGCAGGGAACGCACGTACGAGCTCGCCTGCGGCAGCGCCTCATCGCCGGCCGCGTAAACATCCGAGAAAAATCGACTTCGCCAAAACGCTTCGGCCTCGGCGAGCAGGGCGCCGTTTTCGATGCGAAGGGCGGCGAAAGTATCGCGGAGATCGTAGTGGAGCTGGCGAAGGGTAATGCGGGAAAGCCTCTCCGCCTCCACCGGCAAGCGTTGGTGGAGCCGGGTTTCGAACACGAAATCGCGCAGCACTCGCCGCGTGCGAACCCGGGTATCGATGAGGGTATCGTCGAGATCGAACACCACTACGGGCGCGGGGGATTCCGCCCGCACGCGCTCAGCCACCTCCCGCAGCACCCCCGGTTGGTAAGG
>JACCDG010272642.1_pt1 | contig 15742 bp, 12 predicted proteins | sample 7442471 | NCBI WGS metagenome assembly JACCDG01 (sample SAMN15323444, study PRJNA562643) | freshwater metagenome | isolation source: river surface water | place: USA:Blue River Watershed | collected 2017-08-17 | reverse complement strand
TAGGCCGGTATGGTCGCGAAGCCGCCGCCATACATCGACGCGATCACGCAGAAGCAGGCCACGAAGATCGCCAGCGATTTCACGCTGGCCGCCCAGGCTGCCAGCAGGTACAGCGCAATGCCGAGCAGGAAGAAGATCACATAAGTACGCTGGCGACCGAGCTTGTCCGACGACGACGCCCACACGAAGCGGCCGCCAATGTTGAACAGCGAGATCAGGCCGACAAAGCCCGCGCCAATGGCGACCGCACCGGCCAGCAAGGCCTTGTCCAGTTTCAGGTCGGCGAAGCCGGTACCGGGCTGGCCGACCAGCAAGCCACCGAAGGTTTCCTGCAGCATCGGCGACGCCGCGCCGATGATGCCAATGCCGGCTGACACATTCATGCACAGCACGATCCACAGTAGCCAGAACTGCGGCGTCTTGTGCGCACGCTTCAGGTGCACATGGCCGTGCGCAATCATCGCGCTCGAGGCTGCGGCCGGCGGCTCCCAGCCGGCAGGCTTCCAGCCAGTGGCCGGAATGCGGTAACCGAAAGCACCGGCAAACATGAACACCGCATAGATCACGGCCAGCGCCACGAATGTCTGCCAGACACCGGGGTCGCCCGGGGTCGCGAATTTGCCCATCATGAGCGTCGCCAGCGGCGAACCGATCATGGCCCCACCGCCAAAGCCCATGATGGCCATGCCGGTCGCCATGCCGCGCCGGTCCGGGAACCACTTGATCAGCGTCGAGACCGGCGATATGTAGCCAAGACCGAGGCCGATGCCACCGATCACGCCGGAGCCCAGCCACAGCATCCACAACTGGTGCTGGTGCACGCCGAACGCCGAAAACAGCAGGCCGCCGCACCAGCACAGCGCGGACACGAAGCCGGCCTTGCGCGGGCCCGAGCGTTCGAGCCAGCCACCCCAGATCGCCGCTGCGCAACCGAGCACGACGAAGAACAGCGTGTACATCCAGCCGAGGTCGAACTGCGTCCAGTTGCAGTCCGTCGCAAACAGCGCGCGACCGGTACCGGCCAGTTTGTCGAGGAAAGAAGTGGCGCCCGCGGCGCAGATCGGCAACGGTGTGCCATCGGGGCCGAGCAAGGCATTGCCGAGCGGCTTCCAGAACACCGAGAAGCCATAGGCCATACCGATGCAGAGATGGATGGCCAGCGCAGCAGGAGGAACAAGCCAACGGTTGAAGCCAGGGCCGGCGATGGTGTTTTCTTTCGCCAGCAAGTCAGCCAATGCCATATGTTCTCCTCCGGATTCCCGCCGCCGTTGGCGCGATATCTTTTGTATCTTGTTATTGGAGGCTGCGAGCCATGCGGCTGTGCATGGCCTGCACAGGCGTGTCCCGGGCGCGCCCCTAATTCCTGAGTGCCCAGCTAATGTTGGGGCACGCTAACACCCGGCATTCTACCGTGCAATATGCTAATCTCAACATAATGTTCAAGTTCAGGATCAACCCTCACTGGGAAATCACGCGCGGCGGCGGGCAGACCCTCGATACCTCCGTGCTGCTCGCTCTGCTGCGTGCGATCGAGGAAACCGGTTCGATTGCGCGCGCCGCGCAAGTGGTGGGCCTGTCCTATCGCTACGCGTGGGGTTTGCTGCGCGACGCCGAAGAACTGTTCGGCTACAGCCTGATGCAGACCGGGCGCGGCCGCGGCACCCAGCTGTCGCCACTGGCCGAAAAGCTGATCTGGGCCGACCGCCGCATTGCGGCCCGACTCTCGCCGACCCTCGACAGCCTGGCGTCGGAACTCGAAGCTGAACTCGGCAAGACGCTGGGCGCCAAGCCTGCTTCGATACGCCTCGACGCCAGCCATGGCTTCGCGGTCGCCGCCTTCCTGAAGGAAGCCAATGAATCCGGCCTGCAGATCGACCTGCGCTACCGCAACAGCACCGATGCGGTCGCTGCGATGTCACGCGGCGAATCGGACCTCGCCGGCTTCCATGTGCCGCTGGGGGAATTCGAATCGCAATCGGCAGAGCGTTATGGGCGCTGGCTGGATCCGAAGGCACACCGGCTGATCCACCTCGCGGTGCGTACGCAGGGCTTGTTCGTCAACCCCGGCAATCCGCTCGGGATTCGCGGGCTGCAAGACTTGTCGCGGCCCGACGTGCGCTTCGTCAACCGGCAAGTGGGCTCGGGTACGCGCATGCTGCTGGAACTGATGCTGCCCAGCCAGCGCATCGCGCCGGGCATCATCAATGGCTACGAGAACACCGAATTCACGCACTCGGCCGTGGCGGCCTTCATTGCCAGCGGCATGGCCGACGTCGGCTTCGGCGTACAGACCGCGGCCGAGCGCTTCAAGCTCGATTTCATACCGCTGGCCAGCGAACGTTATTTCTTCGCTGTCGGCGCCGAGTCGCTGGAACGCCCGAAGATGAGCCAGGTCATCGAAGTGGTGCGCTCGCAAAGCTTCCGCGATGCCGTGCACCAGCTGCCCGGCTATGACGCTACCGACACCGGCAAGATCCTGACCCTGGCACAGGCCTTCGGCGGTGCGACCGCGAAGAAGACCGCCGCGGCCTGAGTCGGCCAGCACCGGCTCGTGGTTCTCACTTCAGCTCCGATGAACATTCCTGCCGAGCAGATCACCGGCCTGCTGCTGGCCGGCGGCGAGGGCCAGCGCATGGGCGGCCTCGACAAGGGCCTGCAACGGCTGCGTGGCGAACCGCTTGCTGCGCACGTCATGCGCCGGCTTTCGCCGCAAGTCGGCACACTGCTCATCAGCGCCAATCGCCATCTCGATCAATACGGCCAGCTCGGCTGTCGCGTCATTCCCGACCAGCTGTCCGGCTTCCATGGCCCGCTGGCCGGCATCCACACGGGGCTACAGCAATGCGATACCCCGTGGATGCTGACCGCACCCTGCGATTCGCCCTTCCTGCCGCACGAGCTCGCACAGCGTCTGGCCGATGCGATCGTCGCAAAGCAGGCCGATCTCGCCTATGTCGTCACCGGTTCAGGCGACGCACGACGGGAACATCCGGTGTTCTCGCTGATGCGCAAGCAAGTGCGCGACAGTCTCGCGCGCTACCTGGCCGGCGGCGGCCGCAAGGTGCGCGAATGGCAGGCCAGCCTCAACGCCGTCGCCGTGCCCTTCGCCGATGAACCGGCCTTCCGCAACCTCAACACGGCCAGCGACCTGGCCGATGCCGAAGCCGCTTCGGAGAACGGCTATCCCTAGTTCTTGGGCTTGAAGTGCTTGTCGCTGATGCGGAACTTGCCGCGGCGGTCGCCCATCAGCGAGCGCAGCTCGGCGATCGACAGCGTGCTCACCTCATGCATGCGGATCAGCAGCGAGGCCGTCACCGGCAGCCTGCGATGGCGGATCTTGCTGATCACCGGGGGCGACACTTCGAGCGCACGCGACAGGGCTGCGTCGTTCTTCAGGTTGAGCCTGCCGATCAGTGAGGCAAGCAACTGGTCCGGGTCGTAACGCTGCGTGGTGTGTACCGAGTGCACCTTGTGCTGGTCCATGTCGTCCTCATGCGAGTCGTGAAAGTCGTGACATGCAGATTGTGCGCACCGGCATTGCGCGCATCTTGAGCGCTCACAACGGCGCATGCATCGGCCGCGGCGGCCTTGCGCATGGCTGCGTCAGCGCAAAGGCCGCACCCGATACATCACCGGTTTCACCACCGGCTTCACGAACGGATGCGCCGTCGCTTTCGCACTTCCGGCACTGACCCGCGCCCTCACCTTCACCCTTTGGCGGCGTCGGGCAGCGGCAAGGCCGTCTTGTACTTCACCTGCTTCAGCGCGAAGCTGGACTTGATGTTCTTGATGCCGGGGATGCGCGTCAGGTTCTCGAGGATGAAGCGCTCCAGTGCCTGGATGTCGGGCACGACGATGCGTAACAGGTAATCCTCGTCGCCCGTCATCAGGTAGACCTCCATCACTTCTTCGAAATGGCTGACCGCCTGCTCGAACTTTTCCAATGCAGCCGCTTCCTGCTTTTCCAGCGACACGCGCACGAACACGTTCACCTTCAATCCCAGTGCATGCGGGTCGACCAGCGCAACGTAGCGCGAGATCACGCCCTCGGCCTCCAGCCGCTTGACGCGCGCCAGCGTCGGCGACGGCGACAGGCTGACTGCCTGCGCCAGTTCGACGTTGGTGAGGCTGGCGTCACCCTGCAATTGGCGCAGGATCTTCAGGTCTGTGCTATCGAGGTTTTCCATCATTAAATTTTACCGTTTAATCTATCAGCGGCATTTTATGCCGCCCAAGACCCTTTCAGTGAAGTTTTTTGGCAGCACCTGCGGCACGAAATGTCTTACGCTTTCGGCATCAGAAAACCCTTTGAAAACCGACGCTGCAAGGTGTCGAACAGGTGCCTGACAGGTGCCGAATACGCAGGAAACACGATGGACATGATCACCCCCGAACACCTGATTCGCCAGCTCGATAGCGACGCTGCCGAGACCGCCGAATGGATCGCCTCGCTGCACTCGGTGCTGCAGGCCGAAGGCCCGGAGCGCGCGCGCTTCCTGCTGTCGCAGCTGGCATCGGCCGCGCGCGACGCCGGCCTCAACTGGCGCGATGCGCGCATTACGCCTTACGTGAACACCATTCGTCCGCAGGATGAAGCGCCCTACCCGGGCGGCGCCGATGCGATCGCGATCGAAGAGCGCCTGGCCAGCATCATGCGCTGGAACGCACTGGCGATGGTGGTGCGCGCAAACCGCGCGTATGGCGAGCTGGGCGGTCACATCGCCAGCTATGCATCGGCGGCCGACCTCTTCGAGGTCGGCTTCAACCACTTCTTCCGTGCGCGCGACGACCAGCACGCTGGCGACCTCGTTTACTTCCAGGCCCACTCCGCGCCCGGCATCTATGCGCGCGCCTTCCTCGAAGGCCGGCTGTCCGAAGACAACCTCGCGCACTACCGGCAGGAGATCACCGCGCACAACAACGGCAAGCAAGGCTTGTCGTCGTATCCGCATCCGTGGCTGATGCCGGACTTCTGGCAATTCCCGACCGGCTCGATGGGCATCGGCCCGATCAGCGCGATCTATCAGGCGCGCTTCATGCGCTACCTCGAACACCGCGGTATGGTGCCGCCGCAGCAGCGCCGCGTCTGGGGCGTGTTCGGCGACGGCGAGATGGACGAGCCGGAATCGCTGGCGGCGCTGTCGCTGGCCTCGCGCGAGAAACTCGACAACCTGGTCTTCGTCATCAACTGCAACCTGCAGCGACTCGACGGCCCGGTGCGCGGCAACGGCCATGTGGTCGACGAACTGGAAACCCTGTTCGGCGGCGCCGGCTGGAACGTGATCAAACTGTTGTGGGGCTCGGACTGGGACCCGCTGTTTGCGCGCGACGAACACGGCGAACTGGTCGATGCCCTGAACCGCACCGTCGACGGCCAGCTGCAAACCTTCGCAGCCAATGACGGCCCGTTCAACCGTGAACATTTCTTCGGCCAGTCGCCGGGACTGGCCGCAATCGGCGCGGTGCTGACCGACGATGAGATCGACCGCCTCAAGCGCGGTGGCCATGACCTGCGCAAGATCCATGCGGCGTACCATGCGGCAGCCAACCATCGGGGTCGTCCGACCGTGATCCTCGCGCAGACCAAGAAGGGCTTCGGCATGGGCAGCGCCGGCCAGGGCAAGATGACCACGCACCAGCAAAAGAAGCTGGAGCTCGACGACCTGCTGCAATTCCGCGACCGCTTCAACCTGCCGCTGTCCGACAAGCAGGTCGAGAATCTCGAGTTCTACAAACCGCCGCCCGACAGCGAAGAATTGAAGCACCTGCGCGCCTGTCGCGCCGCGCTCGGCGGCCCGCTGCCGCGCCGCATCGATAGCAAGGTGCAGGTCGCCGTGCCCGCACTCGAATCGCATGCCGCCTTCGCGCTCGACGCCGACCACAAAGAAATGTCGACCACGATGGCGCTGGTGCGCATGATGGGCAATTTGCTGAAAGACCCGGTGCTCGGCAAGCACGTGGTGCCCATCGTCGCCGATGAAGCGCGCACCTTCGGCATGGCCAACCTGTTCCGCCAGGTCGGCATCTACTCCGCACAGGGCCAGCTGTACCAGCCGGAAGACATCGGCTCCATCCTGTACTACCGCGAAGCCAAAGATGGCCAGATCCTCGAAGAAGGCATCACCGAAGCCGGTGCGATCTCTTCATGGACGTCGGCGGCGACCAGCTACTCGGTGAATGGCTTGCCGATGCTGCCCTTCTACATTTACTACTCGATGTTCGGGTTCCAGCGCATCGGCGACCTGATCTGGGCGGCCGCCGACCAACGGGCGCGCGGCTTCCTGATTGGCGCGACCTCAGGCCGTACCACGCTCGGCGGCGAAGGCTTGCAGCACCAGGATGGCAGCAGCCATCTGGTATCGGCCACGATCCCGAACTGTCGCTCGTATGACCCGGCCTATGCGTACGAGATGGCCGTGATCGTCGACGATGGCATGCAGCGCATGCTGGAGAAAAACGAAGACGTGTTCTACTACGTGACCGTCACCAACGAGAACGAGCCGCAGCCGAGCATGCCGGTCGAGGCACGCGACCATGTGCGCGACGGCATCCTGCGCGGCATGCACTGCGTGCTGCCCTGCGAGCAACCGGCGATCCGCCTGCTGGGCGCCGGCCCGCTGCTGAAAGAAGCGATCGCCGCCGCCCACCTGCTGGAAGGCATTTACGGCATCAAGGCCGAAGTCTGGAGCGTGACCAGTTTCTCGGAGCTGGCACGCGACGGCATGGCCTGCGAGCGCGCTCGTCGCCTGCAGCAAAGCGATGCGATGCCCTGGATCGCTCAGCAGCTGCACGGCAGCATCGCGCCGGTGCTGGCGGTGTCGGACTATGTGCGTGCCGTGCCGGAAAGCATACGCGCCTACATCGCCGCGCCTTACATCACGCTCGGTACCGACGGTTTCGGTCGCAGCGACACGCGCGCCGCCTTGCGCGACTTCTTCGAGGTCGATGCGAAGTGGATTTGCTATACCGCACTGACTGAGCTGTATGAAGGCAGCAAGACGCCGGCGCAGATGAGGGAGATCGCGTCCCACCTCGGCCTGAATCTGGACAAGCCGATCTCCACCGGCATCTGAATCTGACTCGCGCACATTACCGGTTTCCGCCCCGTCGCCCGCCGGCTGGCGCGGATCAATCCATGCGGGATCTCCCGAGCGAACATGACATGCGCGTCGCGATACGGGAACTGAACCCGAAGATCGCACCTCGCATCCGCGTCTACCAGCCAGGGACTGCCTGAGCCTGCCTGGGGCTGAAGCCCGTGCCCGCGCTACGCGCAGGCACCGTCATCAAATTTTCAGCGCTGGCGCGTCGCCTGTTGCAGGATGCGTTCGGCCTTGATCATCACCGGCAGGTCGACCATCTTGCCGTCGACCGCAACCGCGGCGCCATTCGCTGCAGCCGCCGCATCCAGCACGCGCGTGGCCCAGGCCACTTCGGCATCCGTCGGCAGATAGGAGGCATGCACCGCAGCCAGCTGCTTGGGATGGATGCACAGCTTGCCGCCGAAACCAAAGCGCTTGCCGCGCAGGGTCTCAGCGCGCAGCACCGACTCGTCATCGAGCGCCGTGGTCACGCCATCGACCGGTGCGGCGATGCCAGCCAGACGCGACGCCAGCACCAGCTGCGAACGGTAGTAATCCAGTTCGCGGTCATCGCCGTCGATGCCGAGATCAACCGAGAAATCGATATGCCCGAACATGAGCCGGTCCACGCCCTGCATCGATGCAATCATGGTCGCCTGCGCGATGCCCTGCGCGCTCTCGATCAGTGCCAGCACCGAACGCGCGCCGCTGCTCACGACACGCTCGATGTCGCCCGGGTCGGCCGCCTTCGGCAGCACGACTGCCGCGACGCCGGGCAGCGAGCACAGCCCGAGGTCATCGGTGAACCATGGCGAATCGCCGCTGTTGATGCGGAGGGCGACCGGCTTATCGGCCGACAGCCAACCCATCACAGCGGCGCGCGCCAGCTCCTTCTCTGACGGCGGCACCGCGTCTTCGAGATCGACGATCACGCAGTCGGCACCGGCGGCGAGCGCTTTATCGAAACGTTCCGGGCGGTTGCCCGGAACGAAAAGGTAGGACACCGGCGCCGCCGAGCTACGGTGGGTCAGATTCATCACGGTCGACATCGTTGTTCGCTATTCAGGGTTGCTGGTTTCAAATCGCTTTTTCGGCGCGCAGGCGCTCGACGGCGTCCGTCGCATAGCCGAGCTCGGCGAGGATGGCCGACGTATGCTCGCCCAGCGCCGGGATCGCATCCATGCGCGCATCCCAGCCGCTGGCCGCGCCCGGCGGCAGCATGGCCGGCACCGGACCGACCGGCGTCGCCACCGCGGTCCAGCGCTGGCGCGCGCGCAGCTGTGCATGGTCCCATAGCTCGTGCATGTCATTCAGGCGGGCGTTGGCGATCTGCGCTTCGTCGAGGCGCGCGATCACCTGCTCGGCCGTCAGCGACGCAAAGGATTGCGCGATGATCCCGTACAGCTCCTTGCGCGCATCGCTGCGCTTGTCAGCCGAGGCAAAGCGCGGATCGCTGGCCAGTGCCGGCTGCTGCAGCACCTTGTCGCAGAAGATCACCCACTCGCGTTCGTTCTGCAGGCCCAGCATCACGGTCTTGCCGTCGCCGGCCGGGAACGGGCCGTACGGATAGATGGTTGCGTGCGCTGCACCGGCACGCACCGGCGGGTTGGCGCCCTTGTACGCGTAGTACATCGGGAAGCTCATCCACTCGGCCATCGCTTCCAGCATCGAAATGTCGAGGCCGCAGCCCTTGCCGGTGCGGCCGCGCTGGATCAGCGCGGCGAGGATATTGGTGTAGGCATACATGCCGGCGGCGATATCCGCGATCGATGCGCCGGCCTTCGCCGGCTCATCTTTGGTGCCGGTCACGGACAGGAAGCCGGATTCGCTCTGGATCAGCAGGTCATAGGCCTTCTTGTCGCGGTAAGGGCCGTCGGCGCCGTAGCCCGAGATGTCGCAAACGATCAGCTTCGGGAAGCGGTCCTTCAGCGCCTCGTAGGACAGGCCGAGCCGCGCGGCTGCGCCGGGCGCGAGGTTCTGCACCAGCACATCGGCATTTTCGAGCAGGCGTTCGAGGATGACCTTGGCTTCGTCATGCTTGACGTCCAGCGTCAGGCTTTCCTTCGAGCGGTTGGTCCACACGAAATGCGAGGCCAGTCCATCGACGCGCTTGTCATAGGCACGTGCGAAATCGCCTACGCCAGGGCGCTCGACTTTGATCACGCGCGCGCCAAGGTCAGCCAGCTGGCGTGTGCAGAACGGTGCGGCGATGGCATGCTCAAGCGTGATGACGGTAATGCCGTCCAATGGACGCATGTTGAATTTCCTTCCTTGTTTTTTGTCGCGATATTGTTGCGTCGGCTAATGACTTGTTGTTTCGCGGATGGGTGATCGCAACCGCCTGGCGGAAGTCGGTGCGCGTTTCAAATTCTGTCGGTGATTCGGCAATTCGTTGATTCGGTGATTGATCAGTCCCGGCAGGCGGCGTCAGGCCAGCGTCGCCTCGGCTTGCATCGCCAGCTCGCCGCGCGCATTCGCGGCCCATAGCCTGGCGGTGCTGCCATCGCCGGACAGCTTGCCGTGCAGGCTGAAACGTTCAATGTCGAACAGGGGGCTGACCGCGCGGAAGCCGAAGGTCTTCAGCGCGCGCTGCGGCAACTCGCGGCGCAACAGATCGACCAGCAGAGTCGCGATCAGCGGGCCGTGCACGATCAGCCCGCCATAGCCTTCGACGCCGGTTGCGTAGCTGCGATCGTAATGGATGCGGTGGCCGTTGAAGGTCAGCGCGGAATAGCGGAACAGCAGCACCGGATCCGGGTCGATGATGCGCGACCATTGCGCATCGTCGGGTGCCGGTTTGCCGGGGGCCGCCTTGCCACCCGCCATCGAGGGGGCCGGCTCGCGATAGACGATATCGTGTTCTTCAAGGACACAAGTCCGCCCGTTCTGCGCGATCGCATGCGCGACAGTCACGAAAGCCAGCGGCCCGGTGCTGCCCTGCTTGACGTTCACGTCGAGGATGCTCGAGGTCTTGTCGGCCGCCGTACCCAGCACCAGCGGCGCTTCGAAGCGCAGGCGGCCGCCGGCCCACATGCGGCGCGGCAGCGGCACCGGCGGCAGGAAGCCGCCACGCTTGGCATGCCCGTCCTGCCCCAGCGCCGACATAGCCGCCACTGACCAGAAATAAATCCAGTGCCACAAGGGCGGCAGCGCATGGCCATCGGCCAGGTGCTCGTCACGGTCCAGCGTGGCTGCCAATGCATTGGCAGCGCCGGCCGAGATCAGGTCCCGCGCCGACTCCGTGCGGCCTACCCATTGCTTCAGGTGCTCGGTATCGATCTGGCTCATGAATGTCGATGCGGCGGCGTGGTCGACGACGCCTTGGTCGAAGTAGGTGTCGCGCCCGTCCGGCGGACAGGCTTGTTCAGCCTGCATTGTCCGGCAGCGCCCGGGCGCGGGCAATTTTGAATTGCTGAAGGGGGATTTGAGTCAGGGGCACCACGGCCGGCAGCGATGGCGGCCGGCTTACCAGGATTTCTTGGCGCCGGCCGACGCGTAAATTTCGGAAATGATGTCACCGAAGGCCGGGTCGCGCACCTCATCGAAGCGAAATTTGCGGCGGCGGTCGCCCATCAGGTCACGCAACTGCCGGCCACTCCAGCCACTGACCTCTTCCATCCGGATCAGCAGCTCGGGCGTGACCGGAATCTCTCCCATGCGTACCAGCCGGACCAGCACTGCCGGCACTTCGAGCTTGCGCGCCAGCCCGACATCGCTGCGCAGCTTCAGCAGGGCGCGCAACGCATTGAACAAGCGTCCGGGGTCATAGCCGTCGGTGGGCGTCGCAGACAAGGCTTTCATGCAGGCACCTGAATCCCTGAACAATTTGACACCCCATTATCCCATTTGCCCCAATCGATGATCGGCTGCCTATCTTGATTTTTGGAACAGGTTTGTCGCAGGTCTGAAATCCGCTGATTCGCCGTACCCCAGGGGAAAAAAATGACTTACCGGCCGGAAAGTTTCATTCCACGCCGGGAACGATCAGGCTGAATCCGGCCGGTTCCGGTTGGCTTTCGATCGCGCCTGCCGTATAGCAAATGCTGAGCTTGCCACGCGGCGGCGGACTGGCCGGGGCAGTGGTGCATTCATGCCCCGCACTGTCGGCCAGCGACTTCAACAGCTCGACCGCCGCATCGGCCACCAGCGCATCCGGGTGAGTCTCGCAATAACTTTCCAGCGCTTCGATGATGATGCCGTTCGACTGGTTGGCCAGCAAGTCCAGGTTACGCGCGCGGAGGTTGGCCGAGCTGAGGAAACCCAGCACCCAGCTGTCGCTGGCGAGCCGGGCATCGTCATCGGAAGCCAGATAGGACTCGCAGGCATTGTTGCCACTGCCGGCCAGCGTGTCGCCGGCCTTCGCCGGATGCGCCAGGGCCACGGCGGCGGCAATGCAGACCAAAGCCGCCCGCCACCGCCACGGGCAGGCGTGGCTGGCGGGACTTGCCGGCGGTTGGTGAATGAATGGCGATCTGACTATGAACATGCACCCTCCCGGTTGACGGTGACACCGGTCGGCCGGTGCCCTGAAGATGATTCGCTCGTTGATTCTAACGGCGGCGGGCGAGCTCGTGGGTCGGCGCAAGAGGCGCGCGCGCGGGGCTATAATCGCTGCGTGGCTACAGGTGTCCCAGCGGCGTCCGCGACCTTTTGCCTTAACGCTAACGATCGGCCTCTCATTCATGCAGCAATTCCCCTCCGGCGCAGAGTTCAACGCAGGCGCCAGTGGAAATCTCCCGCTCCGCTCCCGACGTGCCGGCCTCGGCCACTGCCTGTGGCTGGCCCTGGCACTCATTGCCTGGCTGCTGACCACGATCTGGGTCAGGCCGCTGGCCCTGCCCGATGAGGGCCGTTATGCCGGTGTCGCCTGGGAGATGGTGCGCTCCGGGCACTGGCTGACGCCGACGCTCGATGGCCTGCCCTATTTCCACAAGCCGCCGATGTTCTACTGGCTGACCGCGATCGCGATCAAGCTGTTCGGCTTCCATGAATGGTCCGTGCGACTGGCCTCGATGACTGGCGCGCTGGTCGCCGCCGGCGCCACCTGGCGCCTGATGCAACGCTGGGTGTCACCCGCTGCCGCGCTGTGGGGCCTGGCGATCGTCGCGACCATGCCCTTGTTCTACGGCGGGGCGCAGTACGCCAACCACGACATGCTGGTGGCGGGCTTCATCAGTGGCGCGATCGCCTTGGGCGCCGATGCGCTGCTGTCGCGCGACGCCGGCCTCCCGTGGCGTGCCAGCCTGTTGCTGGCCTGGACCTGCATGGCGCTGGGCTTGCTGTCCAAGGGCCTGATCGGCCTCGTGCTGCCGTCCGGCGTGATGTTCTTCTGGCTGCTGCTGACCCGGCGCCCGCTGTGGCTGCTGAGGCTGTTCTGGTGGCCGGCACCGCTGCTGTTCGTTGCCATCGCCGCGCCGTGGTTCGTGCTGATGCAGCTGAAGTTCCCCGAGTTCTTCGACTACTTCTTCATCCACCAGCACTTCGAGCGCTTCTCGCAAAAGGGCTTCAACAACAACCAGCCGTTCTGGTTCTACCCGGTGGCGCTGTCCGTGCTGTGCCTGCCGTGGACGGTGGCGCTGCTGACCCGCACCCGCATCGGCGTCGCGCGTGACCTGTCGCACCGCGCAGTGCGCGTGTTGCTGTGGACCTGGGTGGCGGTGATCCTCGCTTTCTTTTCGCTGCCGGCGTCCAAGCTGATCGGCTATTCGCTTCCCGTCGTGCCGGCGCTCGCTGCGCTGGCCGGTGAGGCCGTCGCGCTTTGGCAGCGCCGCTGGCTGCGCATGACGTTCATCGTGGTGGCAGCCCTGCTGTGCGTGGTGGCCGTGGCCATCATCAGTCGCGCCGAAACGGTGTCGTCGAAGGCACTGGCCGCAGCGTGGCGCGCGCAGGCGCTGCCCGACGACGGACTGCTGTCGCTGCGCCTGTACCGCTTCGATTTCCCCATCTATGCCCAACTGCGCGAGCCGCTGCCGGTCTATCATGCATGGGAAGACCCTGCCCTGGTGGCCCGCGACAGCTGGCCACGCGAACTGATCGACGCCACCCAGTTCGATCCGGCGATGGGCAAACAGGTATTGCGCCCAGTGGCCGAGCTCAAGGCTGCGCTGTGTGCGCACGACGTGACCTGGGTCATCGCTGGCAAGGATGAACGCGAACCGCTGCTGAACAACGCCACCACCGCTGCCGACAATGAAAAATACGCGCTGAAGCGTGTCGAGCGCAGCAAGCTGGACTGCCGTTGAGATGTGAACCGCGCAGGCCGAGACAACAACAAACTGCCATGGAGCACACCATGTCCGACATGAACCACAGCAAGCAGCCCGCCATGCAGGCCGGCCTCCTGCGAAGCGCCACCCTCACCGTCACCCTGGCCGTGCTGTCTGCCCCGGCGGCATGGGCACAGGCCCTGCCGGACGGCATCGACCCCGCGCTGGCGCAATCGACGCGCGGCATCGCGACCGACCTGCTGAACCAGCTCGGCGCCAAACTGAAGGGCGCCATGTCCACCGATGGCCCGATCGCCGCCGTCAGTGTGTGCAAGGAAGCCGCACCGGCGATCGCGAAAGATCTGTCGGCGAAGAATAATGCGCAGGTGACGCGCGTCGGCACCCGCGTGCGCAACCCGAAAATGGGCGTGCCGAACGCGTGGCAGAAAACAGCGCTGGCCGATTTTGAACAGCGCATCGCCAACGGCGAAAAGCCGGCCGAGCTCGAGCACTGGAGCGTGGCCGAGGGCGCGGACGGCAAGCGTGAGCTGCGCTATGCGAAGGCGATCGCCGTGCAGCCGTTGTGCGTGACCTGCCATGGCGGCAAAGACGACATCCCGGCGCCGCTGGCCGAGAAAATCCGCCTCGAGTACCCGGATGACCAGGCCGTCGGCTACAGCGTCGGCAAGCTGCGGGGTGCCGTCGTCGTCAGTCGACCGCTGCCGGCACCGTGAACCTCGTGCGGGCCCGGCTTTCCAACCGGATCGTCGTCCCGCACTGAAACACCGTCTCAACTGTTTTCAGGAAGTCCAACGTGTCGATCAGCAATCCAGAGTTTTCACAATCATCGGTGATGCGCCCCGTCAGCGTCACCGGCATTGACGGTCACGCGCATGCCTCCACCGCCGCGCTGGTGCTGGCGGCTGTCGGCATCGTGTTCGGCGACATCGGCACCAGCCCGCTGTATGCATTGAAAGAATGTTTCAGTCCCGAGCACGGGATCCCCTATTCGCATGGCGCGGTGCTGGGCATCCTGTCCATGATCTTCTGGGCGCTGCTGGTGGTGGTAACCCTGAAATACGTGGCCTTCGTGCTGAGGGCGGACAACAATGGCGAAGGCGGCGTGTTGTCATTGATGGCACTCGCGCTGCGCTCGGCGCGCTCGGACAAGCACCATTACATCGTGCTGCTGATGCTGGGCGCGCTCGGCGCCTGCATGCTGCTCGGCGAATCGGTGATCACGCCGGCGATCTCGGTGCTGTCGGCGGTCGAGGGCCTTGAAGTCATCCATCCCGATCTGAAGCGCTTCGTGATCCCGATCACGCTGGTGATCGTGGTCGCCTTGTTCATGATCCAGCGTTACGGCACTGCGGCCGTCGGTCGCTTCTTTGGCCCGATCATGGTGATCTGGTTCGTGTCGCTGGCGGCATTCGGCATCGCCAGCGTGATGAAGAACCCCGAGATCCTCGCTGCGGTCAACCCGCTGCACGCGGCGGCCTTCATCAGCGAGCATACGCTGCAGGCGTATATCGTGATGGGCTCGGTGGTGCTCGTGGTGACGGGCGTCGAGGCGCTCTATCTCGACATGGGCCACTTCGGCCGCCGCCCGGTGCGCCTCGCCTGGCTGCTGGTCGCATTGCCGGCGCTGATGATCAACTACTTCGGCCAGGGCGCGCTGATGCTGTCCAATCCCGAGGCGGCCACCAATCCCTTCTTCCTGATGCTGCCCGAGTGGGCGCTGTGGCCCATGATCGGGATGGCGACCATCGCCACCGTGATCGCGTCGCAAGCCGTGATCTCCGGCGCGTTTTCGCTCGCCAACCAGGGCATCCTGCTTGGCTTCCTGCCGCGCATGCAGATCCTGCACACCTCCGACACCGAGCGTGGCCAGATCTACATGCCGATGGTGAACTGGGTGCTGCTGTTCCTGGTGATCTTCACCGTGATCCAGTTCAAGGAGTCCGGCAACCTGGCGGCTGCGTATGGCATTTCGGTGACGACCACGATGCTGATCACCACCAGCCTGCTGGCGGTGGTGATGTCGAACGAATGGAAGATGAAGACCGTGGTCGTGGTGACCATGGTGCTCCTGTTCTTCGTGGTCGACTTCTCGTTCTGGACCGCGAACCTGATCAAGGTGAAGGATGGCGGCTGGTACCCGATGATGCTGGGCGCGATCTGCTTCGTGATGCTGACCACCTGGTACAAGGGCCGCCGCCTGCTGCGCGAGCGCGTCGTCAGCGACTCGATCCGCCTGCCTGATTTCGTGCAGGCCTTGCTGGCCCACCCGCCGCACCGCGTCGAGGGCACGGCCGTGTTCCTGACCGCGCACATCGACTTCGTGCCAGTCGCGCTGCTGCACAACCTGAAGCACAACCGCGTGCTGCACGAGCGCGTGCTGTTCCTGAAGCTGTCGATCTGGGACGTGCCCTATGTGCGCGACGAAGAGCGACT
>JACCDG011274913.1_pt1 | contig 15743 bp, 13 predicted proteins | sample 7442471 | NCBI WGS metagenome assembly JACCDG01 (sample SAMN15323444, study PRJNA562643) | freshwater metagenome | isolation source: river surface water | place: USA:Blue River Watershed | collected 2017-08-17 | reverse complement strand
TCCATAAGTAGCCATATATTCTTTAGTATATTTATCTTCATCAAAAGGGGTTGCTTTTTCAATAACTTTTTCTAACCCAATTGGTTTATAAAGTTTTGTCCAAGCGCTACCAGAGCCATTTATATGTTCCTGGTAACGCTTCATAGGATTGTCTGATTTTCCAACATAATATTTTCCTCCTTGGAGTTTGAGGATGTATATATTAGTTGACATACTTATTATTTATTTGTTGTTCATTTCAATTTTAACATCTCAACGTAAACCTTGGTATACACCCTTTTGGTGTTAATCAAAATCACACTCCACACTATTTGAGAATGTCATCCACATTTCTACATCTCGTGTGACTTGAAATGTTGGGAGAGATTGAACAGAGACCCAAGCAATATTCTGGTGCTCCGCTACATTATGAATGGGTTCTGGAAGATTCGTATGCGTAATTCCTTGCCAGTAGAGACGTTTTCCATATTGGTCAGGAGTGCTTTTACAAATGAAATAGTCTTCTCCTAAGAGAAATCCACTTTCTTCTTTGACTTCGCGAACAGCAGTTTCTAACCAAGATGTATCTGAGGATTCACGATGCCCTTTCGTCCAACCCCAGCGACCGGATTTGCCTCCTTGAACTAAAAGAGTAAATTGTCTGTCTGGGGAAAAGAGTTGAATACCTGCTCCTTCTAAGGAAAGAGAGGAGGCAGAAAAGGCACTCGCGACAACCGAAAGAATCTTCAACATCTATTGTAAGAAGGAGAGACTTTTTAAAATCCTTTTTCTTTATAGATATGACGTATAAGGTTCCATTAACTACAAAGAATCCCGAGGAGGGTTCTATTGAATATATGGCTCCAAAAGAAGCCCTTGATGAAGCAGAAGGATTCTTTTCATTTACATTTTACATGCGTGCTACATGGAGTGAAGGGAAGGATAACTATTTATATTTGAAAGGAATGGATTATTATCGTAAAATTCTTTCAGACCCTCCATTTTCAACTTGGAAATTAATTATCTTTACAGACTTATACACATATAGAGAAATTCAAGAGATAAAGTCAAAAAATCTTGAAACAATCAAGGACCAAATGGAAAAAAGTAGTGTAAAACTTATGAAAGAATATTTTATTCTTCTTACAGAAGACCCAAAGGTTATTTTTGCTGTCGTGGATTGGCCAAGACATCAACGAAGAAAGGAAATACCTCAGATTAATGGAGGCGCATTACGCCCTTTCCGTTCTCGTCTTCCTTTTGATTTTCCAACCAAATATGTTTTCATTCGTGATGCGGACACGTTTTTTGAAGGTTCATTAAAACAATTAGGGTATGGTGGATTGTATCGAACTCCAGAGGGAGAGTATAATAAAGAAGCGCACAATAAGGTCAAACAAGAGTTTGGTGAATTTTTATACAAATGGGAAACCCATTTCTATAACCTTCTCCCTTCTATTCAAGAACGTGTAAAGCAAAAAGGTTTGTTTATTGTTGGCTCTGGAAAAGCTGGGTTTCATACAAATAAATACAAAAGAGACTGGCATAGTAATGAATTATTAGGGAAGGACGCACCATTTGGTGTATTTGCGGGATTTGTTAATATAACACCAGGAGTTCCAGTCTTTCAAAGCTATAGCGCATGGGATGATTTTATAGAATATGTAGATGCTCGTTCTGTTCGCAATAATAATCATCCAAAGAGTAAATTAAATTTAGAGTATATCACGCATCGTATGTATAAAAACGGAACTCCTAAATCTACACCTATAAACAAAGAAAATCTTATCACCTATAGAAAAACGAAAGTAGATAAATTTTTAAATAAGATGAAAGGGGAAGAATATGTTCTAGGAATGGAAAAAGAATTATATTATAACTTTTCAAACAATAATTCCATCAATAAAATTGGTCGCGATGAACAACTTTATTTATTCACATTAATGCCAAGAGCCTTTGATAATCTTTTCATTTTCAGAATTGATTTGGATGATAAAGACCTTCCTAACGTGAATTTTGACTACGATGATATGATGAAGAGAGAATACAAAGCAGCTCTTAATACAGGATTCCAAAAGTCAAAGGGAGGAACAAGAAAAAAGAAACGGACTCAACGCAAAACGCGCAAGGCATAAGGAATTTTCACCTTTCCACACTAGAAATGCCAGGTATATTCCCTAATGCGTTTCAGTTCACGGATATTCGTGGAAATCAAAGAAACTATGGTGATATGACACAGGACAAGATTGTCCTCGTTGTAAATGTAGCTTCTAAGTGTGGATTCACTCCTCAATACAAAGGTCTACAGACTCTTTATGAGAAGTATGGCCCTGAGAAGTTTACCATTCTTGCCTTCCCTTGTAACCAGTTTGCGTCTCAGGAGCCTGGCACCAACCAGGACATTGAGAAGTTTGCGTGTGAAGTCTATCACACCACATTCCCTCTTATGGCGAAGATTGATGTCAATGGGGATGGAACCCACCCTTTGTGGAAGTGGCTCAAACAAAAGAAGACGGGTCTCCTGGGCACAGAAGGTATCAAGTGGAACTTTACCAAATTTTTACTCGATAAGAATGGAAATGTTGTGGAGCGTTATGGACCGAACACAACTCCTGAGAGCATTGGAGCGGACATTGAAAAATTGCTCGTAAAAAATTGAAGTTGGTGAACCCTCCCTCGTCCTCAACGCATTATGTCAAGCAAACACGCATCCTCGCACCATCCTGGCTATAAATTCCCAACAGAAGACCGCATTTCAACCCTTGAAACAAAGAAAGGATATACAATCTATTCTGTCTTTGATGGTCATTCTGGACAACAATGTGTGAACCTCGTTTCAACGACACTTCCTCATCGTATTGTTATGGCTCTTGATAAAAAGGAGTCTCCTTCCCCACAAGACATCAGTGACATTTTAACAGAAGAGTTTTCAAAATTAGAAGCGGAATGTAATGATACTCTTACGATATGGAGTGGTGGGTCTACCGCAGTTGTTTCTGTTGTAACAGATACACATATTATTACAGCCCATATCGGTGATTCTCCAGCAATTCTCTTCTCAAAGGATGGAACACTTCTTCACAGCACATCTGACCACGATAGCAAGAATCCTTCTGAGGTAGCGCGTGTCACAAGTGAAGGAGGATGGTTTTCAGATACAAATGTGTATGGAGAAAATCGGCTCTTTAATGCGCTTGCTGTAACACGTTCCTTTGGAAATCTTGCGAAAAAGAGTTATGAAAAGGGGTTGAATGCGATTCCTGATATTTCCATTTGGGAGCGAACATCTGGAAGCTATTTGATTCTCTGCTCTGATAGTTTCACGGAGAAAATCATTGATTCTCCCAAAGGTGACAAGGATATGTATGGGAATATTCAAAAGATGATTGCGAATCGTGGTTCTCACCAAGATATTATCAATCACATTCATCCAATTCTTGTAGCGCAAGACTACAATATAGAATCAACAGCCCATCTTGCGGTTCATCAACAAACGATGAAATTTTATAATTATCAGTATGGAAAATTCTGTGGTGACAATACCTCCCTAATTCTTGTAGATTTGAATTGCGTTCAGAATACAAATCTAGAAACGAGTATTTCATCAGAAAGTTCAAATGAACACGACAACCCCGAATCAGATGCGCAAAACACGTCGTGCGAAACTTCATGTGAGAAAAACCTATAAAAATAGCCCTAGGAAGCAGTCATCTTTCTTACAAATCTTTAATGGCCTTGACATTGAATCAGAGGAAGATTACAAAGAAGTCTCAGAAGCAGGAATCCACAAACTTGGCAAACTTTTTACTAAATATCTTCCCCTTCAAAATATTCCTGTTCAAAATCGCACATTTTATGATTTGGGATGTGGAATTGGAAAGTTGATTGTGGGTATGGCTCTTATCCACCCGCAACTTCGTTCTATTGGGATTGAAATCCTGGATGAGAGAGCTCAACAAGCAGGGATTGCTCTTGGTCGTGTGAGCAAACATGTTCAGAATCGCTGTGGAATTATGAGAGGGTCTGTAGAGAATTCCAACTTCTCCTATGGAAATGCGTGCTGGATTTTTGTATCGAATTTCTTCTTTTCTCAAGAAATCAATACTCTTGTCGCACAGAAACTATCCCAAGAACTTCCTACAGGATGTGTGATTCAAAGTGTTCGACCCTTGGAAGATACTCGATTGGTTCTGAAAGAAATAAATCGCGTTTCCATCGCTGGAGAAGGGGATGCTCAACTTCATGTTTATGTAAAAGAATAAGATTGAACTAGAATAGATGGAGTCTGCTACGGCCAAACCAAAAAAAACACCAAAATTAAAACTTGCTGACCTTCATGAAGAATTAGAAAAGAATATTGAGACTCTAACTCCTGAAACATTGATTCAAGTGCTTGAAACGTATCAATCGGTCATTGGTGATACTGAAATAAAGAAACTCAATTTACTAAAAAAAGTAAGGTTTTTCTTAAATATTAAAATGTATGGTTCAAAAGATTCTGAAATTACGTCAGTGAAACCTGAAGACTACGCAAGTTATAAGCTAAAACGAAAACAAAGAATAGAGGAAGACACAAAACGAAAAAACCAATTACTAGATACCCTCTATGTCTATCTATTTCCTTTGAAATCTTCGTATACAATTACGGAAATGTTAATTGATATGATGAGAGATATGAAGGCACTTGATGAGAATAAAAATCAATATTTTTCACATTACCTTGACCACGTGTCAAAAGAAGAGTTTGAATCCATGACGGATGAACAGAAGAATACATTTGTAACTAAATTGAAAGCATACCGCATTGATAAACATCTTTCAGCAGAACAAAATCAGAAACTAAAAGTGCTTTTAGAACCAAACGAACTCAAGCAACAGAGGCTTAGTATAAGATATCCTAGAAATACAAGAAAACTAAATGCTTTTCCCGCAAATACGAATATTTATTACTATGCTGGTCACGGAAATGATGTATGTGACCCAATTACTAAGCAACCTTATGAAGCTATTGTTCCTGAGAATTGTATTCTTATTACAACCGGCCTTTGTGGAAGAGTGACTCACTTTAATGACAAGCATATCAATTTCTTTCGTGAGAAAACAGAAGAATCCCGCAGAGTATTGAGATATCCTTATCTAAAAGAAGCGCTGGCTGAATTAGCAAGCAAATTAACTACTCCTGTGAGTGATATCCATATAAAACTTCCTGGTGAATTATATATTGTTTCTACATTTTATCCCGTTGCTGAATGGAATAGTGATAGCAATTTTATAGTTTCTCAATCTGGCTTCATGGAAAAAAGAGATATGGAACTCTTGCTTAATACTACAAGAACCTATGGTATCTATAAACCTTCGATAGATTCTATCATAAGTAGACTGAAAAACAAATCAAGTGGAAACACAATCCAAGTATTCAATGATGTAATGAGCTTTGATTTTGATACATTACCAAATTGGTTTGAAAACTTTCCGTATTACTTACAAACAATAAAAGAACGATTTACAAGTGCTGAATTCAAAGAGTATACAGATAAAATTGCGAAAGAGAAGTCTACATTAAGCAGTGAAGAATTAAAAAAATATCTGTTTGACTTTGTAGTAAGAATACAGATAAAGGAGTTTTTGGACCTTTTTAAAGCAAGCACTTTACCCGCTCCCCATATTGTTCGAAATATTGTAAGAGAGTATTATGAAATAACCTATAAAACACCCTTCAACGTGGATGCGTATTTAACTCCCACAGATGTAAGAGAAATCTCAACGAAATTAAAAACGGAACTGACTCCTTCAAATCCGAATGCTCCTCCAGAAGTAAGAAACAAACTTACAACATCCTATCTTATGGAAAAATTTCCTGGAATTCACTACTTTACGATTTGTCGCTCGGTAGACTCAAATTGTCAACAAGGGGCTACGCTTCGCAGAACAGCTTCCAATACACAGGAAACAGAACGTCGTGAGTCAGTTGGAAAGGCGCTTATGAATCGGTCTTTTAATTTAAATTATAACACAATACAAAGTGCTTCCAATGTAGAATCATTTCTAAAAAAGTATGAAGCTCTCATTTCTGGAATGAATACGAAGAATGAATTTATAAAAGAGTTACAAGGAAGATATACTCCAACTCAAACCATAAAGAAGTATGGTGGAACGCGGAAGAAAGCAATGAAGAAAGTAAAACGTCATACACGCAAGGAGTAAATCTTTCTGTTTACATATTTATTCTACTCTTTCAAATGAGTAGAACAAACATGAATCTAGTGTGGAAAGGAATAAAATTGAAATAATCATTCCCTAGGATAGGAGTAGGACAATGCGCGCAAATTATAGAGAATTACCTCGTTTCTTCGCAGTGATGAGTTCTTTACCTCCTCCCGCGCTTCGTTTCTATCTGATTGAAACAGATGAGCCAGAACGATATGGGAACGAGGATAGAGTCCAAGAAGTTTTCACAAATCTACATCCACCCAATGATACTCGGTTTAGCATTTATCAAGAGCATCGATTTCATCCTGATAAGTATCGCACAAATGTGGTCTTAAATTATTCAAGTAGAAATCCTCGCTCAGTTCACACGATTCATTGGTGGTTTACTGGCTTTTCTCTTCAGAGCAGAAATTTTAGACGAGACCTTCATGAAATTCCTGTTCTTGATATGGATACTCGCTTAATTCAAGACTTGCTCTTTGAGCAGAGTCATCATGTTTCACTCACCACTACTCTTCGCGCTGAAGATATTTATAGGACAATGATGAATCGTCGGTTTAATATTCTTTCTCTGTTTCCTACGACAAATGAACGATACAATGACGACGACTATCACAATCCTCGCAGACGTTTATCTTTCAGCCTTCGTGATTTGGAGCGTCCTATGACCCCCGCGCGTCACAGACATTATGACGATGATTATGATGATAGAGACTATTATGGACCTCCAGCAGCAGGTATCCCTCCAACTCCTCGTCAACTGAGTATGATACAACGTCCATCACGGAATATCATTATTCAGCCACGCCCTCGTGCGAATTCAGCCGCATTCTCTCTTCCAAAGTTTGTTCAAGATGCGATTCTTGAATCCCATATGAAGAATGATAAAGCATGTAGTATAACAATGATTCCCTTTAAAGAGCTTCATGAAATTTCAATTACATCTTGTTATCACTGCTTTCAAAAAGAGGCCCTTTCTCGATGGATGGCAGAGAATCAAAGTTGCCCAGAATGCCGCGCAGCTGTAGAAGGTGTTCTTCAGTATGTGAAAGAGGCGCAAACTTAGTGTATGGCTCTATTGTTCTGATGACCAGGATGAAAAATCTTGAGATTCAGTTCAAAGGTGGGCATAGGGATATCAATTAATTGATGAACAATATTCGCTATATCTTCTGATGTGTGAAACAAAATAGAAACATTTTTTTCCTCAAAATTAATTGTTCCAGAAAGAACTGCGTTTGTGAAACTGACATGTGTGATAAGTGATTGAGAAAAATGTGTTACATCTTCTAGCAGACGATGAATATTTAAGAGATTGTCTGTTCCTCTCACACTCATCACAGATTTATTCTGGATTAATCTTCCATATTGCGCAAGCATGTTATTTCCTACACCAGGATATTCCATACTCATTTCAACTTCATAGACACTTGTGTTCATTCTATCTAAAAATGAAAATAACTCTCTCAAATGATGAAAGGTTCGTATATGCGCCATCTTTATAAAAAGTGCGGCGTTCTTTTAAATGAAAAATAGAAAATCTAGGTAGAATGACATTTGGTGTGTATAAAGGTCAACAAATGTATCTGATTCATGTAGCTAAGAATTCTTCAGGAGACACGCAGACCCCCCTCTTTTCTCCTTTGCGGAAACAATCGCATTGGTATCCTGACCTGTTGGCGTGTAAAGTGAAGGAGGGCTACACGAGCGAATCTCTGGAGATTTATTCGCGAGATGGATTCAATGTTGGGAGGCATTTTGTTCGTGTGCTTAATCAATTCAAACAGAAAGTCCGGTCTAAATAAGGAATACAATACCATTCCAATGAAGCATTGCCTTATAACTGGTTCAGGAGGACTTGTAGGCTCAGAAGCCGTCAAGTTCTTCTCAAAAAATGGTTATGAAGTTATTGGAATAGACAATGATATGCGTTCTTACTTTTTTGGAACATCTACAAAGTCTGTCTCACAGCATCTTCAGGATACTCTTTTAAATTACAAACACTTTGCGATTGATATTCGTGACTTGACGAAATTAGAAGAGATTTTCAAGGAATACGCAGAAACATTGGATTGTATTATTCACTGCGCAGCACAGCCGAGTCACGATTGGGCCGCAAAAGAACCTTTGACTGATTTCAGTATTAATGCGACGGCTACTCTCATTCTTTTGGAACTTACACGCAAATATGTTCCCAAGGCCTCTTTTCTTTTTATGTCAACAAACAAGGTGTATGGAGACAATCCTAATCGTCTTCCTATCGTGGAGCAGGAAACACGCTACGAGGTTCCAGAATATGCGATTGATGAAAGTATGTCTACTGACCATTGTAAGCACTCTATCTTTGGTGTCAGCAAACTGGCAGCAGATAGTATGGTTCAAGAATATGGGCGTTATTTTGGCATGAATACTGCTGTCTTTCGTGGAGGATGTATTACTGGGCCAAATCACCAGGGCGCTCAGCTTCATGGATTCTTATCCTATTTGGTCAAGTGTATTGTGAGCAATCAGCCCTACACAATTTATGGATATAAGGGAAAGCAAGTGAGAGACAATATTCATTCGTATGATTTGGTAAATGCCTTCTGGCACTATCATCAAAATCCGAAACCTGCTGCTGTCTACAATATGGGAGGAGGGCGTGAAAATTCATTGAGCATTCTTGAAACAATTGAGAAAGTAAAACAAATGACTCATTCTCAATGGAACAACTACACCTATGTTGATGAGAATCGTTCAGGTGACCATATTTGGTATATTTCTGACTTATCAAAGTTTAAGAAAGACTATCCTTCTTGGTCTATTACATACTCTATTGACCGCATTCTTTCAGAAATACTTGCAACCTATTCTCCTCTCACGATTACCGCAAAACTTATGGGAGGAGTGGGGAATCAGATGTTCCAAATTGCGATAGCGTATGCGACAGCAAGAAGTCTCCATGCGAAGCTTCAGTTTGAAACTATGCAGTTTGATGGATGTCGCCAAGGTTCACATCCTTCGAAGTATTATTCTAATTTATTTCAGAAGCTACATTTTGTGATGAAACTTCCACGTGAAGCAATCATTAAAGAGGATGGGTTCGCATACAATACTCATATGAAAGATACACTGAAACTTGTCGCAGCTCATCCCACCCTAAAGAATCTTTGTTTTGATGGATATTGGCAGAGTGACTATTATTTCCGTGACTACGCAGATGAAGTGAAAGAATTGTTTACACCTGTAGGAGGAATTGTTTCGTATTTGGAACAGCATTCAGAAATTCTTTCTCACTATCCAGAACTCAAACTAGACAATGATTATTGTTTTATAGGTGTAAGAAGAGGTGATTATATCACCCATGCTGATGTTCATAATCCCTGTGGGATGACCTTTTATAATGAAGGAATACGTAGAATGGGAAAAGAACGTTATTATATTCTTTCGGATGATATTGCGTGGTGTAAAGAGAATTTTAAGGGAGACAAGTTCCGTTTCTTTGAAATCAAGGATGATTTACATCAACTTCTTGTATCCGCACTTTTTAAGAATTATATTATCTCAAACTCTACCTTTTATTGGTGGGGGAGCTTCTTATCTATCTACAAAGAATTAACTATTATTGCGCCAGACAAATGGGTTAATGGACCGAATGTAAGAAGAGAGGAATATGATTCTATTTATCGTAAGAATATGATTGTTCTAGAACGCCCTATTGAGCGAACCTAAACCATTAGGTATTTGTTTCTCTAGAATGTTAATTGACTTTAAAGAAGTCTTTATGTTTTTAAAACAAAATGGAAAGGAGCCTCGTGGAGTTCTTCATGTGGGCGCCCACGAATGTGAGGAACGAGACACTTACAATGCCCATGGGATTCAGGATAGCAATATTGTCTGGATTGATGGAAATGAAGAATTAGTAAAGAAAATAAAAGAGCGAGGAATTCCCAATGCGTATCATGCCTTGGTGGATGAAATAGAGCGAGATGTGACCTTTCATATTACAAACAATGGACAAAGTAGCAGTATCTTAGAAATGGGGACACACGCTACTATGTATCCTCATATTCAAGTTGTAGAAAAGAAAGCGGCTCGAACAACAACACTCAAGGCTCTTCAAGCGAAGGAATCTATTAACTTTTCCAATCTGAATTTTTGGAATTTTGACATTCAGGGTGTTGAACTTCAAGCGTTAAAAGGAGCAGGACACTTGTTGAAGTATGCGGACGCGCTCTATCTTGAAGTGAATACAGATGATGTGTATAGGGGCTGCGCAAAACTCTCAGAAGTTGACTCTTTTTTAGAGGAGAATGGATTTTCACGAGTAGCCATTTCCATTTATAAGAATGAGCGCCCTCAAGGAGATGGATGGGGGGATGCGTTGTATATGCGGATGAGAAAGACTGGGACGTTGTTTGATATTGGAGCAAATCATGGAATCTATACAGATGTAAACCGATATAAGTATGAGAAATGTATTCTTGTAGATGCGAATCCTCAGTTAACCCGAGAATTGCGTGAAAAATACAAAGAGGATAAAGGTGTACATGTAGTCGAAGCAATTGTATCCAACAAGGACTCTGAAACATTTTATATCGCAAATTCAGACCAGATTTCCACTGCTGACCCTGAATGGATTAGCCAGAGTCGCTTTTCAAAGAATTACAGATGGTCTCCAGTCCAAGGAATTCCTACTCTTTCCTTGGATAAGTTAATCTCTCTCTATGGTGTTCCTACTTTCTTAAAGGTAGATGTAGAAGGCTATGAATACAATGTCTTACTCAGTTTAACACAGAAAGTTCCTGCGCTTGCGTTTGAATGGGCTGAAGAAAAGAAGTCTGAAATTCTATTGACTATGGAGCACTTACACAAACTAGGTTTTACAAAGTTCCATATCCAAATGGAAGACGAGTATTCCTACCAAGTAGAAGATTCAGAATGGTATGACTATAGTATGGCTTATAAACTTCTTCAATCTATCTGCGATAAGGACAGAAAGCAACGATGGGGTATGATATGGGCGCTTTAAGGAAAAAAAAGAACTAGAGACTAGTATGAAGATATTATATGTTGATACCTATATACATCATAAGAACAAAATAGGATTTCTTCTTATGTGTAAATCAAAAGGCATAGAATGTGTCGTCACTAAAGATGCTCATTCATTTCAGTATGAGTGGGATTTAGTCTTTATTCCTAGCGAATACATTCCGCCTTCTTTGTTTCCTCGTGCGAAATCAATTATGTATGGGCCCCAGAATTTTGTCTTTGCGAATGGTCCTTGGTTGAAGGACCAAGTGTATTTTCCTCCGCATTGTTTTTATAATCTTTTATCTGATTGGGTAATCGATGTTCAGAATGAAATGGGTGGTCTTTCTCTACCTGCGAAATCACTTCCCTTTGCTGTCGATGTTGAGGCCTTCAAGCCTTTGAATCTTCCTAAAGAATATGATTGCTTTGTTTATTTTAAACAGAGAGAGCTAGCTGATTTTGCTTATGTCCTTGAAGAATTGAATAGGCGAAGACTTACTTATAAAATAATCACATATGGAAAATACAAGGAAGAAGACTATCTAAACACACTTCAGAAATCTAAATTTGGAATCTGGATTGGTCGCCATGAATCGCAAGGCTTTGGACTTGAAGAATGTCTTTCTTGTGATGTGCCATTACTTGTTTGGGATTGTACCTCCATGTTTCAAGAGTATGATAATGATAAGATGGTTTATCAGGAACACCTTGGAAGAAAAAACTTGCTTGCTACAGCAAAACCTTATTGGGATTCAACGTGTGGACTCTCTTTTACTACAAAAGAAGAGTTTCCTGCTTTCTTATCTCTCATGACACAATATTATACAAAGTTTCACCCACGAGATTTTATTCTTCAAACACTTTCACCTGAAGCTTGTATGGATAGACTCTTAAAGGAAATAAAAAACTAATATCTAGATGAATGACATTGTCCTAATAACAAGTGTTATTAATACTGGGATAAGACCATGGTCTTATATTAACGCAAGAAGCACATATACACCTGAACAGCGATTTCAACAAACCTTGGAAACAATTGAGTCTATTCATGTATATCTGCCGAATGCGAAAGTATTTCTTGTAGAATGTTCTGATATTCCTGAAGAGTATACTGCTGAACTTTGTGGAAAAGTTGATTATTTTCTTAATCTGTTTGAAAATTCTATTGTTCGTTCAGCCTGTTTAGAAACAAACAAGAAAGGATTTGGTGAAGCAGTTCAAACAAAATATGCGATTGAATATCTTCTTCAAGAGAATATCCAGTTTCACAGATTTTTTAAAATTTCTGGACGATACTCTTTGAATGAAAACTTCCGTCAAGAAAATTATTTGGATGATAGATATACATTTAAGAAGCGAGTCATCACAGGAGATAATAAAATCGCTATGTCTACTGTTGTATTTTCGTTTCCCTTTCAGTATCTTCGTCACTTTCATAGTGTTGTTGACGAGGTTGTAGAATATTACAATACACATGAGCCAAAGGGATACGAAGAACTTCTTCCTATCCGTTGTGAACCACGAAGTGAGATTGATGTGATTGGTGTTTCTGGATATGTAGCTGTTACACAAAATGAGTTCTTTACTGCTTAGATAACGTGTGCCATTTGCGTAAAGCAAGTAATTTCTGGTTTCTTTCTAGAGATTTTTGAAAAGCTTGGGTTAGTTTTTCAAGACTTTCTTTCTTTGGGGAAGTAGATGTTCTATACACTTCTTTACAGGTATCTGGATTTGCTCTCAGGAGACGCAATCTATCTTTTTCAGGATTTTCAGGGTCTTGAGGTCTCTTTACAAAATAAGCCTTCTTAAAGGTATTTAGTAAGGAAGTATCTTCTGATAAATAGGAAATAGTAATAAATATACGTTTTGTAGTTTCATTGGCTTGAAGAGGCTCTGGATTTCCATGCCACGCTTTATCAGTACATGTAAAGAGTATCATGCGATTAAAGATTGGAGCAATCGACAAGACCTTTTCTTCTAAGATTGGGTTCTTCAAACATGATGTTCCTTTCCAAAGTTCAAGATGACATCCTTGACTTTCTTCATAGTCTTTACTCAAATAAATTCCAAGTGTACAATGTTTTTTCTTATTGAGAAGAGGATGTATACCAGCATCTGTATGAATATCCAATTTATCACCATTATCATAGAGGTGAACACCCCAGTAAAGGCGTTCAGTATCAAGAAGCAAAGGAGCCCCAACTAGAGTTGAAAGTTCTCTAAGAAACGTTTCTGATTGTAATTCATCAAAGAGCTGTTTTAAATAAGGAGGAAATGCGAACTTATCACGTAAAGTGTATTTGGATTCAAATGGATTTTCATATCTATCAAACTCTTTCATTGAAAGAGATAGAATTTCTGTCTGTAAGTCTTTCGCAAAAGTATCGTTAAGAAACTTATCTTGAACCAAATGTGGAAAGGGGTTTGCTGAAGTATATGTATCACTTTTCGTATTGATACGACTAAACATACTCGTCTAAATGATAACTTCCTCCTGCCCTTTATATAATTGGATTTGCTCTATGGTTGGGAGTGGAATTAAGAATATTCCACCTTGCGAAAGGTAAGATTCATGTTTTTTAAGAATAATATCTTTATACGCCCACGAAATAAGAAGAAGAATATCAGGTAGCTTATTCGTTGTATACATCAAGGTCGATGATTCTATTTTAGTATGAAGTAGGGGTAAATAGGCTCCAATCTTACTTTGCGCATCATCTACAATGCCGTCAAGTTCAATATCAAGGAATCGTAAAAACATATTAGCACGCCCACTCGCTCCATATCCAACAATGGACTTTCCTTCTTGTTTTAATTTATAGTATAAAGAAAGAAATTCACGTTTCCAGCTTGATAATTTCACTGGGAATTCAGCTAACGATTTGTAAAAGTGACTTGAATCCTCTTGAAATTGTTCTTTACAAGGAGAAATACCTGCGCGATTTCGTATAAAGACACGAAGAGAGCCTCCATGAACATCAATCTCGTCAATCTTCTCAATACTCATACCCATTCGTTCAAATATTTTACAAAAGCTCATTTTGGTGTAATACGTCATGTGCTCATGATACATAAATTCAAAGTTTAATTCTTGTAAAATCTTCAGAGAGTTATGTACTTCAATAATGGCAAGCCCATCCTCTTTTAATACCAGTTTGAGACCTTCCAAAATATTTTTCATATCATGAATATGGGCAAAGCTATTTGAGGAAAGAAATATATCAACCTTTCCATGTGTCTTTGAAATTGTTTCTGCGATGTCTTTCGTAAAGTAATCATTATAAATTGTATATCCATCATCAACTAATTTCTGAATTGTATGGGAAGGGTCTACACCAATTGTTTTAAACATGTCTCCTTCTAAATTTCGCAATAGAACACCATCATTACAACCTATTTCTAAGACAAGCTGTTTCACATCCTTCTTTCCATAGTTTTCTTTTATCATATTGGCAAACGACTGAAAATGATTTACAAGAAAAGGAATCATAGAAGAAAAATAAAAATATCCTTTCTTAAATAATGTATCAGAAGAAATAACTTCATTACATTGTAGGAGTTCACATTCAGAACAAAGAGAAATAGTCAAAGGAATTCTACAATCATCATCAAAATGTCCTTCACGTAAGAATCCACCTGCTAGTGGATACATACCCTCAAATATATACCAAGGTGTTGTGGGTTTGTTACAAAAACGACACGATGATTGAAGACTAATTTGTCCAATAGGTATCTTTTGAATTTGGAAAAATAATTTCTGTTCAGTAATTTGTTGATACAAGGAAGGAATTTCTAGCACAGGGGGATAGATGGAAGCAAGTAATTTTGTAGAGGATTTCTCTGTTGTAATTGGATGAATAGTGTTTGAGTGTTTATAAATAGTATAAATCATCTTTAAAAGCTCATATTTTGAAAGTGTTTCATTGGAATGAATATGGCGAACACCTTTCCAGAATGTATTTGTTTGGAACATTTGATGAAGCACCTTTGCCAATTGTAGACACGTCACACCATTCCATAGATGGTCAGTATAGCCTTTAATGGGTTGTGTAGAAGAAAGAGACCAACTTAGAAGAGAATAATGTGTTGTCATTTCTTCCCCAATAATAGAGGTTCGAAGAATAGTAGCATCCGCGGGCTCACCTTCATATTTAGTAATTCCATACAAATCATCTGGTTCAGGTGTATCTTCTTCTGTATAGGGTTTGAATGAGTGAGGGAATACACAATTAGTGCTTATGTGAACAAATCTTCCCTGTAAAGCCTCTACAATGCGCGCTAACTCCTTTGGAAAGCTTGAATTTACAAGTGAATATTCAATTTCTGAGGAACCTTTCTGAGGAATAATTCCAATACTATTGACAACAATATCACCAGCTTCGAAGTTATTTGAAACAAGTAAATTCTTGAGTGTAAGCCAATCTTGAGAAGAGACATCAAAGTCTTTTCTTTCAAAGGCAATTACGTTATAAAATTGCGATAAAAATAAGAATAAAGTGTTTCCTAACATTCCATTCTTACCAAATAGAAATACTTTCATC
>JACCDG011571442.1_pt1 | contig 15747 bp, 14 predicted proteins | sample 7442471 | NCBI WGS metagenome assembly JACCDG01 (sample SAMN15323444, study PRJNA562643) | freshwater metagenome | isolation source: river surface water | place: USA:Blue River Watershed | collected 2017-08-17 | reverse complement strand
GGTAGGAAAGAACATGAAAATAAAGAAGCTGGGGATAATAAACGCGTTTGTTTATGCGCAAATTTTATGCATCAGCGTATTTATTTTATGGAAGACCGTTTTGCTGGGAGATATTATCTCCTTCGCAGGTTTTATATACATAGACGGTTTAAGCGCGTTTTTTATCTTTATCACCTCGGTTATCGCTTTTGCCGTTAGCCTGTATTCTATCGGGTATATCGAGAGGGACTTAAAGAATACAGTTATATCCGAAAAGAAAGCAAAAATATATTATCTTTTATTTAACCTGTTTACTTTTTCAATGTTCTTTGTTCCGGTAGTAAACAACTTGGGGATGCTCTGGGTTGGGGTTGAGCTGACCACTCTTATTTCGGCATTTCTCGTAGGATTTTACAATAATAAGGCCTCCGTAGAAGCGGCATGGAAGTATATTATTATATGCTCGGTAGGCATAGTATTTGCGCTGCTTGGCACGATACTCTTTGCTTATGCGTTTTCAGCTTCAGGCGGTATTAAGAGCCTAAATTGGTCTGATATGATTGCCGGCGCAGGGGGGATGGATAAGAATATGGTTAAGCTTGCTTTTATATTTATTCTAGTCGGCTACGGTACAAAAGCAGGGCTTGCGCCTATGCATACGTGGCTGCCGGATGCGCATAGCCAGGCTATAGCCCCTTCCAGTGCGCTTCTTTCCGGAGTCCTCTTAAAGACGGCTATTTACGCTATCTTAAGATTCGGTTTTATCGTGATAAAGAGCGCAGGATTTCAATACTTCGGTAATTTAATGACTTTCTTCGGGATTGCCTCTCTTGTGATATCAGGAGGTTTTATTATCGTGCAGAAAGACTTAAAGAGGCTTTTAGCTTACAGCAGCATAGAGCATATAGGGATAATCGCTATCGGTTTTGGCCTGGGTTCTCCTTTAGCCGCGGCAGGAGCGCTCTTGCATATATTTAATCATGCGGTAACTAAATCGCTTATGTTCTTTGGGGCGGGAAATGTAATCGGCGCTTATAAGAAACACCATATGTCCGGCATCCGGGGAGTGATATCATCGCTTCCTTTTACTGGGATCATGATGCTGTTCGGGGTTTTTGCCCTTACAGGGTTACCCCCGTTTTCCGTATTTTTCAGCGAGATAATCATAATCCTGGCCGCATTCATAAAGGGTTCGTATTTGGCAGCCGGTATGCTTTTGCTATTTCTATCCCTTATCTTCGCCGCTTTTATATACCACTTCGGAAGTATGCTCTTTGGAGATCTTCCGAAAGGCATGGGAATAAAAACAGAGCCGTTAAGCGGTAAGTTTGCATTCACTTTTCTATTTATCCAGATGTGCGTTTTTGGCGTTGTTATCCTTTTATTCAAGGGGAAATTAATATGGTTTGCGCAGAGATTATTGCAAGTATAAAAGAAAAACTGCCCGCGTTTAACGCTTTGTCTGTTTTACAGGCTTATCCGGACGAAGCGCTTATTGCGGTAGACCAGGCTTTATTTAAAGATACGTGTATTGCGCTGCATATAATATTGTCCAGCCCGATTATGACGTTTTTTGCGACAGACGAAAGACAGAAAAAAGGTAAATTTGAGATAAAATGCGTATTTATCTGCGCAAAAAAACCTCAATGGGTTGTTGTAAGTACTGACCTGCATGCAGAAAATCCTTTATTTGATTCGCTTGCGAAAGATATGCATTCGGCAATTCTGTTTGAAAGAGAAATGTTGGAGATGTTCGGCATAGAGCCGAAAGGCAACCCTGATTCACGCAGATTAAACTTGCATGATGAGGTATGGCCTAAGGGCTTGTATCCTTTGCGAAAAGATTTCAAGGATGCAGTCGGTAGAGGTCTGGATGAATATAAATTTGGAAAGGTAGATGGGGAGGGGGTTTTTGAAGTGTCTGTCGGCCCGGTGCATGCCGGCATCATCGGTCCCGGACATTTTCGTTTCAGCGTAGCAGGCGAGCCCATCATAAACCTTGAGGCTAGGCTTGGCTTTACTCATCGCGGCATAGAAAAGTTGTTTGAGGGCAGGACCGGAGAAGATGCTGTTAAGATAGCAGAGCGCGTTTGCGGAGATTCATCTTTTGCCCATAGCCTTGCATTTATCCGGGCATTAGAAAAGATACATGGAATTTCAGCGGCTGTAGAGACGGAATACCTACGGGCTATCTTTCTTGAGCTTGAGCGGATGTATAACCACGTAAATGATATAGGCGGGATGGCTATTGATGTAGGTTTTAGCTTTCCGGCTGCTTACGCGTCTATTATAAAAGAAGCTATCCTCCAGTTAAATGAAAGGCTTAGCCTAAATAGATACCTTAAGGGAGTTAATGCAATAGGAAGCGTTTTAGTAGGGCTGAATGAAGAGAAGAGGATGGATCTTTTAACCTCTCTTGCAGATATAAAAAAAGATTTTACCGAGCTATCGAAGATGTTATATTCCAGCGTTTCTTTCATGGATAGGGTGGATACAACGGGCGTTTTAAAAAGAAAGACTGCCGAGGATATCGGTATAGTCGGGCTTGCGGCCCGCGCTTCAGGGATTTCTTCCGATTTAAGAAGGTCATTCGGCGGCGTATATAAAGAAGCAAAATTTAATATAGTTGTGGAACAGGCAGGAGATTGCCTGGCTCGCTTAAGAGTAAGGACCCGCGAATTCGAGGAGTCCTGCCGGTTAATAGAATTTTTTGCTGGAAGAATAAATTTAACCGGCGGAAAAAGGCATAGCCCGAAATACGAGGCTGGTTCGGGTTTAGGTTGTGTAGAATCATGGCGCGGCCCGGTTCTTTATTGGCTAAAAACGGATAGCGCAGGTTTAATCGAGCGGTGCAAGATAACAGACCCGTCTTTTCATAATTGGCAGGGCCTTTCTTACGCTACTCTGGGGAATATTATCCCGGACTTTCCGCTTTGTAATAAAAGTTTTGATCTCTCATATTCAGGGAACGACCTATGATAAATATATTAAGGAATAGAATATTAAAGGGCGTTGTGACAAGGAATATCGATCCCGGGTTATGCAAAGAGATAGCGCCGACCGGCATGGAGTTAAGAAAGTTAATCCAGCGTAAATTCGGCAGGTCGCTTTATATACGCGAAGTGGATACCGGTTCCTGCGGAGCGTGTGAGTCAGAGATAATTTCGGCGAATAATCCTATTTATGATTTGCAGAGGTACGGAATAAATTTCGTGGCGTCTCCCAGGCATGCCGATTGCCTCCTGGTAACCGGGCCCGTTTCTAAAAATATGGCGATTGCCTTAAAAAGAACTTATGAGGCTATGCCTGATCCTAAATTTGTGATTACCTGCGGAGACTGTGCTTTAAACGGGGGCATATTTAAGGATTCCTACTACATTGATGGAGGAGTAAAGAATATCCTGCCGGTATCCTTGCATATCCCAGGCTGTCCGCCTACTCCTTTAGCCATTCTGGAAACATTGCTTGGTTATTTGCGTAAGCCTTAGCGTAAATAGCTGCACCTAAAAAAGCCTTCCCTTGTGCCAGATAACTATTTGACAATTAACGTAACCTGTGGTATGCTTTGTATAGGAAGTAATACTTTTCATACAAGTTATACAGGAGGGGTATTAATGGGCAACCAAACCGAAAGGAGCGTAAAAATGGGTAAATTCCCGAAGTTTTACGGCAAGGTTCCGGTGGGGACAAAGGGGCAGATTGTTATTCCGGCGGAAGCAAGAAAGGCGATGAAAATCAATCCGGGGGATAGTGTGATTATTATTTCCGGGCCTCCGCATCAGGAGAAGATGGTCAGTATCATTCCGGAAGAAGAGTTCAGTAAGTTTTTGAAATTCTTTGAGGAGCATGTTTCTACTTTAAAGAAAGCACTCGCCAAATAGAATAGTTTAGGAGGATGATAGCGTGCTTAAACATGCTAAGATTTATTCTTTATCCCTAGTTTATTTCTTTGCTTCTTATAGCCTGTCTTTTGCAGGAGAAGTCCTTTCCTGGCAGGACTGCATAAGGGAGGCGTCAAAGAACCACCCCGATTTAATTGCCGCAACAGAAGAAACAATTCAGTCACAGGCTGCTAAGGCTATTACGGCAAGCGCTCTTTTCCCTCAAATAGAGGCTAACCTGCAGGCTTCAACCGCTCAAACCGCTTCTTCAGCTACCGGGAAAACCTCTACCGCTGATTCTTATAGTTATGGCGTTACCGGTTCCCAGCTTATATTCGATGGTTTAAAGACAATTAATGACACTAAGGCAGCCTCTGAAAATATTACTGCGTCTAAGTATAATTTTAAATATACATCATCTACGGTAAGGTACAGGTTACGCAGCGCATATGTGAGTTTATTAAAAGCCCAGGAGGCGCTTAAAATTACACAGGAGATATACGATATCAGAAGGAGTAATCTTGAGTTAATTACTTTACGTTACCAGTCAGGCCTAGAACATAAAGGGGCTTTATTGACTGCCGAGGCGGATTTGGCCGATGCCCGATATCAGGTTTCGCAGGCAAAAAGGGACCTTGAAGTTGCCCAGCGCCAGATCATCAAGGAGATGGGCAGGGCAAAGTTTTCCCCTGTTTTAGTTAAAGGGGATTTTAAAGTGCAAGAGACGGTCAAAGAAAAGCCGGATTTTGAGAAAATAGTCAAGAATCACCCTTCTTTAAACCAGATTATTGCCCAGAGAAACGCCGCTCAATTTAGCCTGAACTCTGCCTACGCAAATTTTTCCCCGACCCTATCCGGGTCTGCCGGGGCGAACAAATCCGGGTCGCACTGGTCGCCCAACGGAGATAACTGGAATCTTGGCCTTAGCCTATCAATGCCTTTATTTGAAGGGGGCTTAAAAGTAGCGCAGGTTTCCCAGGCAAGGGCATATTTGAACCAAATTAAGGAGAACGAAAGAAGTTTAAAAGACAGCGCAGTCTTAACCTTGGAGCAGAGTTGGGCTTCTCTTCAGGATGCAATAGATAATGTGGTAGTCCAGGAGAAGCAGCTTCTTGCTACGCAGGAGCGCTCTAATATAGCCCAGGCGCAGTATTCCACCGGCTTTATAACTTTTGATAATTGGATAATCATAGAAGATAATCTGGTTAATGCAAAGAATGCTTTTTTAGATGCGCAGGCAAATGCGTTATTTACTGAAGCAAGCTGGATACAGGCGAAAGGAGATGTATTAGAGTATGAAGAAAAATAAGAAAATCTTAGTTATTATTGCCTTGGTATTGGCGGTTTGCTTTGCGCTGTTTATTTTAAGGACAAAAAATAACCATGGCCCTGCGGAAATAATGAGCGAGATCAGGCCTGCCTTAGGCTCGATAAATGTAGTTATTTCGACAACAGGGACGGTTTACCCCAGGAATCGCCTTGAGATAAAACCTCCGGTTGGCGGACGTATTGAGAGTGTTTTGGTTAAGGAGGGCGAGAAGGTCAAGGCCGGGCAAATCCTGTCTTGGATGAGCTCTACTGAAAGGGCTGCGCTCCTTGATGCTGCCCGGGGCCAGGGCGAGGAGAAGTTGAAGTATTGGCAGGAGGCCTATAAACCCATAGCTTTATTAGCTCCGATTGAGGGCGAGGTTATCGTGGCAACGACGCAGCCCGGGCAGACCGTTACGACATCCGATGCGGTTGTCGTACTTTCGGACCAGCTTATTGTTAGGGCGCAGGTAGATGAGACAGATATAGGTAAAATTAGCCTTAAGCAGAAGGCGGTTATAAGCCTCGATGCCTATCCGGATATCAGGATTAACGCTTTTGTTGATCATATCTACTATGAATCCGAAACGATAAATAATGTTACTATATACAAGGTTGACCTTATTCCGGATGAGCCGTGCGCTTATTTTCGTTCGGGGATGAACGCAACTATAGATTTTAATACGGAAGGCAGGAAAGATGTCTTTCTCGTCCCGGTTAAGGCGGTGCATAGCGAAAATAACGAGAATTATGTCTGGCTAAAGCAAAGAGACAGCAATACCCCCGTAAAGCGGATTGTTAAATTAGGCATAACCGATGACAAAAACTATGAAATCATTTCAGGGTTAACTTCCGAGGATACAATATTTGTTACTTCTAAAGAGTATGCCATATCAAGCGGAAACAGCAATAAAGGGACTAACCCTTTTATGCCTAAAATGCCCGGCATGAGAAAGGTTACCGGCACTAGAAAATAAAAGATGATAGAAGCAAGAGAGCTATATAAAACCTATCAGATGGGGGATGTTAAGGTAGAGGCCTTACGGGGCGTTTCTTTAAAGATCGCCTCCGGAGAGTTTGTTGCTATTATGGGCGCTTCGGGCTCGGGTAAGTCTACGCTGATGCACGTGTTGGGGTTATTAGATAGGCCTGATTCCGGACGATATTTCTTGGGGGGAGAGGATATCATAAAGCTTTCGGATAAGGAATTGGCCTTAGTGAGAAATCAACTTGTTGGTTTTGTCTTTCAACAATTCCATCTCTTACCCAGGATGTCCGCCTTGGAGAATGCGGAACTACCTTTGATTTACGCAGGGAAGAGACACTTAAGAGAGAAAGCGGAAAAAGAAATTGAAGGGGTAGGTTTAAAGGATAGGATGTTTCATAGGCCAAACGAGATGTCCGGCGGCCAGCAACAGAGGGTTGCCATTGCCAGAAGCCTGGTTAATGACCCTTTGATAATCTTCGCGGACGAACCTACCGGGAACCTCGATACTAAGAGCAAAGAAGAGATAATCGCGATATTAAAAGAATTAAACAGAAAAGGAAAGACCATTGTAATTGTTACCCACGAGAATGAGATTGCACTGCATGCCAAGAGGGTTATTACCATGCGCGATGGGCAGATTATTTCCGATAAGGCGGTTCCCGAAGAGGCAGAGGTTTCAGGAGGCGTTTCTTTAAGGCCCGGTATTTTAGTTAAGGAGATTTTATCCAGATCTGGCAGCGCGGTGAAGGGGGGTATGGAATCTTTAGATTATCTTAAGCAGGCAGTTTCTGCGATGACGTCGCATAAGATGCGCGCCTTTCTTTCAATACTCGGGATACTTATCGGGGTCGCAGCAGTCATTACTATGCTCGCGGTCGGGCAGGGAGCGAAAGACTCGATCGAAAGGCAATTAGCTTCTTTAGGGTCTAATCTTTTGATTGTGAGAGCCGGCTCCTCGAGGTCAATGGGGATATCCATGGAGGCGGGGGCTACAACCCGTTTTACTTTCCAGGATGTAGCGGCAATAGGAAAGCTAAAAGAGTATGTTGAGAGGATTAGCCCTTCAGTTAGGTCCCGCGCGCAGATAGTATATACAAATAAAAATTGGAATACTTCGGTTGAAGGCGTAGACGTTGATTACGCGCAATTGCGCTCATCTGTTCCGACTATAGGAAGATTTTTTAATGAGGATGATGTAAGAATGAGGAATAAGGTCGTATTGTTAGGCACGACCGTAGCCAAAGAGCTCTTCGGCAATGTTAACCCCGTAGGAGAAACCGTAAAGATAAACCTTATAAATTTCAGGGTTATCGGTATCTTACCCGAAAAGGGTGCAGCCGGGCCGCAGGATCAGGATGATACCGTAGTTATCCCCGTAACTACCGCAATGTACAGGGTCTTTGGAAAGCAGTACGTCGATTCCATCTATGTCGAAGTAAAAAACGCTGGTTTACTTGATGACGCACAGGATGCAATAGGCGAGGTCATCATAAAAGAGCATCGTCTTGTTACTAAAGACCAGAGAGATTCTTTCTCGATCTTTAACATGGCAGACATCAAAAATACCCTTACCTCTACCACTAAGACGATGTCTTTATTATTAGGGGCAATCGCTGCCATATCATTACTGGTCGGAGGAATAGGCATTATGAATATTATGCTTGTTTCAGTAACCGAGCGCACTCGCGAGATAGGGTTACGTAAGGCCATCGGAGCGAATAATAAGGATATTATGTTTCAGTTCCTCATCGAGGCAGTTTTATTATCTTTTATCGGCGGTTTACTCGGCATCCTTCTTGGCAGCGGAACTTCCGCGTTAATCACTGTTGTCGCAGGCTGGACAGTAACCGTGTCGTTATCTTCGGTTATTCTTGCTACGGTTTTTTCTCTGATGGTAGGGGTGGTATTTGGCCTTTGGCCGGCAAGACAGGCCTCGAAGCTTAACCCTATCGAAGCGTTGAGGTACGAATAAATGGCCCTTCTAATTAAGGATAGGGTTTTTCCCACGATTATACGCATGGCTGTCCCGATGTTAGCCGGGACATTTGCCATGAATGCTTATCATTTGGTTGATACCTGGTTTGTATCGCGGCTGGGCACAAATGCCTTGGCGGCAATGTCGTTTACTTTCCCGGTTGTGATGCTCCTCGGGTTTATTATGCGCGGGCTAGGAACCGGGGCCATGACAGTGGTGGCGCATGCCTTAGGCAGGGGAAAGCAGAAGACCGCCGCGCGCATTACGACGCATGCGGCTTTTTTATCTTCCAGCGTAGCCTTAGTCTTAACAGCAGCCGGTCTTTTGACGATAAAACCTCTCTTTATGCGCCTGGGGGCAGGAGGAGAAGTGCTTATATTGACGCAGCAATATATGTCGATTTGGTACTGCGGATTGACCTTCAGGGTTTTGCATATGATGTTTGCCGATATCATCATCGGTACCGGGCATACTAAGGCCGTCAGCTTTCTAATGGTTTTTGGCACTATACTTAATTTTATTCTAGATCCCATAATGATTTTTGGTTTATGGGGGTTTCCAGAGATGGGGATACAGGGCGCAGCGTTAGCTACAGTTATTTCAGAAACGCTCATATTAATTGCGGCGTTCCTTTTTATCCACAAAAGATACCATTTAATTCTTTTTACCGCGCATTCCTTTGTCCGCATTGCTGCATCCTGGCGCAGGGTCTTAAATATCGGTATCCCTACCACATTAAGCTCCGTTCTCGCGCCGTTATCTGCAATGGTCGTGATCAAGATAGTTGCCGGGTTTGGCGAGGCTGCGGTTGCCGCAGTAGGGGTAGCCAGCCGTATTGAGATGTTTGCTTTTATGATCCCGATGACAGTAGGGATGTCTTTGGTTCCGTTTGTTGCCCAGAATTACGGGGCTAAGCGTTTTGACCGGATCAAGGCCGTGCGAAAAGGGACAATTTTCTTTGCGCTTATTTTTGGTTTTATCATTGCGTTGGTTTTCCTGGTTATTGCGCGGCCTCTGGGTAAGCTTTTTTCTTCTGACCCTGAAGTTATTTCTATTCTGGTGCGCTATATTTATATTACCTGTTTTGGTTATGGTTTCCTGGAAGTTCACCGCTATGCTACTTTTTGTCTTACCGGTATACACAAGCCGGGGCTTTCCGCCTGTTTAACCGCGATTCGCGTGCTTGCCCTCATGATCCCCTTGGCATATTTCGGCGCAAAATTGTTCGGTATCTTAGGGATTTTCTGGGGGAGGCTCTTGACCGATGTGCTCTCTGCCGTTATAGGGATTGTATGGACGGGGAAGGTCTTAACGAAAGTATCCCGTAATTTCCTATCCAAATAAGAAAAATTCTGTTTTTATCGGGAATTACCCCTCTTTAATAGTCAAATCTTCTTGATAATCGCTACTTTAAGCTTATAATAAATATCGTAACTTGCAAAAAGAGAGTATCTCTTTTTAGGTTTGCGGGGGAATGCTCAATCCTATTTTTATTTGGTCCTATTAAGGAGGAAAAGTTGATAAAAGAAAAATTATTTTTAGCGGTTGGATGTTTTCTTATTTTATCGGTAATCTGCCTAAGCGGGTGCGTTACCGCTTCTGCGCCACTTCTGCCGGGGCAGGTGGACGGTGATTTTACTGTTAGCGTAGACTCCCTGGCTGCGCGCGGCGCCGACTTAAGAACAAAAACATACTATATAAAATCAGCCATGGAGAATGTCGGTGATGGCGATCTGCAATTCCAGGAGTTCTCCAGGTATATAGAAAATGCCTTGGCGCAAAAAGGTTACACGCGCAAAAAGGATAAGGGGCAGGCAGACCTGCTTATTAGCTTGGCGTATTGGATGCAGGATATGACAAAATATGCCTCCAGCCCTTTGTATAAGAGGGTCCTTGTGCTGGTGGTATCTGATTTAAAAGATACGGTCAACCACGCGCAGCTCTGGAAGATTACCATAAACAGCGAGGGTTATGTAGGTGACCTGCGCAAGGTCATGCCGGTTATGATTGTCGCCGGGTTACCTTATTTCGGGGAAGACTCCGGCGGCCAAAAAGTAGTTCATGTATCCGGGCTTGACGCAATGGTTCTCGAGATAAGAAAATAAGCCGGAAGAGTCCTATGCATAAAAGAATCCCCGTTTCTCTAATAGCCATGGTTGTTTTATTTATGACCGGAAGCCTTATAGGTGCCGGGATACTCGGACTTCCTATCAAGACCGGAATATCCGGGCTGTTTCCTTCTTTAGCGGGAACCTTGGTTGTAAGTTTGGCTATGTTCATAACTGCCCTGATATTAATGCAGGAGTCAGTAAAAATGCGCAAGGAAACATTCCATTATCCCAGCATGTATCAGGAATATTTCGGTCCGGTTGGGAAATGGGTAGCTACCGTAGCGAATCTGGTCATACTCTACGGCTCTCTTGTAGTGTACCTTTCCGGAGCCACAGCCATAGTCATAAAAGTTGTCGATATACCAATATCCAGGGAGCTTATCGTATTGTTATTCTTCTTACCCCTTACAGCTATTACTATAGCGAACCCAAGTAAACTATTAAGGTTTAACGCTCTATTTGTCGGGTTATTGATAATTTCCTTTATGGCGATTGTATTGATGGGGGAGAAGTTTGTAAAGACGGAGCATTTTGCGCATTCAGAATGGGGGATGCTCGCTTCCGCCCTGCCGATTATCGTAATGGCGGCTTATTTCCATAATGTCATACCGACTATTTCAAAGCAGCTGGACTGGAATGTCAAATGGATATTTATAGCGGTTCTTATCACAACCGTTATCGGGTTAATCATGAATTTGCTGTGGATACAGATTGGTATCGGAGTCTTGCCGTTGCAAGGAGATAATGGGATTATCCATGCGTTAGACAATAATCTGCCGGCTACTGTTCCCTTGGGGCAAGCGATAAAAACCCCTTTTTTTATCCCTTTCGCGCTTTTATTTGCCCTGTTGGCTATTATTACCTCATATCTGTCGTTTGGCAACGCCGCATTAGATTTTATGAATGACATATTGGTAAATTATTTCAAAACAAAAAAAAGGTTTTTGAGCGTATTAATTACTTTTTTGCCGCCTTTAGCCGTAACCATGTTTTGGCCCAACATATTTCTTAAGGTGCTTGATTTCGTCGGAGGGATAGGCGTTGTAATACTATTTGGCATCTTGCCCTGCGTAATCATAATAAGGAACCGGGGGTCTATTCTAAGGAGGATGTTGATCCTTCCGGTTTTATCCCTGTTCGTTTTTGTCCTGCTATTTAAAGTACAGCAAAGCTTAAATCTCTCCAGGATAAAACCCGGGGTGGAATATTGGACTAACTTCAGGTTTTATTCCCATAGGAGGTAAGGTGATGCGGACTTGGTGACGATTTTTTTATCTTGTAGCTTTGTAAAGGAGGATGACTATGAAGGTTTTTAGCAGGAAACTACTATGCGTTGCAGGTTTAGCCGTTGCCGTATTAGCCGTTGCCGGATGCGCGACTACCGAGCAGGTGCCTAATGTTAGGATGTCGGGGTTTCTTAGCGATTATTCTATGCTTCGCCGCGGGAAGCCGGGGCAGGCGGAATTTACTTACCGCAACCGCAGTGTAGACTTAAATAAGTATAAAAAAGTAATACTCGAGCCAGTGCAGCTTTGGGCGGCCGATTCAAATAAATCCGCATTAGGCAGGCTTTCGCGCGAGGACCAGCAGCTGCTGGTAAATTATCTTTATGTCGCGTTGCACGATGCGCTAAAGAGGGATTATATAATCGTGGATGATCCGGGCCCTGATGTGATGAGCATCAGATGCGCGATAACCGAGGCAAAGTCAACAAAACCCGTTAAGGACCTGCTTTCTACGGTTACCCCTGCGGGGTTAGGGCTTAGTTATGCAAAACGGATCGTATTCGGCACGCACGCGGCTGTCGGGGTAGTGAGCATAGAAGGAGAATTGCTGGACAGCGTTAGCAAAGAGAGGATAGCTGCGGTAGTTGACCGCCGCGCAGGGACGAAGTCGCTGCTCGGCAAGCCTACGCGCTGGGGGGATGTGCAGGATGCCTTTAGTTTCTGGGCGCGCAGGATGCAGACTAACCTGGCATTGCTGCGGGCAAGCAGTTCTTAATTTAAAGGGTATATTATTATGGATCAGGTAAGGCGGTGCAAAAAGTGCATAATTCCTTCAAGCTATGAAGGCGTTTTTTTTGACGAGGAGGGAGTGTGCAATTTCTGCGCGAATCACAAGAAATGCCCTCCGCGCCTGGGCAGGGATAAATTGCTCGCGCTGATTAATTCCGTCCCCAGGGGCAAGACGTATGACTGCATTGTGCCTTTAAGCGGTGGGAAAGACAGCACTTTTATCCTGTATTATGCCGTTAAGGAATTAAAGCTAAGGGTTATAGCAATTAGTTATGATTCCGGTTTTCAGAGTCCGATAGCAAAGAGCAATATGCAGCACGCCTGCGGTAAGCTAAATGTCCCGCTCGTAATAGAAAATACCGGGAACCTTAAAAAGATGATGCTTAGGGATGGGTTCTTCCTTAAGAAATACGGCGTACCTATACCTATCTGCGAAAACTGCGAAACGATATTAAGGTCTATCTGTATAAGGATTTCCAGAAAACTCGGGATCCCTTTTGTGCTCTAGGGGTCTTCATCTCTTGAATCTTATACCAGCAAGGCGTATGAGGAATATAGGAACAGGGGGAGAAGGGCAATAAGGCCTAATAGGGGCCCGGTTAAGGTCAGGTTATCCTTGATTATCCGCGCTGCCTACGCAAAGATAAGGCTCCTTAAAATGCCTGTCAGGGACGCAGTCAGGCCTTTTACCCGCGCAATTATGTCCGTTTATCAAAGGTTGCTTATGGGCGTTCCGTTAAGATATGTATTAGGGCGGGGCAGGGTTGTGCCGTTTTCCGAGAAGCCAGTTCGCTTCGTGCACTTTTATGATTATGTAGAATGGGATTCCATAAATAACATTAAACTGCTTAAGGATATTTTGCAGTGGGAACACCCGGAAGGCAAAAAAGATCGTTTTGACTGCCGGTTGCATTGTTTCGGAAATTACTTCCATTTACGAAAGTACGGAATTTCCCAGGACGGTTTTAATTTTTGCAACTTCATAAGGGAGAATAAAATGACCAGAGGGGAAGCCCTTGAGCAGGAGGAGCATATCAGTAACATTTCTTATAAGGAATGCGAAGAGGTCGCCGAAGAGATAGGTGTGAAGGATTTCTTAAAATATTATTAGGTTTGTCCCAGTAGGAGGATAAATGCGTTTTTACGCGCGGCATAGATTTTTCTACGCGACACCGTTAGCAGTCGTTTCTTTTTGTTTAGTTTTTTCAGGGTGCAAAAGGGAGACTTTATTTTGCTCATGGCGCGACAGCAAGGTCAATATCGACGCAAAATACAGCGATTGGGGCCCAGCCACGACCTATTATGACGAAAGGACGAAGGTTGTTTTTAATCTGGCCAATGATAAGGACTATATGTATATCTGCCTGGTTACCAGGAACCGGGAGATTGAGGCAAAGATTATGGAGTCTGGCCTGATCATCTGGTTTGACCCGGACAGACTTGAGAAGAAATCATTCGGGGTAAAATTTCCTACAGGCTTAAAGAATATAGGTATGTCTATAGATGAAAAACAAGCAGATACCCAGAGAGACTGGCATGACCAGGAGGATAAGAGCGGGCTGATAGACAGGGATAAGGAGAGGCTAAGGGACAAGGATTTTAATAAGCGCCTTGAAATGCTGGAGGGTTTGCAGGACAGGCTTGAGATATTATACGGCGAAGAAAAAGCAAAAAACAGAAGGAATCGGCAGAAAAAGATGCAAGGGGGGCCTGACAAAGAGGCAAAAAAAGAAGAACCCCTTAAGAGCTTTTCTCTGGATGAGGCCGCAGGCCTGGGGATTGAGGCGAAGGTAGGGCGCGAAAACGATTATTTTGTTTATGAGCTTAAAATCCCTCTTTTAAGGTCAAAGGAGCACCCCTTTGCAACAGGAGTAAATAACGGTCAATCGACCTTAGGGATAGAAACGGCGGAGGCCAGCCTTGAGGGAAACGCTTCGGGAGTAGGCGAGATGAGAAAGGGTATGTTAAGGAATGAGGATGAGCTTTGTTTATGGGGCACCATTGTATTCTCATCCGCAAATTAGACATGGTAAAGAATATTTGGGCTTACGGTTATGAGTGGAGGACAAAGACAGTTTTTCTGGGCCTTCCGCTGGTGCATATTGCCATCGGTAGGGACCGGGAAACAGGCAGGCTCCTTATGGCAAAGGGGATTATCGCAATAGGCCAGTTTTCAATAGGGATTATCGCAATAGGCCAGTTTGCCGCAGGGGTGTTTGCTTTTGCTCAGTTTGCCGCAGGGGTGTTTGCTTTTGCTCAGTTTGCCGCGGGAATAGCGCTGGGCATAGGTCAGTTTTCTACCGGGATAATTTCTTTTGGCCAGTATGCCTGGAGTTTTTAAGTAGACCTTTAGAGAATATGCCTGAAAAAAGTAGGATATGCCTTATTTTGGGTTTTTTATCAGCTGCAGCTTTTTGTTAACCTTTAGTTACGCAAATGATACTCTCCTGGATACACCCGCCCCTTTCTTTGAAGTAATTTCAGCCGACAAGAAATATTTATCCCTTAATGAGACGAAGGGGAAGGTAGTCGTATTGTTTTATGAGTCTAAAGACACAATCGAGCTGAACCGGAAGGCAAAGAAAGCCCTGAATGATTTTTACGCAAAGCAGAAAGGCCCGGTAAAAAGAGATATCTTAAGGTTAGGGATAATTGATTGCCGGGGGGTATTCTTAAAGAGCGCATGGGAAAAAGGCCTGCGCGCGAATTCCTTCAAAGAGGGGATAACGATATACGGCGATTGGAGCGGTAAAATGGCCATTGATTACCGCCTAAAAAGAAACCAGAGCAACCTTTTGATCATAGACAAAAAAGGCCTTGTAAGATATTATGCCTTTGGCAGTATAAAGGGCGAGGATATTGCCGCGGCAGAAAAGTTGCTGAGCAGCCTAATAGGGAAGGAGTAATATGAGAGAGGCAGGTGCTCCTTTGGGGGTGCACAAACAAAAAGAACAGTTTTTAGCGGCGCGTGTTTCTATAGCGGGATCAATAGTTATGTTTCTTGTTTCAACAGTTATTGCCTTTATGACCGATTCCATAACTTTGATCCTTGACGCTTCGGCCAGCCTGGTCATATTGGTAGTAGGGTTTTTGATCCATTTTTCGGTAAAAAAGATTCACCAGCCTCCGGATGAGCTGTATAATTTCGGTTATCATAAATACGAACCGCTTACCGCGGCAATCCAGAATATGCTGATTATCGTTGTGTGCGCGGTGAGCATAAAATTTGCCGTACAGGATATTATCCACGCGGAGAATATGCACAGTTATGGGCTTCCTGCGGTAGGTATTTTCTGCGAAGCAATAATAGCCCTGTGTATCGCCTTGTACCTTAAAGGTATCGGGCGCAGGACGAATTCCCAAATGATCAAGGCTTCGAGTTTCCACTGGTTTCTGGATACCGCGCTTTCTTTCGGACTTTGCGCGGGATTTTGCGTTGCGCTTATCCTGCATGGCTCAAGGTGGGCTGGCCTTACCCCTTATATTGATC
>JACCDG011174246.1_pt1 | contig 15752 bp, 18 predicted proteins | sample 7442471 | NCBI WGS metagenome assembly JACCDG01 (sample SAMN15323444, study PRJNA562643) | freshwater metagenome | isolation source: river surface water | place: USA:Blue River Watershed | collected 2017-08-17 | reverse complement strand
GTTCGCCGCGGCCAATGCCACATGCGCCCGTGCGAACGGTTTCAAGAATTGCGCTGCGGTCAATCGCTTCTAAGAACGCATCGTTCTTAGACAGGTCACCCGTCAACTCAATGGTGTAGCTCTTCTCAGTCACATCAATGATGCGACCACGGAAGATGTCGGCCATGCGTTTCATCTCTTCACGCTCTTTGCCAACAGCGCGTACTTTAACAAGCATCAGCTCGCGTTCTGTGTAGGCACCTTCGGTCAAGTCAACTACTTTGACCACTTCAATCAAACGGTTCAAATGTTTGGTGATTTGTTCAATCACCTCGTCTGAGCCATGCGTTTGGATGGTCATGCGTGACAAGCTAGCGTCTTCGGTAGGGGCAACGGTCAGAGATTCAATGTTGTAGCCACGGGCAGAGAACAAGCCCACCACGCGAGACAAAGCGCCAGGTTCGTTTTCAAGCATCAGGGAAATGATGTGTTTCATGTTGTCATCCTTCCCGTTCACAGGTCTTCGCTGCCAAGCAGCATTTCGGTGATGCCCTTGCCAGCCTTGACCATCGGGAATACGTTCTCGGTGGGGTCGGTACGGAAGTCAATGAACACCGTGCGGTCTTTAAGTCGACGCGCCTCGCGCAAAGCGGGCTCGACATCTTCTGGACGCTGAATCAACATACCCACGTGACCGTAGGCTTCTGCCAATTTCACGAAATCAGGAATAGCGTCCATGTAGCTGCTGCTGTAGCGGCCTTCGTACTCGATTTCCTGCCATTGGCGAACCATGCCAAGGAATCGGTTGTTGAGTGCCAAAACTTTGATCGGTGTGTTGTACTGGAAGCAGGTTGAGAGTTCTTGGATACACATTTGCACCGAGCCCTCACCTGTCACACAGAACACTTCGCTGTCTGGCTTAGCCAGTTTGATACCCATGGCGTAAGGAATACCCACGCCCATGGTTCCCAAACCACCAGAATTGATCCAGCGGCGAGGCTCGTCAAAGCCGTAATACTGCGCAGCCCACATTTGGTGTTGCCCCACATCAGAGGTGATGTAGGTGTCTGTTCCCTTGGTCATGTTGTGCAAGGTCTCAATGACGTATTGCGGCTTGATGACGGTGGTGTTGTCGCGGTCGTACTTCAAGCAATCACGCTTGCGCCAAGCCTCAATGGTTTCCCACCACCCTGCCAAGGCGGCAGCATCTGGCTTCAAACCAGACTCTTTGATCATGTCGATCATCTCGACCAACACATCTTTCACATCGTCGACGATTGGGATGTCAACCTTCACGCGCTTTGAAATGCTGGATGGGTCAATGTCGATGTGAATGATCTTGCGTTCGTTTTGCGCAAAGTGCTTGGGATTACCAATCACACGGTCATCAAAACGCGCACCAACAGCCAGCAACACATCGCAGTTTTGCATGGCGTTGTTGGCTTCCATCGTGCCGTGCATGCCTAACATGCCTAAGAACTTGTGCTCGCTGGCTGGATAAGCGCCGAGGCCCATCAACGTGTTCGTAACGGGGTAGCCCAACATGTCCACCAAGGTGCGCAGCTCTTGCGAGGCATTGCCCAACAACACACCGCCGCCGGTGTAGATGTAGGGGCGCTTGGCGGCCATCAACAACTGCAAGGCTTTGCGAATTTGACCGCCGTGGCCTTTGCGCACGGGGTTGTACGAGCGCATTTGCACTTCGGCGGGGTAGCCTTCGTACGTGGTCTTCTTGAAAGACACGTCTTTCGGAATGTCCACCACCACAGGGCCAGGGCGGCCGCTGCGCGCAATGTGGAACGCTTTTTTCAGCGTCAAGGCCAAGTCGCGCACGTCTTTGACCAAAAAATTATGTTTGACAACGGGGCGCGTAATACCAATGGTGTCGCACTCTTGGAAAGCATCCAGTCCAATCGCGTGCGTAGGAACTTGACCCGTGATGATCACCATGGGAATGCTGTCCATATAGGCGGTGGCAATACCAGTCACGGCATTGGTGGCACCAGGGCCAGAAGTGACCAAGGCAACGCCCACATCACCCGTAGCACGGGCATAGCCGTCAGCTGCGTGAACCGCTGCCTGCTCGTGACGAACCAGCACGTGCTGAATCGTGTTTTGGTTGTACAGGGCGTCGTAAATGTAGAGAACTGAACCACCTGGATAGCCCCAGATGTGCTTGACGTTTTCAGCTTGCAGGGCTTTGACGAGAATCTCGGCGCCCATCAGTTCTTGCGCTTGACCGCCTGCGGCGGCTGCGGAATGCGATTCCGACTTTGTGTTATCCATTTTTTGTACCTTTTAACCTGAGTGAATTTCGTCAACGAAAAACCTTGGGTGCTTCTTGGCGAACCCTTATGGGGCAGCATTGAAACTTTGGACCTTCAGCCATAGACGCATGGTTCGCGCCAGACCCAGACCCGTTTGCCTTTTTTTGTCGAATTGCAGCCTTAGATTATGGCACTTTCCTGGACGAAATTCAGCCATAGATACGCAAAACCCTTGGCAGATGACATAATCGCGCCCGATTCAAACTTGAACCCTTTCGCCATTGGCCACTGAACAAGAACTGTCAGACTTTCTGAAAAGCGTTGAGAAGCGAGCCTTCAAACGCTCGTTCTACCACGTTCGCGACGAAGATGCCGCTCTCGACATCGTTCAAGACAGCATGATGAAACTTGCCGAGCACTACGGGGACAAGCCTGGCGAAGAGCTTCCCATGTTGTTTCATCGAATTTTGTCAAACACCACGCTTGACTGGTTCAGACGCAACAAGACACGTAAAGCCGTGTTTAGCAACTTCAGCGAATTTGATTCTGAGAAAAATGACGGTGACTTCGACCTGCTAGAAGCTTTGGCCATTGATAACGACAGCCAAACAACACAAAGCGCCGAGGACAATTTCGCCAGTATTGCAAATGTCCAAGATATTGAGAAAGAAATACAAAATTTGCCAGCACGTCAACGAGAAGCCTTCCTGCTGCGTTATTGGGAAGATCTTGATGTTTCTGAGACGGCTGCTGCTATGGGTTGCTCAGAAGGAAGCGTCAAAACACACTGCTCTCGGGCTGTTCTAGCTCTTAGCAAGGCGCTCAAAGATAAAGGAATTCAACCATGACACATACCGCAATTCACCAAGACGAATTTGGCTTGCGCATTGCTGCTCGCCTGAATTCAGACAGTCTTGACTTGCCCCACGACATTTCTGAACGCCTACGCGCTGCACGTACCCGTGCTGTAGCCGCCCGATTGAAGACCCAAACTCGTTTGCAAACCAGCACCGTCGTGGTTCACCAAAACGGTGCCGCCTTGCTGAACTTCGGTGGTGACGAGGGTCTGAACATTTGGAGCCGCTTGGCATCCTTGCTCCCCCTCATTGCTCTGGTGACAGGTTTAGCCATCATTCAAAACTTCATGGATGACGACCGCGCCAACGAATTGGCTGAAATTGACGCGGCCCTCTTGATTGACGACTTGCCTCCTGATGCCTACGCAGACCCAGGCTTCTTGCAATTCTTGAAAAATCCGATCGCACACGAGTCCACGGAATAACTCGAACCGACATGCGCTTGCCACACGCTATTTTTTCTGTTTTGCTGCTCCAGCTCTCATTGAGTTTGAGCATGCTGGGGACAAGCACACCTACAGTCGCCCAAACCACCACACAAGCGCCTGCGGCACCTAGCCTGCCAGGTCGCCCCCTTTGGTCTGACCTGAGCGAGTCACAACAACAAGCACTTGGTCCCTTATCCGAACAGTGGCCCACCATGAACGAGCCCCACAAGCGCAAGTGGCTGGCGTTGTCTCAAAATTTCGCTCAACTCACAGCGGATGAGCAAGCAACCTTGCAGGGCCGCATGCGCGAATGGGCAGCGCTAAGCCCGCAAAAACGAACCGCTGCTCGACTCAACTTTGCAGGCATACAAAAACTTCCGCAAGAAGACAAAAAAGCCAAGTGGGAAGCCTACCAAGCCCTTTCCCCTGAAGCTAAACAAAAACTCGCAGCACAACAACCCCTTCCAGTGGCAGGTGCGGCACTTGCAATCAAACCGACCACCAACAGCAAACTGGTTTCACCTCCACCTGCCAGTTCGAGCAAGTCATTACCGCGCATTGCCACAGACCAGCTCACGCCAGTCACCCTGCTTCCTGCACCTCTCGTGCCTGCCGCATCTACACCTGCAGCCTCTGCGGAAAACTCTGAATCACCCTAATGACCTCGGAGCTGATAGCCCCCAGCCTACTTCGTCGCATGGCTTGCTGGCTCTATGAGGGCTTGCTATTGTTTGGCGTGCTTTTTATCTCGGGCTATTTATTCAGCACCCTCAGCCAGTCACGCCATGCACTGGACAACCGCCATGGCTTACAAGCCTTTTTGTTTTTAATTGTCGGAATTTACTTCACATGGTTTGGTCACAAAGGTCAAACCTTGGCAATGAAAACATGGCATATCCGTGTGGTCGATATCAACGGTAAAGCGCTTACCCAAAAACGCGCCTTGATGCGCTATGTCTTAAGCTGGCTTTGGTTCATGCCTCCACTCGCTCTCATCGCGCCCTATGCACTGTCAGGCGGCGAAACTGCCGTGCTTTTCATGGGCTGGGTTGCAGTGTGGGCGTTGCTGAGTCGCTTCCATCCTCAACGCCAGTTTTGGCACGATGCGTTTGCTGGTACCCGCTTGATTAACGCGCAACCCACCCAAACGACAGAGGTCGAGGCTCACTAACCCAGGCTAGGCGTTACAGTTCAGCACATGAGTGCAAATCCACAAAAAAACCGAACAGGGCTGAACCGTGTCTGGCACGCTTTCGGCTACTCCATCAGCGGCCTTCAAGCGGCATGGCATGAGAAGGCATTTCGCCAAGAAGCCATCGGCTCATTCGTATTGCTTCCGCTCGCTTTTTATATCGGAAAAACTTGGCTTGAAACAGCCTTGCTTGCTGGCGCAGTGCTACTCGTCATGATTGTTGAATTACTCAACACGGGCATCGAGTCCGCCATTGATCGCATTGGCCCCGAATGGCACGAGCTAGCCAAGCGTGCCAAGGACACAGGCAGCGCAGCGGTGTTGCTGAGCTTGCTACTTTGCATCGCCGTGTGGGCTGCGGCCATTCACGCACATTACTTTGCTTGAAAACCTTCATGAACACCCCCGCTTTTTCTGTGTGTGTCTATTGTGGCTCACGCAATGGCATTCAAACAGAATATGCTGATGTGGCTAGACAAGTAGGCGCATGGATTGGCCAACACAACGGTCAGCTGGTTTACGGTGGCGGCAACAACGGTTTGATGGGGCTTGTGGCGCAAGCCACCGCTGATGCGGGCGGCCGCGTTGTAGGCATCATCCCTAAAGCACTACAGACCAAAGAAAACACGCGAACGGCTTGCACAGAGCTGCACGTGGTGGACACCATGCACGAACGCAAACACATGATGGCCGAACGTGCCGACGTGTTCTTGGCCCTGCCTGGCGGCATTGGCACATTTGAAGAATTCTTCGAGGTCTGGACTTGGCGTCAATTGGGCTATCACGACAAGCCAATAGGCCTACTCAACACCCAGGGCTACTACGACGGCCTCTTGCGCTTTGCGCACAGCAGTGTGCAACAAGGCTTCCTGAACGATTGGCAAATGGATTTGATTCGCAGCGGCACTGAGCCCAGCAGCTTGCTTGAAGAACTGGTGCAAGCCGCTGGTTTTACACCTGAACCAAAGCTATCACTGCTTTAGCCATCACACGCTGCTGTTTGTTATCAATAACTGGCCTGTTGCCAAGGCACTTGGCAGGTCGAAACATTAGGATAGAACTGCTGCGAAGTAGGACAGAAATATGCCACACGGCTAGGAGGCACATATTGCTGCTGAACCACTACTGGTGCGGCATAGCTAGGCGTGCTAGCCGCATAAATCACACTTCCCACCAAGGCTGCGCCCAACACAGGAGCCAACCAATGGTTGCCTGAACCTCGGTAGTGGTTGCCATAGTGACCACCATGACCACCATGACCACCGTGACCATGTTGACCGCCATGACCACCTGCTTGCGCAGGCAAAACCATGGCAAAGCTCAGTAAAGAGGCTAACAAGACAGATGCGCGTTTCATAGAAAACTCACTTTGTGAAAAGGGTAGCTCTACAACGCGGGACACTCACAAACGGATGACAGGCGCTTACAAACCCAAAGCCGCAACATACAAGGCCACCACGCTCAACAAACCAATCAGCCAAAAAATGGAACGCAAAGTTGCCTTGTCGGCAACATAACAAACGATATAACCCACACGCGCCACCACACACGTCACAGCAAGCAAGTCCATCAATGCGACCTCCACTTGCGCCAAGGTGGCGATGATGACGCCAGCTGCAAAAAACGGAAATGCCTCAAAACTGTTGAATTGCGCGGCATTACCCCGCGCTCTGAAACCTGTTTGCTCAGCCAACCACTGGCGGGGGTTATGGTTGTCATAGCGGCGAAAACCCCACTTCGCAGCCATCGTGCCCACGTAGGGCAACAACCCAGCAATCAAAACACACAGAAATGCGATCTTCATCGCATCACAACCAGCCAAGGACTTGCGCACGTTTGCGCCATCGGAAAATACTGACCCGTTTCTCGGCAGTAGTAAGCCTCCATCGGCTGCTGCACAGGTTGGCTATTGACCCATGGTGTAGGCTGAGGGCTCGTCACCACCACTGCAGGTGGGCTGGTAACGATGACTGTGGACGGTTGAACTGGGCGTGACAAATAAATCGATGTGCCCACAATCGCACCACCCACCAAAGCTGGTCCCCAAAAATAGTCCCCACCCCCGCGGTAATAACTACCACGATAGCCCCCATGTGGGCCGTGCGCCATGGCTGTGCCGGCAATGGCAACCATCAAAAGACTCAAAGCCAAGGTGCGAAATTTAAAAGTCATAACGTGCTCTCTTTCACTCAATGTCGCCATTGTGGTCTAACCATGTAAAGAATTGATTAAGTTTTCTAAAGCTAACGCCACGCGAGCCAAATGCGCGTCTTGCCCTGCCAAACCAGAAACCATTAAGCCCACAGGCAACTCGCCCGCTTCTTGACACGGCAGGCTCCACGCACAACCATCCATGTAATTGATGGCCGAGGGGTTGCGCAGCAGCAAGCGATTGACTTTAAAAAATACCTCATCGTCTTTAAGCAATGGCTCAATCAACGGGGCGACCATCGGAACAGTCGGACACAACATGGCATCAAAGCCATGCAGCGTTTGTTGGGCTGCTGCAATCCACGCATGGCGGCGGTTGTGAAGCGCTAGGTAGTCTTGCGCGCTAATGCCTTTGCCCAGCATCATGCGGGCTACGACGCGGTGGTCAATTTGATTTGCCCCGCGCTCTAGGCGTGCATGGTGCGCGGCACAGCTCTCGATCGGTGAAAAGCCACCAGGCATGCTGAGTGTGGCAATGTCGCCCAGCGCTGTGAAAGGGATCTCCACCACTTGTGCGCCCGCCTCGCTGATGCGTCGCAAAGTTCTCGCAAAAGCATGGGCTACCGTGGCATCCACATCGTCCATCATCAAGGTTTGTGGCACGGCAAAACGCAAACCTCGCAGGCTAACGGCATCCGTGGGCAATGGCTGCTGCGACAACACTGCATCCACCGCCAAACACGCACGCACCGAGCGGGTGATGCTGCCCACGGTGTCCAGCGTGCGCGACAGCTCCATCACGCCCGTGCACGGAATTCGCTCTTGCGTGCTCTTGTAGCCCACCAAGCCACACAGTGCGGCGGGAATGCGAATCGAACCACCTGTGTCTGTGCCAATGCCCACCTCGGCCAGACCCAAGGCCACCGACACCGCAGCACCCGACGACGAACCGCCGGGTATGCGAGCGTGCGCTGTATCAGCAGGGTTGGCAGGTGTGCCGTGGTGTGGGTTGATGCCCACGCCCGAAAACGCAAACTCGCTCATATTGGTTTTACCCAGCACCACCGCGCCTGCATCGCGCAAGCGTTGCAGCACAGGTGCGTCGCGCAAAGCAGGCGCTTCGCCCGCGCACACCACACCACCAGCCATGGTGACCTCGCCCGCCACGTCGATGTTGTCTTTGATTGTGATGCACACGCCGTGCAAGGCGCCCAGGCTACGACCAGCTTGCGCCTGTGCATCGCAGTGCTGTGCCGTGGCGCGTGCGGCCTCTGCATAGAGCTGGGTGAACACATGGTGCGCGGCTGGGCTAGCTGCGCCTTCTAACGCGCTGGCCACGCGTTGTGTGGCGGTGATCGAGGTGTCAAAGCAGGCTTGGGTCATAGGCTGAATTCTGCCCGATTACCCCTCTTGCCGTACCGCTCTTGGCTGGCGTGCTAGCCTACGTCTGCATGCATAACTCAACTACCACCGCCCCGCCCGAACTCACGCTGTACTACGACGGCCAATGTCCTTTGTGTGTGGCCGAGATTGAGTTTTTACAAAGCCGCAACACGCAAGGTCAGTTGGCGTTTGTCGACGTCACGCAAACGGGCTTTGAGGCCGCAGGCCACAACATCTCATGCGAAGCAGCCATGGCGCAAATTCATGGCCGCACAGCTGACGGTCAAGTGTTGGTGGGTGTACCTGTATTTGCCAGCGCCTATCGGCTGGCCAAACTGCCTGTTTTGGCGTGGCTTTTGTCACGCAAGTGGCTCATGCCAGTGCTGCAACCAGCCTATGTGATGTTTGCCAAACACCGCCAAGCCATCTCAAAACGCATTGGGCCCAGCGTTTTGAAGTTTTCTAAGCGCTTTTTGCGGTGAATTTTGAGGTTTTTGAGGCCCGCTTGTCAGAACGGTTGATAAATTTGCGAAAATACCATCTTTGCCTCGAGAACTAAAACGAATGTCACGCCCAGAAAAAACAGAAATCTCCAACGACGGTTTGCGCTACAAATCGAAAAAAGGCGGTTCACCCTTCGAAGGCCTCGGCCGTACCGGCGACACCATGAGCTGCATCAAGTGCGGCGTTCACAAACCCCGCAACAACGGTTCATTCAAACGCATCTTGGGTTCATCCATGTTTGTGTGCTTCGACTGCAGCCCTCCCAAGAAAGAGGCAGCACCTGCAGACGGCGCTACCCCAGTGACAGCCACCAAAGAAAAAGCCAAAGCTTAACTCTTGGCACCCCACAAAAAAGCGGCTCGATGAGCCGCTTTTTTATTAGCCCACAGAAACGGCCCTTGCATGCAAGGGCCGTTTCTATTTTGGGTTGGAGCAAGTTACTCCACTCGCACCACCGCATTCGGCTTAAAGCCTAAGTCAGCCACTTTGCCCTTCTTGGCGCGAGCTGCTTTGGCGTTGTTCAAGCTGCGAATTTCCAGTGTTTCTTCGCGCACTTTGCCACCTCGGCCAATACCTTCGATGCGCACGCTGCGTGTGTACGCAGCCGCACCAGCCAAGGTATCTTTGGCTTCGAGGTCAATCAGCATCAAACCACGACCGCCCTTTTCCATCGCTTTGAGCTCAGACAACTCGAAGGTCAAGAAGCGCCCGCCTGTGGATGCACACGCCACATGCGTGGCAGGCGCCACAGGCTGCGCGCCCGAGCCACCGCTGACAGGTGATGGACGACAAACGGTTTCGCCCTCACCCACGGTGATGAAAGCTTTGCCGCCTTTGTTGCGCGAAATCATGTGCTCGATGTTGGCCATGAAACCATAGCCGCCCGAGCTGCTGAGCAAATAAGTCGCGCCAGCGGGGCCTGCCACATAGTGCAACAGTTGGGTACCTGATTCCAAATCAATCAACGTGGTCACAGGTTGGCCGTCGCCTCGCGCACCGGGCAAGGCCGAGACGGGCACCGAATAGATGCGGCCGTTAGAGCCAAACGCGATGAAGGTGTCGACCGTACGGCACTCAAACGTGCCGTACAAACCGTCGCCCGACTTGAACGCAAAGGCGCTGGCTTCGTGGCCGTGGCCAGTGCGTGCACGCACCCAGCCTTTTTCAGAGACCACCACGGTCACGGGTTCATCAATGACCTTGACTTCGGCCACTGCTTTTTTCTCTTCTTGAATGAGCGTGCGGCGTGGGTCAGCAAAGGTTTTGGCGTCGGCTTCAATTTCTTTCACCATCAGGCGACGCAGCGCCGAGGGGTTGCCCACGATGTCTTCAAGCTTGGCTTGTTCGTCACGCAATTCTTTGAGCTCTTGCTCAATCTTGATGGCTTCCAAACGCGCCAGCTGACGCAGGCGAATTTCTAAGATGTCTTCAGCTTGTCGCTCGCTGAGTTTGAAGCGCTCCATCAGCGCCTGCTTGGGCTCGTCGCTCTGACGAATGATGGCAATCACCTCGTCGATGTTGAGCAACACCAACTGACGGCCTTCCAAGATATGAATGCGGTCCAGCACTTTGTTCAAGCGGTGCTGCGAACGACGCAGGATGGTGGCAGAGCGGAACTCAATCCACTCGGTCAACATCTCGCGCAACGACTTAGGCACAGGTCGGCCATCGATGCCCACCATGGTGAGGTTGATGGACGACGAGGTTTCTAAGCTGGTGTGCGCCAGCAAGGTGGTGATGAGTTCTTGTTGTTCGATGGTGCGGGTCTTGGGCTCGAACACCAAACGCACAGGTGCGTCTTTGCTCGACTCATCGCGCACCACGTCCAACACGGCCAGCACAGTGGCTTTGAGTTGGGTTTGCTCCGCACTCAGCGCCTTCTTGCCTGTTTTGACCTTGGGGTTGGTGAGCTCTTCAATCTCTTCCAATACGCGTTGGCTGCTCACGCCTGGTGGCAGCTCGTTGACCACCAGCTGCCATTGGCCACGGGCCAAGTCTTCAATGACCCAACGTGCGCGCACTTTGAGTGAGCCACGGCCCGTGCGATACGCATCGGCAATGTCAGACGCGCTACTGATGATTTGGCCACCGCCGGGGTAATCAGGGCCAGGCAAGATTTGCAACAGTTCGTCGTCGCTGATCTTCGGTGTCTTGATAAGTGCCACACACGCATCGGCCACTTCACGCAGGTTGTGGCTTGGAATTTCAGTGGCCATACCCACCGCAATGCCGCTTGCGCCGTTGAGCAAGGCAAACGGCAAACGGGCGGGCAACTGCTTGGGCTCTTCGGTGGAGCCGTCATAGTTGGGCTGGAAGTCAACCGTGCCTTCGTCAATCTCATCCAACAGCAACGTGGTGATTTTGGCCAAGCGGGCTTCGGTGTATCGCATAGCGGCAGCGCCGTCGCCGTCGCGTGAGCCAAAGTTACCTTGACCGTCGATCAGTGGGTAGCGTTGCGCAAAGTCTTGCGCCATGCGCACCAGCGCTTCATACGCAGCACTGTCACCGTGGGGATGGTAGCGGCCCAGCACATCACCGACCACGCGGGCGCACTTGACGGGCTTGGCGCCTGTGTTGTTGTTCGGGCCGCTATAACCCAGGCCCATACGGGACATCGAATACAGAATGCGGCGTTGCACTGGCTTTTGGCCGTCGCACACGTCAGGCAAGGCGCGGCCTTTGACCACGCTGAGCGCGTATTCCAGGTAGGCGCGTTGGGCATAACGGCCCAAGCTTTGGTCGTCATCAGCCTCGGGGGTGACGACTTCAGGGGTGAACAAATCGGTCATACGTCAATCTCAATCGAATCGCCATGCAGTTCCATCAGCTCACGGCGTGCAGCAGCTTCGCCTTTGCCCATGAGTTGCGTGATCAAACCTTCGGTGGTTGCAAAGTCCAGCAAGCCCAGTTGCACGGGCATGAGGCGACGGGTGTCGGGGTTGAGGGTGGTGTCCCACAGTTGTTCGGCGCTCATTTCGCCCAAGCCTTTGAAGCGGCTGATGCTCCACTTGCCCTCGGCCACGCCGTCTTTGCGCAGCTTGTCGAGGATGGCAGTGAGTTCGCCCTCGTCCAGGGCATACACTTTGGTGGCTGGCTTTTTGCCACGTGCGGGTGCATCCACGCGGAACAACGGTGGACGCGCCACAAACACATGCCCTGCCTCGATGAGCTTGGGGAAGTGACGGAAAAACAGCGTAAGCAACAACACTTGGATGTGCGAGCCGTCCACATCCGCATCCGACAAGATGCACACCTTGCCATAGCGCAAACCGCTCAAATCGGGCGAGTCATTGGGGCCGTGTGGGTCCACACCAATCGCCACCGAGATGTCGTGAATTTCGTTGTTCGCAAACAAGCGGTCGCGCTCAACCTCCCAAGTGTTGAGTACCTTGCCGCGCAGCGGCAGGATGGCTTGGCTTTCTTTGTCGCGGCCCATCTTGGCGCTGCCACCCGCAGAGTCACCCTCGACCAAGAACACTTCGTTGTGCGCGATGTCCTTGCTTTCGCAGTCGGTCAGCTTGCCTGGCAACACGGCCACGCCTGAGCCTTTGCGCTTCTCGACTTTTTGGCCCGCTTTTTGGCGTGTTTGTGCGGCCTTGATCGCCAGCTCAGCCAGCTTTTTGCCGTACTCAACGTGTTGGTTGAGCCACAGCTCCATCGTGGGGCGCACATAGCTCGACACCAAGCGCACGGCATCGCGTGAGTTGAGGCGCTCTTTGATTTGGCCTTGGAATTGGGGGTCCAACACCTTAGCGCTTAGCACATAGCTGGCACGGGCAAACACGTCTTCGGGCAAGAGCTTCACGCCCTTGGGCAACAACGCGTGCAGCTCAATAAAGCTCTTCACTGCGTTGAACAAACCATCGCGCAAGCCGCTGTCGTGTGTACCGCCCGCGCTGGTGGGAATCAAGTTGACATAGCTCTCGCGCACAGGCTGGCCGTCTTCCGTGAAGGCCACAGCCCATGCTGCGCCCTCGCCTTCGGCGAAGCTGTCGTGGTTGCTGTCGGCGTAGCCCTCGCCTTCAAACAAAGGAATGACGGGGTCGCCGTGCAGTGTCTGCATCAAGTAGTCACGCAGGCCGCCTTTGTAAAGCCAGTTTTGCGTGTCTTTGGTTTTTTCGTTGATCAGCGTCACGCTCACGCCAGGCATGAGCACGGCCTTGCTGCGCAGCAAGTGCACCAGCTCGTTCATCGGCAAAGCCGAGGATTCAAAGTATTTGGCATCGGGCCACACGCGCACCGATGTGCCCTGCTTGCGGTCGCCTGATTCTTGTTTGCGGGTGGTGAGTTTTTCCACCACATCACCACCCGAGAACACCAAACGTGCCACTTGGCCTTCGCGGTGCGAGGTGGCCTCCATGCGTTTGGCCAGCGCGTTGGTCACGCTCACGCCCACGCCGTGCAGGCCACCAGAGAAGCTGTAAGCGCCGCCCGAGCCTTTGTCAAACTTGCCGCCTGCGTGCAAGCGGGTGAACACGAGTTCAATGACGGGGGCTTTTTCTTCGGGGTGCATCCCAAACGGAATGCCACGGCCATCGTCTTCGATGCTGACCGAGCCATCGCTGTGCAGCGTGACGCTGATCTTCTTGCCGTGTCCGGCCAAGGCCTCGTCAGCCGCGTTGTCCAACACCTCTTGGATGATGTGCAGCGGGTTGTCGGTGCGGGTGTACATGCCCGGACGCTGCTTGACGGGTTCGAGTCCCTTGAGAACACGAATCGAGCCTTCCGAGTACTGGGGCGGTGTAGTAGGTTGCTTTGTTGCCATGGGGCGGAATTGTAGACAGATTCAAACGTGGCACTGTATAAAAAAACAGATTGAGCTTTTGACAAAACCAATTCGCTCTAGAACAGCGCATTAGCAAGTCCGCCGACTTGACAAAACCCGCGCGGCAGCGGGTGCGCGCCACATTAGGTAAAGTCGAACACATGACCAACCCACACAAAACCCTGCCCATGTGGCAAGTGCTGGCCTGCGGAGCAGCCATCGTCACCTTGTCGATGGGCGTGCGCCACGGCTTTGGCCTGTGGCTGCAGCCCATCACCCAAGCGCAAGACTGGAGCCGCGAAAACTTCGCCATGGCCATTGCCATTCAAAACCTGACTTGGGGCTTTGCGGGCATCTTTTCAGGCATGCTGGCGGATCGCTTTGGTGCGTTCCGAGTCATCGTGACCTGCGCGGTGATGTATTCGCTCGGACTCATCGGCATGGCGTACTCAGACACGCCAGCCTTGTTCACCGCCACAGCGGGCGTGATGATTGGCATTGCGCAAGCAGGCACCACCTACGCCGTGATTTACGGCGTGATTGGACGTAACGTGAGCGCAGCCAAACGCTCTTGGGCCATGGGCGTAGCCGCAGCAGCGGGCTCGTTTGGCCAATTTTTGATGGTGCCGACCGAGGGTTACCTCATCAGCACCTTCGGTTGGCAAGATGCTTTGGTGTGGTTGGCCATGTCGGCCATGCTGATCATTCCCCTCGCCTTCGGTTTGCGTGAGCCAGGCTTTGCAGGCGGCGCCACGCCACATCGCGACCAGTCCATCCTGCACGCGCTGCGTGAAGCCATGGGCTATCGCAGCTTTCAACTCTTGATGGCAGGCTACTTTGTGTGTGGCTTTCAGGTGGTGTTCATCGGCGTGCATATGCCCAGCTACTTGAAAGACCAAGGCTTGTCGCCCGAAGTCGCCAGCATTGCGTTGGCGTTGATTGGCTTGTTCAACGTGTTTGGCACCTACATCTCGGGCAGCTTGGGCCAACGTATGGCCAAGCGCAAAATTTTGTCGTTCATCTATTTTTCTCGCTCGGTGGCGATTGTGTTGTTCTTGTTATCGCCACTCACACCCATGAGTGTGTACATCTTCTCGGCCACGATGGGCTTGCTGTGGCTCTCAACCGTGCCGCCCACCAATGCCGTGGTGGCGCAGATTTTCGGCGTGGCACATTTGTCGATGCTCGGCGGCTTTGTGTTCTTCAGCCACCAAATTGGCAGCTTTATGGGGGTGTGGCTGGGCGGCTATCTGTATGACAAGACAGGCAGCTACGACATTGTTTGGTACATCTCGATTGCGCTGGGTGTGTTTGCCGCACTGGTCAACTTGCCTGTGAATGAAAACGCCATTGAGCGCGCGCCTGCCACTGCTTGATCTCTGCGATGAACCTGCTCTCACACCCATGGATTCGCCACACCTTGATTGGTTTGGTGTGCATGGCTGTGTTGTTGGGCGTGCTGTCGATGTATTTGCAGCCAGAGTTTTTACTGACTTTGGCAAACCAGGTTTGGGGATGTTTCTGAAATGAGCAGTGTGCTTCACGGGCAAGAGCCCACGTCAAGTTGGGTCGCACGTTGGTCGCATCTATTGCCTGCTGGCTGCGCAGTGCTGGATCTCGCCTGTGGACACGGCCGGCACATGCATCACTTTGCGCGCTTAGGCCACCCTGTGACGGGCGTGGACCGCAACCCCGACGCCATTGCCGCCGTCAGCCCCTTGGGCGAAGCCATTTGTGCGGACATTGAAAACGGCCCTTGGCCGCTGCAAGGTCGAACCTTTGGTGGCGTGCTCGTCACCAACTACCTCTGGCGTCCGCTGTGGCCCAACATCTTGGACAGCCTCGCGCCCAATGGCGTGCTGATTTACGAAACCTTCTCTGCGGGTAACGCAAGCGTGGGTAAGCCCTCGCGCCCAGACTTTTTGCTGCACACAGCTGAGCTACTGGTCACATGCCAAGACCTGCGCATCGTGGCGTTTGAAGAAGGCTTTTTGGCTCAGCCCGATCGTTTTGTGCAACGCATCGTGGCCGTACGCGAGACGCAAGGCACACAAACACCTGTGCGTTACCCACTTTCGAACTAAAAACAGCGTTCGCAATCGCTAGAATGAACGTTTTTCCTTGACCGAACTCGCGGACATGACACCCATTACCGGCAGCATCGTGGCTTTGACCACCCCCATGCACACAGACGGCAGCGTCGACTACCCTACCCTGCGCAAACTG
>JACCDG010294862.1_pt1 | contig 15759 bp, 13 predicted proteins | sample 7442471 | NCBI WGS metagenome assembly JACCDG01 (sample SAMN15323444, study PRJNA562643) | freshwater metagenome | isolation source: river surface water | place: USA:Blue River Watershed | collected 2017-08-17 | reverse complement strand
CTGCACCGCCCACGCCGACCACTTTAATAATGGTCTTACCCGCCGGTTCTGCATCTAACATTTCAAATTCCATACTACCTCCTTATAACTACGGTTGACGACGACAAAAATAAAACTAAAAATCTTTTAATACTTCTCAATTCTTAAAAATTTCCCATGAACCATTCGCGCATGCGCGCCACAATGTTTTGCACTGTTCCTGATTGAGAAATTCGGCGACCGCGAACTAACTGCACGCGACCTTCCATCAATAAACCCAAGCCTGTTGAATATCTTGGGCTTCTTAAAATTTCACTCAAATGTCCTTTGTACTCAGGAAAACCAACGCGAGCTGGCTTAGCAAAAACTTCTTCTGCCAATTCAACGACACCCGGCATCAAGGCCGTACCGCCAGTTAAAACAACGCCTGAGGAAACCAAATCTTCCATGCCTGATTCGCGCACCACTTGACGAACCAAACTCAATAACTCTTCAACACGTGGCTCAATCACAGCAGCCAAAGCTTGGCGTGACATCGAGCGGGCTTCGCGATCACCAACACCCGGAACCTCAATGGTTTCATTTGGATTGGCCATGCTTTGGCGTGCAATACCAAAATGAATTTTGAGATCTTCCGCATCGATGGTTGGAGTGCGCAAAGCCATTGCAATGTCATTGGTGATTTGATCACCAGCAATTGGAATCACTGCCGTGTGACGAATCGCTCCTTGACTGAAGATCGCGATATCGGTTGTACCGCCACCGATATCCACCAACACGACGCCCAATTCTTTTTCATCTTCAGTCAAGACCGCAACACTTGAAGCCAAAGGTTGCAAAATCAAATCATTCACTTCTAATCCACAACGGCGCACACACTTCACAATGTTTTGCGCGGCGCTGACAGCACCAGTCACAATGTGGACCTTGACCTCTAAGCGAATACCGCTCATACCAATTGGTTCACGCACATCCTCTTGTCCATCAATGATGAATTCTTGCGTGAGGATGTGAAGAATTTGTTGATCGGTTGGAATATTGATCGCTTTAGCTGTCTCAATCACGCGCTCAACATCACCCGCTGACACTTCTTTGTCACGGATTGCCACCATGCCTGTTGAATTAAAACTATGGATGTGGTTTCCAGCGATGCCAGTGAACACTTGTGCAATTCGACGATCAGCCATCACCTCAGCTTCTTCAAGCGCTTTTTGAATCGATTGAACAGTGGCCTCAATATTAACGACCACACCTTTTTTCAATCCTTTAGAACTGACTTGACCAAGACCCACGACATTGAATTGACCATCTGGATTTAACTCGGCCACCAAAGCAACTACTTTGGATGTTCCAATATCCAAGCCAACAATTAAATCTTTTGTGTCTTTACTGATAACGCTCACAGTTTTTTTCCTATATTGATGGCATAGCCATTGGCATAACGAAGGTCAATTGAATCCACTCGCTGGCCCCATTTCTCTTGAACTTGCGGCCAACTCTTAATCAAACGCTCAACACTTAATTGAATTTGTTTTGCATCACGCTCATCCAGCTCTCGACCCAATTCAATATTCAAGTTATTACTCAACTTGGCTTTCCAGGCATAACGTGAAGAAAGCTCAAGACTTTTCACACTCGCTTGCCAAGGTTCAAACCAAAGATTCAGTTGCTGGTATTTTCTAAAGACCTCTTTATTACTTCCTTCTGGACCGCTGAACCTCAACAATGAAGCGCTGTCCTCTGCTTCTGCCATATTTGCGATAAATACTTCACCGTAGGTATTGATCAATTTAGGCGTTTCACCAACCCACACTCCCAAAGCTTGATGCTCTTCGATCGCGACCACAATTCCGTTAGGCCATTCACGGCGCACACTGGCTCGACGCACCCACGGCATCGTTTCAAATGACTGTCTTGCCTGATCCAAACGAATCGTGAAAAAGTTGCCCTTCACTTGATCCAAAGCACGAGTTTTAATCGTTGGTAGATTCACATGCTTGAGCTCACGACCATCGAGTGACTCAACCGTTAAGTGATTCAAAGTGAACACTGGTTTTTGACCTACCCAGAATAGAAGCCATCCGCATGTCACCAATAAAGCAATCAATAACAATAAATTTGCCATCGCACGCATCATCTTGGCGTGATTCCAGATCGGGCCAAACACCGTGGCACTCATAGAACCTAAAAAACCGAAGAAGATGCGCAAGAATTTCATGAGTGAATACCTGCCTTACTTAATAGCCACAACACCAAGTCTGCGTATTCAACACCGGCTGCTTTAGCAGCCATTGGTACCAATGAATGACCAGTCATACCAGGCGCCGTATTCATTTCTAATAAATAAGGTTGATTGGTCTTTTGATCAATCATCACGTCCGCACGACCCCAACCTTTACAGCCCAAGGCGCGATATGCACTCAAAGCAAGTTCTTGTACTCTTGTCTCAAGCGCTAAATCCAAACCTGTTGGGCACAAGTATTTGGTGTCGTCTGAAAAATATTTATTGTGATAATCGTAATTAGAGTCTGGGGCCACGATTCTGATGACAGGCAATGCTCGCGCATTCTCGCCATCACCCACGATTGGACAAGTTAACTCTTCACCAATGATGCATTGCTCAGCCATCACATCACGATCAAGCTTGGCTGCCAATGCATACGCTGCCGGTAAATCTTCTGCTTTCGTGACTTTGCTCAAACCAAGAGATGAACCCTCTCTGGCTGGCTTCACAATGATCGGCAGTCCAAGATCTTGGATAATTTTTTGCCAATCACTTTGAGCACTCAACATTGCAAATCGAGGAGTGGCTAAATCAAAGCTAGACCACAGTCTCTTCGTTGCTTGTTTATCAATCGCAAGAGCAGAAGCCAACACACCACTGCCCGTATAAGGTAGGTTCATTTGCTCCAGAAAACCTTGCATCGTGCCGTCTTCACCATAACGACCATGCAGCGCAATGAAGACTCGATCAAATTTCTGAGCCGCTAATTCTGTGATGGCTTGCTGGCCTGGATCAAAGGCATGAGCATTCACACCCTTTGAAATCAAAGCATCTAAAACACCTTTGCCTGACATCAAAGAAATATCTCTTTCACCCGATTTACCGCCAAGCAACACTCCGACCTTGCCCAAGGCAGCAACATTCACTTGTGATAAATCTTTTTGTACTTCTTCGCTCCAATTCATGAGATTAGGCATTTGAACCTCCCGCTAACTTACCTGGAACAGCAGAGATCGATCCTGCACCCATGGTGATGATCACATCACCATCGCGCGCCATGCTCATCACCAAATTCGGCAATTCATTCACATCTTTTATAAATTTGGTATTGGCAACATCCAATAAGCGACCTTCTTCTTTGGCCTTTGCCAAAGCTTTGATTAAAGCCTCTCCATCAGCACCGGAAATTCGAGTCTCACCCGCTGGATAAACTTCGGTCAAAGCCAAAGCATCCACCCCTTGAAGAACTCGCACAAACTCACCAAAGCAGTCACGTGTTCTGGTGTAACGATGTGGCTGGAATGCCAGCAATAATCGACGGCCTGGGAAGGCTCCTCTGGTTGCAGAAAGTGTTGCTGCCATCTCTACAGGATGATGACCGTAATCATCAATCACAGTGCACGTACCACCCTGAGGCAACTTCACTTCTCCATAACGCTGGAAACGACGGCCAACGCCGTGGAATTCTTTCAAGGCTTTCACGATGGCTGCATCACTCACACCCAACTCAGTGGCAATGGCAATCGCTGCAAGTGCGTTACGCACATTGTGTAAGCCTGGTAAATTCAATGTGACCGTCAATGGCCCTGGTGTATCGCCATGACGACGCACGGTGTGTCGCAAGGCTGTGAAATGCATCTGAGGACCATCTGCAACAACATCAATGGCGCGTACATCCGCATCTTCAGATAAGCCATACCCAAGAATTGGTTGTGACACAAACGGCAAAATATCGCGCACGTTTTGATCATCCACACACAGCACAGCAACACCATAAAACGGCATGCGTTGTGTGAATTGCACGAAGGCTTGTTTCAACTTAGCCATATCGTGCTGATAAGTGTCCATGTGATCAGCATCAATGTTGGTGATCACCTCAATCACTGGCAACAAATTCAAGAAGGATGCGTCTGATTCATCAGCTTCGGCCACAATAAAATCACCAGTGCCTAAACGTGCATTTGCACCAGCAGACGTTAATTTGCCGCCAATCACAAACGTTGGATCCAAACCACCCTCAGCCAAAACTGAAGCCAACAAACTGGTCGTGGTTGTTTTGCCATGAGTGCCTGCAATAGCAATGCCCTGCTTTAAGCGCATCAACTCACCCAGCATCACAGCTCTTGGCACAATTGGAATACGAGCCGCACGGGCAGCTAAGACTTCTGGGTTATCTCCAGTAACAGCTGTTGAAATAACGACTGCTTCTGCACTACCCACATTCTTGGCATGATGACCAATGGCGATTTCTGCACCACACTCACGCAAACGTTTGGTCGTTGCACTTTCAGCCATGTCTGAGCCACTCACCTTGTAACCAAGATTGAGTAAGACCTCAGCAATGCCGCTCATGCCTGCACCGCCAATGCCGACAAAATGAATTTGATGAAGAATGTGCTTCATGACTGAACCGCTCTCTTAGATAACATTTGACATATTTCTGCAACATCTTTCGTTGCATTTGGCTTGGCCTGACTCAAAGCGCGTTCAGCCATTTTTGATAACTCTGCGCGATCAACTGTTTGCAAATAAATAGCCAATGAACCTGCTGTCATATAAGCTTGCGGCATCAACACAGCCGCACCTGCGTCTGACAGAAATTTTGCATTCGACGTTTGATGATCATCGACTGCGTATGGAAAAGGCACCAAATACGAGGCCACACCCACCGCTGAAATTTCTGCCACAGTCATGGCACCTGCTCGACAAATCACTAAATCTGCTTTGGCATAAGCTGTCACCATGTCATCAATGAATGGCACAACTTCTGCTTGGACATTCAAGCTCGCGTATTTTTGGCGCAATTGATCAAGGTGCTTCTCACCTGCTTGGTGGATCACCGATGGTCTAGATTCAACTGGGATTTTTGCAAGGGCTTCTGGGACCACTTCATTCAATGCTGCAGCTCCCAAACTACCACCGACCACCAAAATCTGTAAACGACCAGATCTTGCTGAGTAACGAGCTTGTGGAGATTCAATTTGACTCATACCCGCACGCAATGGATTACCCAACCAAACAGCACCCGGCAATGCATTTGGAAATGCGCACAAGGTTTTGTCTGCAACTTTGGCTAATACTTTATTGGCTAAACCAGCGATTGAATTTTGCTCATGCAAAACCAACGGCTTACCCAATAAAACACTCATCATTCCAGCCGGGAATGTGACATAACCACCCATACCCAACACAACATCGGGCTTTACTCGACGCAACACTTGAATGCTTTGCCAAAATGCTCGTAATAAATTAAATGGCAACAACACCAATGTTTTGATTCCCTTACCTCTTAGGCCACCAAACTGAATGGATTCAAAAGCAAAACCACGAGGCGGTACCAAGCGGTATTCCATGCCTTTGGCATTCCCCAACCAAGAAACATTCCAACCATGCTCACGCAAATATTCAGCCACAGCCAAGCCTGGGAAAATATGCCCGCCAGTACCACCAGCCATGACCAATAAAGTGGGTGAGTGCGTCATAACTTGCCACCCCTCATCAACACTCTGTTCTCAACGTCAATCTTTAACAAGATGGCAACGGCCACGGCATTCATCATCAAACCTGAACCGCCAAAACTAACAAACGGCAAGGTCAAGCCCTTGGTCGGCAAGATGCCCAAGTTAACGCCCATATTGATGAAAGCCTGCCAACCAATCCAAATCGCAATGCCCTTTGCAACCAAGCCAGCAAAACTTCGATCCAATTGCAAAGCGGTTCGACCAATTAAGAATGCGCGACGAATGATCCAATAGAAGATTCCGATGACAACAGCCACACCAACGAATCCCAACTCTTCGCCAATCACTGCCAAAATAAAATCTGTATGAGCCTCCGGTAAGTAATGGAGTTTTTCAATACTGCCCCCCAAACCAACCCCAAACCATTCACCTCGACCAAATGCCATCAATGAATGTGTCAATTGATAGGCTTTACCAGCGGCAAACTCTTCATTCCAAGGATCAAGGTAAGCAAAAATACGCTGTCTTCTAAATTCAGAAAAGATGATGATTGATGCAAAACTGCCAATCGCTAAAGCAGTGAGCGCACCAAACAATTTGGCGTTGATGCCGCCTAAAAATAATAGGCCCATCGCAATCACGGCAATCACCATGAAGGCACCCATGTCGGGTTGCAATAGAAGCAATACACCCACCGCTATCACCGCAGCCCCCATCGGCAACAAACCTTTGACCAAGGTGTGTAAATATTCTTGACGCTGGACGGTGTACCAAGCCGCAAATAAAACAACCGCTAGCTTCATCAATTCTGATGGCTGGAAATTTGTGATGCCTAGTGGTATCCAACGCTTCGCACCATTGACTCCTTTACCAACTCCTGGAATCAAAACAAAGATCAACATGATGAATGCCAAAGCAAAAATGGCGGGCGCTAAACGATCCCAAACTTTAAGAGGTACTTTGAAAGCAAAAACACCAATTGTGAAAGCTATTGCAATCGAGATACCGTGTCTGATCAAAAAGTGACTGCTGCTGTATTTGGCATATTTAGGACCATCTGGCAAAGCAATCGATGCCGAATAAACCATCACAAGACCCAATGTCACGAGAATCAAAACAGCCCATAACAAAGGTTGGTCGTATTCCATCATGCGTGAACGAGTTGGACGAACCACGGTTGTGGCGTCACGCAATCCCAAACGAAAATCTTCGAAACCTTCTTTGATGCCACCTTTGACACCACTGATGCCATTAGCACTGAAACGTTTGAAGAATTGAATCATGCGCTCACCTGACCTTTCAAGCTAGCTAACTCACTCACCTCATCAATAAAGACTTGAGCGCGGTGCGCGTAATCTTTGAACATGTCAAAACTTGCACAAGCCGGTGACAACAAGACCAAATCACCTGATTCTGCTATCTCAGCCGCGGATTCGACGGCTCGCTCCAAAGTATCAGCATCACGGATGGCAATACCTGATGACTCGATGGCACTTCTGATTGCTGGCGCATCTCTACCAATCAAAATGATCGCCTTAGCATGACGTGCAAGTGCTTGGCTCAATGGAGAGAAATCTTGCCCCTTGCCTTCACCACCCGCAATCAAAATGATTTTTGCGCGAGCACTTGATGCTGAACCTGAACCGGACTGACCCAAACCATTCAAGGCAGCCAAGGTAGCACCCACATTGGTGCCTTTACTATCATCGATGTACTCAACACCTTCAACGATAGCCACTGACTGCATGCGATGTGGCTCACCCTTGTACTCACGCAAACCATGCAATAGAGGGCCCATCGGAATATCAATCGCAGTGCTGAGTGCTAAAGCTGCTAAGGCGTTACTTGCGTTATGCCTTCCTTTGATGCGCAAAGCATCTGCAGGCATCAAGCGCTTCAACCTCAAAGGCTCATCATCCACATCGGCTTTTTTGCGACGACGCTTTGCTTTTAACTCCAGAGCTTCTGCATCAGGCTCAGCCCACACCAACCAATCGATACCACCAGCAGCCGTGTCATGGAATACGCCAAATGCATCTTCTTCAGTAGGCGCTTCAACCCCAAAGGTGATTGTGCGAGCCACATCCATATCAGACTGCATGTTCATCACAATGTCGTCATCACGATTTAATACAGCAATCGTGTTAGCGCTGAAAATTCTGGCCTTGGCTGCCGCATATTGTTGAAAATCACCATGCCAATCCAAATGATCTTGGGTCACATTCAAAACAGTCGCCGCATCCGCATAAAGACTGTAAGTGTGCTGAAGCTGGAAGCTAGAAAGTTCTAAAACCCAAACATCTGGCAATTCTTCGATATCCAATAACTTATCCAAAGCAGCTGGGCTGATATTGCCTGCGACTGCCACAGACTTGCCCGCTCTTTCGCACAACAAGCCTGTTAATGCCGTGGTCGTTGTTTTGCCATTCGTGCCAGTGATGGCAATTACTTTGACAGCGTAGTTTTGTTCGTTTTTTAATGCTTGAATGGCTTGCGCAAAAAATTCAATCTCACTCCACACTGGAATTTCTTTTTCTGCAGCATTCGCTAAAAATGATTGGACGGGCTCTTGCAAAGGAGATAGACCGGGACTGATGGCAATCACATCCGTGTTATTCAATAACTCTGCGGACAATCCGCCAAAATGAATATCTTTGATACCCATATCTTTGACTGCCTGGTGATATTTTTTCGCGCCCTCAGACAACTCTTCAAGTGATCTGGTATCCGCCACAGACACCTTCGCACCTTGTGCAACACACCAACGCACCATGGCAGCACCTGACTCTCCCAAGCCAAGCACCAAGACCCTCATTGTCTGAGGGTGCTCTTTGCCAAATGGATGCTGTAATTGAATCACTCTTTTTCCTATCGCAACTTCAAGCTAGATAAACCAATCAACACCAACAAAATGGTGATGATCCAAAAGCGCACCACTACTTGCGTTTCTTTCCAACCACTCAATTCAAAGTGGTGATGCAGAGGTGCCATCTTGAAAATTCGTCGACCTTCACCGTATACCTTTTTGGTGAACTTGAACCAAACCACTTGCATGATCACTGACACTGTTTCAGCCACAAAAATTCCGCCCATGACGAACAAAACAATTTCTTGTCTAACGATCACGGCCACAGTGCCCAAAGCACCGCCAAGCGCAAGGGCACCAACATCACCCATGAAGACTTGGGCGGGATGCGTGTTGAACCATAAAAATGCCAAACCAGCACCACTCATGGCGCCACAGAAAATCATCAACTCACCAGCGCCAGGAATGTATGGAAATAAAAGATACTTGGTATAAATCGCGTTACCCATCACATAAGCAAACACGCCCAATGCGGCACCCACCAAAATCACCGGCATGATCACCAAGCCATCCAAACCATCTGTTAGGTTGACGGCATTCGAACTTCCCACAATCACCAAATACGTCAGAACGATGAAACCAAGCACACCCAATGGATAGCTGATTTCTTTAAAGAAGGGCACATATAAATTTGATTTAGCTGGCAAATCAATTGAGAAACCGCTCTGCACCCAATTGATGAAAAGCTCTAAAACCTTTAGGTTATTCACTTCGGAAACAGAGAATGCCAAGTAAATAGCAGCAAATAGACCAATCAATGACTGCCAAAAATATTTCTCTTTAGAGGCCATGCCTTTGGGATCGCGATAAACAACTTTGCGATAGTCATCAACCCAACCAATGGCACCAAAACCCAAAGTCACAATCAATACAATCCAAATGAAGCGATTAGATAGATCAGCCCAGAGCAATGTTGAGATCGCAATACCAATCAAAATCAACACACCACCCATGGTGGGCGTTCCAGTTTTCACTAAATGTGTTTGCGGACCATCGGTGCGAACTGCTTGACCTACTTTCATCGCCGTTAAACGACGAATGACCCAAGGGCCAAAAAACAGTCCGATCAATCCAGCCGTCAGGGTCGCCATCACAGCTCGGAGAGTGATGTAGTTGATGACTCGTAAAAACCCAAAGTCATCTTGTAGTAATTGTGCAAGCCATAACAACATCAGTTCATCTCCTCTGCGAGAGCTTTAACAACTCTTTCCATGCGCATAAAGCGCGACCCCTTAACCAGAAGAGTCACTTCTTCATGATTTTTTCTTGCATGCAATGATTTATTCAGTTCTGTGCAAAGCTCTACAACATCAGCAAAGTGCTGAGCCATATTTCCCTGAGTGGCAGTCGCTTGATAAGCAAGCACAGCTTCTTTAGTCAAGTCACCTAGAGCAAATAATTTTTGAATGCCTTTTTCACCAGCGTAATGACCAACTTCGCGATGGAACTCTGGTCCTTGATTACCAACTTCACCCATATCACCTAGAACAAGCCAAGCAGCTGTTTTGATGTTGGATAAAACATCAATAGCAGCTCGAACAGAATCAGGATTGGCGTTGTAACTGTCATCAATGACAGTGATGTCATTGTTCAGTGAATGCTTTTGCATTCTTCCATTTACAGGCTGGAATGATTCCAATCCTGCTTGAATCATTGCTGGAGATATCCCTGCCGCAATTGCCACAGCTGATGCGGCAACAGCATTGCAAGCGTTGTGATCTCCCAAAATCTTTAACATCACTTTGATGTCACCCTGTGGCGTATGAATCGCCATCTGACCACTTGCTTGATCGAGCCAATCACCCCAAACAGTGGCTGTTTGATTAAATGCAAAATCAATCACTCTTCGTTGATCAGATATTTTTTTCCAATAAGCACTGTATTCAGAATCAGCTGGATAAACAGCCACACCATTTTCAGGCAATGCCTTAATCGCTAAAGCGTGCTCTTGTGCCACAGCATCAACGGTCTCCATGAACTCTTGATGTTCACGCTGAGCATTGTTGATCAATGCAATTGTTGGTTTTGCAATATTTGCTAATAAGGCTGTTTCGCCAGGATGGTTCATGCCCAGCTCAATGACTGCCAACTCATGATTCAAATCAAGGCGTAAGAGCGTCAAAGGCAAACCAATTTCATTATTGAAGTTACCTTGGGTCGCAAGCGCTTTATCAACACCAACGGCCGCCTCAAAAATACTTTGAATCATGCCCTTCACGGTTGTCTTACCATTGCTGCCCGTAACAATCACCACTTGCTTTAACTTACGCTGACCACAGTACTGCTTCCAGCTGCTTGATAAGGTTTGCAAAGCTTCTTGAGTATCTTTGACCACGATGGCCGGAAAGTCTTTGGGTAATTTCTCAACTGAACTCACCAAGCAAGCCATCGCTCCTTTGGCTTGCACGTCACTTAAAAAGTCATGTGCATCGAATTTCTCACCGCGCAAAGCAATGAATAAATCACCAGCCGCAACTTGTCGACTATCACTGATGAATCGTTTGATTGCTTGCTCAGCTGATGGCATGTTCAATAACTGAGCATCTGGCAAAAACTCTGAAATCATCGATAAGGACATGTGTTGCATCTTGAGGCTCATCAGGCAACACCCCCCATCGCCAATTGCACATGCACTCGATCAGAGAATGGATGTTTTTTACCCGCGATCTCTTGTATTTCTTCGTGACCCTTACCGGCAATTAAAATCACATCTTCTGGTTTGGCCTGTCTGATTATCTGCAAGATTGCCGTGGCGCGATCAGCATTCACTTGCGCCTTCTCCGGCACCTCGAATCCACTCAAGATATCAGCCATGATTTTTTCTGGCACTTCGCTGCGAGGGTTGTCACTGGTTACCATTACATGATCAGCGATACTTTCTGCAATTCGACCCATGATTGGTCGCTTCATTGGATCACGATCACCACCACAACCAAACACACACCAAAGTTGACCAGCTCTTTGCTTTGCAATATCGCGCAATGTTTTTAAAACTTGCTCTAGAGCATCAGGGGTGTGTGCAAAATCAATCACTACCATAGGCTGCTGAGCAGTTGCTCGAGCAACTAATTCCATACGTCCTTGAACGGCTTGCAATGCCTCGATAGAATTTTTAGCACTCTTGATGGTTTTTCCACCAGCCAGTAAACAAGCAAGTACTGCCAAAGCATTGCTGACATTAAAAGCACCAACCATGCGAGTTTGCATCAAGCCTGCATCCTCACCATCAACGATGAGCTGAAACTTCATGCCTTGATCATTCATTTGAAGATCAGTGGCAAGTATTTTTCTAAATGATTGCTTTGCAAAACATGGCAAAGATAATAAATTTTCTGATTTATTGGCGTATGCCCAAACAGTGATATCGGCATCACCCATTTTTTTTGCCAAATATTGCAAGCACTCTTGGCCAAAAGAATCATCAGCATTCACCACGACATGTTTAATTCCTGGTAAATCCAAGATTTTCTTTTTAGCAGCAGCGTACTGTTTCATATCACCGTGATAATCCAGGTGATCTTGACTCAAGTTGGTGATCACAACCGTATCAAAGTGAGTGCCATTCACACGACCTTGATCCAAAGCATGTGAAGATACTTCGACGGTCACACTGTGCGCACCATTTTTTTGAATATCTTTTAGCAAACCCTGCATACGCGCCGCATCAGGAGTTGTAAAACCAGTCATGGTTAGATCATTCGCAAGTCCAGCACCCAAAGTGCCAATCACGCCACATGGTTCATCAGCACTGTTCAATGCGTGTGACAACCATTGACTGACTGTTGTTTTGCCATTGGTGCCAGTAATACCAACCACTCTCATCGCTCGACTAGGATGGCCATACCAATTCGCTGCAATTACTCCAGCCTGCTCAGCCAAATCATTCACGGCAATGCAACGCTTATCTTTACAAACTTTTTTTAATTCTTCAGCAAGACCACTTGGCTCATACAAGACCAATGCAGCACCCAAACTCAATGCTTTTGCAATGTGAACGCGGTTATCTGTTAACTGTCGGCTATTACCGACTGGATAAGCCAACATCACATCTCCAGCCTTCAATGCTCTTGTGTCTGATGTCATATGAGCACCAGGCTTTACATGCTCACTGAGCAAGAATTCAAGAGGGATGGAGTTGATTGGCAACATGGCGTTCATCTGCTCAATGACACCTTTTGCGTTGAACCATTTGGTCCAAGCTGTAATTCTTTATCAACCATTTGCTTGACTGCTGCATCAGGTAGAACATTCATGGTGCGCAAGGTACCTGCAACAATATTTGCAAATGCAGGTGCTGCAACAACACCACCGTAATAACCACCGGCGCTTGGCTCATCCACCATCACAGCCACCACAATTCTTGGAGCGCTCATCGGAGCCATGCCCACAAAAAAACCTCGGTATTTATTACTTGCGTAACCCTTACCTTCAACCTTGTGAGCTGTACCAGTTTTACCACCCACGCGGTAACCCATGGTTTGAGCATTGGTTGCAGTACCACCCGTTTGCGTCACAAGCTCTAACATCTCTCGCATTTGTATGGCTGTCTTAGCAGAGATCACTTGTGTGCCTTTTGGAACACCGCTTGTCTTATAAATGGTGGCTGGTACAAGCTCACCATCTCGCGCAAAAATACTGTATGCGCGTGCCATTTGGAATAAAGAAGCAGATAAGCCATAGCCGTATGACATGGTGGCTTGCTCAATGGGCACCCAATTTTTATATGGTCTCAATCTTCCAGCAACCGCTCCTGGGAAACCCAAATTAGGTGCTTGGCCTAAGCCAACCGCTTGGAACATTTCCCACATTTCTTGTGGCTGCAACTGCATGGCCATTTTCACGGTACCAATGTTGCTCGACTTTTGCACAATCTCTGAAACAGTTAACACTGGATAAGGATGGGTGTCTGTGATGGCTTTTTTACCAATCACCATCGATTTACCAATAGGCATAGAAGTATTTGGTTGCACCAAACCTTTTTCTAGAGCCAATGAAATCGCAAACGGCTTCATCGTTGAGCCAGGCTCAAATGTATCGGTGAGCACTCGGTTTCTTAATTGCTCACCACTCAAATTAGTTCTTGAATTTGGGTTATAGGTTGGCCAGTTAGCTAAAGCTAAAACCTCTCCAGTCTGCACATCCAACACAACAGCACCAGCTGCTTTCGCACGGTGCTTTTCTGCAATTGCTTTTAATTCATTAAATGCTAAAAACTGTACTTTGCTATCAATCGATAACTGCAAGTCAGCACCATCTTTGGGTGGATGAATAATTCCCAATCCCTCAACATAACGTCCTAGTCGATCTTGAATCACGCGACGACGACCCGGTTGGCCGGCCAATTCTTTTTCTTTCGCCAACTCCATACCTTCTTGACCGCGATCTTCAACGTTGGTGAAACCAACGATGTGAGCCATGGCTTCGCCTTCTGGATACAAGCGCTTGTATTCATTGTTTTGCGCAATACCAGGAATACCTAATTCTCTGATTTGTTTTGCTACATCTAAATCTACTTGACGCTTCAAGAACACTTGGCTTCTTTCAGAAGCGAATTTTTTACGCAACTCTGATTCACTGACTTCCAATAACTTAGCCAGTTGTGAAATTTTCTCTTTGGATAAATCTTCAGGAATCGCATCAGGGAATGCAATGATGGCTTTAGCCAACAAGCTTGTTGCCAAGACCTCTCCATGACGGTCTAAAATTTTTCCGCGGCTTGCAGGCATTTCAATTGAGCGCAAAGTCGCCTTGTTACCCTTTTCTTCATAAAAAGAATTACCAAATCCTTGCACCCACATGGCGCGCACCACCAATGCAATAAAACCAATGAAGATTAAAAACAAAATGAGTCTTGAGCGCCACATAGGCAGGCGCAAGACCAAATTAGGCGTTGAAGAAAAAGATATCTGCGCCATTAATCAACCACCACATATTGTGTTCGACCAGGATTGATCGCTTGCATCCTTAATTGCTTGCGAGCAATCTCCGTGATGCGTGAAGACTTAGATAAATTTCTTTGCTCGAATTCCAAGCGAAGCCATTCTTGATTCAAACGTCGCTCTTCAGTTTGCGCTCTTTCAAGAGCCACATACAGCGACCTGGTTTTTTGTTGAGCGGCCACCAAAGATAATGAACACAACATCAAAATAATCAAAAGAATGATGGTTGAGCGATTCATGAAGCGGCCCCCACTGGAACGGCGTTCATTTTTCGCATCACTCTCAAAATGGCTGAGCGAGCGCGTGGATTTTCTTGAACCTCTTGTTCACTTGGTTTGATGCGACCCAATAACTCTGCCAATGGTTTTGGCATTTGGTTTTCAGTCAAAGGTAAACCTCTTGGCACTGACACCTTAGATAAACCTTGCATGAACTGCTTCACGATTCGATCTTCTAAAGAATGAAAGCTGATGACGGCCAATAAGCCGCCTGGTTTGAGGCAATTGAAAGCTGCTCTCAACCCACTCTCCAAGTCGGTGAGTTCTTGGTTGATATAAATCCGTATAGCTTGAAAGGTGCGCGTGGCCGGATCTTGGCCCGCTTCGCGGGTGCGGACGACACTAGCCACGAGCGACGCGAGCTCTCCGGTCCTAGTGATGGAATCGCCTTGCTCTCTGCGAGCAACAATCGCCTTTGCAATCTGTAAAGCAAACCGTTCTTCCCCATATTCTTTAATGACCCTCGCTATGTCTTTTTGTTCTGCTACTGCCAACCATTCCGCTGCACTCTGTCCACGAGTGGTGTCCATCCGCATATCCAATGGACCATCGCCTCGAAATGAAAAACCACGACTTGGATCGTCGATTTGTGGAGAGCTGATCCCAAGATCCAACAGCACACCATCGATAGAGTCGCCCGGCACTTGCTCCGCCATTGATGCAAAGCTCTCGTGAATGATTTGAAAGCGCGGATCTTGAATTGTTTTTGCTTCTGCAATTGCCTGAAGATCTTTGTCGAATGCAATCAACTTTGAATGTTGATTGAGATGCTTGAGTATTTCTCGGCTGTGACCACCACGACCAAATGTGCCATCGATGATGGTGATTGATTGCTGCTCTGATGAAGTCGTTTCTCCCAATACCGAGGTGACTGCCTCGGCCAGCAATACTGGGCGATGGGTAAATGTCATGGTCGGCCAACATCAGAAGGTGAATTGTTTGAGAGCATCTGGCATGCCTTGTGCGATTGCAACTTGCTCTTTTTGTGCATACGTTGCGGCATCCCATAATT
>JACCDG010003521.1_pt1 | contig 15760 bp, 24 predicted proteins | sample 7442471 | NCBI WGS metagenome assembly JACCDG01 (sample SAMN15323444, study PRJNA562643) | freshwater metagenome | isolation source: river surface water | place: USA:Blue River Watershed | collected 2017-08-17 | reverse complement strand
TCGCCGTCGCCGTAGCCGTAGCCGACAAGCCAGTCAGGCTGTTTGCCCTTGAGGATCACGACTTCCACGGGGCTGCCTCCCAAGCCTTCGCGGCCTCTGCCGAGACTTCCGCAACGCATGTGATGCGGCGAAGCTCAATGTCTGCTGGCGGGCCGACGCGGCAATCTTTGTCCGGCCCCTTGCTGACCAGACCAAGAAATCCCTTTGTGGCAGCTGACCAGTAAATGCAGTTACGAGCCGCACGGAGATTGATAGTGTCGCCGCTTGTGTCGCTGGCGTAACCGAAAAACACGCCGCGATATTCGGTGGTGACGAGAACCGGGCGTTCTTTGCGGTCCTCGGTTTTGGCAGCAGGCGTGCTGCAATTGCTATTCAGAACACCGCACAGTGCGATGGCCTGTTCGATAGTAAGCGTCGGTGTAGTCATTGCTTGTCTCCCTCGTTCGATGGGAGTGTTATAGCACGGCTAAAATTCAGTGCAACAAAAATCTGTAGTACAGCTATAATAATTCTGTGATACTGGAAAAAGCCCCGGATTTCCCGAGGCTTGGAGGTGTAAAGATGAATGGCGACTACTACCGGCAGATTCTCTCAGAAACAGAGATGGCTCTCAACGCTGCACTTTGTCGTCAATCCGCTCGATCTGGACGGCCAGAAGCCGAAGAAGCGTGTACTTGGTGTCATCCGCCGGGTCTGGGGAGCCGTTGTAAATGTCCTTCAGCAGTCCTGCATAAGCTCCCGCAGGCAGTGCTCCGCTTCGTAAAAGACATTCGTACAGTGCGACGATAGCAATGGTGCTAGCAGCACCAATCCCGGCAGCGGGCGGATGTTTACCCATCGGTGCCGTCCTTCTTGGCAAACGTTTCAAGAACCTTGAGGGCTTGCGGTTTGGCTTCGTCGGGAATGGCATCCCACACCAGTTGCAGCGAACTGGCAGACCCAGGCATTCTTGAAATCAGGTCAGCCGGATTGCTTTGGAGTGCTTCGGCAAGAGCTTCGAGCATGGGCTGGGTGTAGCCGACATCACCGCGCTCAAGCTGAGAGAGCGCACCTGCTGTAACACCGATCCGCTCTGCCAGCCGCTCCAAGGTCAGATGGCGCGATTTCCGCCATTCCTTGATGTACGTGCGCCGTTGAGTTTTGAAGCGCGGTTTGACTTTTCCCATGATTTCATTGTCTTACCGTTCCGCCCCGAAAAAAAGACAGCACTGCTGAAAAATGTAGTTGTGCTGAAATGTAGCTGTGCTAAAAGCATGGCATGAGTGAGCTTCGCAAATATCTAAGTGAAGGCCGAGGCAGGGGTGTCGCGTTGGCGAACGAGTGCGGCGTGACGCCCGGTGCAGTGTCGCAATGGGCTGATACGCAGGTTCCAGCTGAGCGCATTTTCAAGGTCGCGGCTGCTACCGGCATTCCGATTGAGAAGCTTCGTCCTGACATGATGACAGGCGGGGAGGCCGCATGACAGGCATTTCCCCGAACGATCTGCGTCCCGATCTGTGGAGCGCCGCATGAAAAAAAGCCGCCACAGAATGAACTGTGACGGCCCTCTCTCCTGCGGCGGCGAGGGGCAAGCCGCGCAGGATGCAATTACCTATACCCAAAACGACCGGTCCCTAAGCGGTGTGCGCCGCGTTCATCCTCCGGTCGCGCAGGCAGCCGTTTGGCGACCAAGCTGCCTGCACCTATTCCTTGAGCCTCGCAATCACGCGAGACGCTGCCGATCCGATATGTTCCATGCCGCGCCTGCCTCCCGCTCGCGGCGTGTGGCGGGGCCGAGAGGGGTCCATGCGTACTCGGTCCCGCCTGTATTCTTTCAAGTAATAAATCCGGCACATCGCTTCCGCCTCCAAAATCTCAGTTCTCGCAAGACAGAGATTTGCATGGAGACGTTTGCAGGATGGCAAAAAGGCTTTGCAGGATCATGACCGGCATCACGGATGCTCAAGGTTGGGCCAACAAGCTGTTGCAGCGAGAGACACGCGGGCCGGGCGACATGGAGAATGCCATGCGCCGTCTCGAAGCCAGATACGGGGTGCCGTGGCGCACGTTCTGGCAGCTTAGGTACAGGCCCCCAACTGATGTGTTTGTCGGCGTCTACCTGTCTTTGAAGACTGCGTATGAGTCCGAATGCGAACGTCAAGAAAGGCTGTTGCGGCATGAAAGAGAAATCACGAAGGCCAAGGCTATGGCTTTTGAGGCTATGGCTGGTGCGCCTTCTGTTCCGATTGGCAAGGAAGGTGCTTTGAATGATTGAAGCACAACCAGACCTTCTCGACCGGACCCCGCCCGTCATCATGGGCGACAGAGACGGGACAACATTCGAACCGACACGCGACCGCAAGCGCCTCAATGCACAGATGCAGGCGGTCTATAATTTCATGGCTCACGGCCAATGGCGAACGCTGGCCGATATTGCAGCGGCAACGGACTATCCGCAGGCGTCGGTTTCGGCGCGTCTTCGTGATCTGCGCAAGAGCCGTTTCGGCGGCTACACCGTTGAGCGCCGGTACATTGCCAACGGGCGTTACCAGTATCGCCTGGAGGTTCGGTGATGGAAATCCATCTGCCATATCCGCCTCCCAAGTTGTCGCCAAATTCCAGAACGCATTTCATGGCAAGAGCGCGCACGGCGAAGAAATACAAGAATGATTGCATCGTCCTCGCTACACGGCCCGCGCTGTATGACCGTTCCGTGTGGAAGGGAACAACTAGGTTCACCGTGACTTTCCATGCCCCTGACAATCATCGCCGCGACATGGACAACGCGATTGCTGCATTCAAGTACGGCATGGATGCGCTGTCCTTCGTGTTCGGCGTCGATGACAGCAAGTTCGCCGTTACTTACGCGTGGGGTGAGCCGGTCAAGGGCGGCAGGGTAACGATTTCACCAGCCATGCTGGAGGCAGCATGACAGACACGATCTGCCAGATATGCACCTATTGCGAGGTCATCTACGACAAGGACAGAGCCAAGCACGACCAGTGGTGCCGGTCGCCGCAGGTGATCGAGGCGCAGGGCAGGATTGCGCGCTGCAATTTCGAGACAGACGGTTTTGCGGAAGTCTGGCGCGACACTCCTGAGAAGGCCAAGTGCGGCAAAGACCATATCAATTACAAGGCGAGGGTGGCGTGAGAGTTGAGCGCATAGGCGATGCAACGCTGTATCTGGGCGATTGCCGCGACATCCTACCGACGCTCCCGAAGTATGACGCCTGTGTCACCGATCCCCCGTATGGAATTGGTTTGGCGAGCGGCTTCTCAGGTGCGGGCGGCTTCTCAGGTGCGGGCGGCTTCTCCAAGCCAATTGCGCGACGGCAATACGCTGGTGATTGGGATAATGAAACGCCTGATGCAGATACGTTTAGCACAATATTGAAGGCGGCGACACAATCAATCATTTGGGGCGGCAACTATTTCACGGACAAGCTGCCACAAGGCTCTTTTTGGCTGGTGTGGGATAAGCAAAACACGATGCCAACCTTTTCTGATGCGGAGTTGGCGTGGTCCAATGTCGACAAGAAAAGCGTCAAGCGCATTGTCTATCAGCAGAATGGGCTGATGAGCAAAGAGAAGGATAGATTTCATCCGACGCAGAAGGCGATTGAAGTCATGCGCTGGTCAATCCAACAACTCAAAGAGCCGTGTCATACCATTCTGGACCCCTTCATGGGATCGGGCACCACAGGCGTTGCAGCCGTCAAACTTGGCAAGTCATTCATCGGCATTGAACGCGAGGCGTCTTACTTTGACGTGGCTTGCCGTCGAATCCAGAAGGCATATGACCAGCCAGACTTTCTGATCGAGCGCCCAAAGCCCGCCATTCAGGAGTCTTTCAATGACCTATAATTGGCAACAGGACGCCCTTGAGTGCTGGCGGCTTGCAATACACTGGCAATCCATCCGGCATGGCCACAGACGCCCGCAAAGGCCGCTGGAAGTCTATTGGTGCGAACAAGCGGGGAGCATTCCATGATCTGGACAGAAGAACAGGACCAGACGTTGATAGCCTTGCGCGCGGAGGGCTTGCCTAATGCCGAGATTGCGTCTCGCCTTGGCATCACCCGCAAGTCGGTGACTGGACGTGTCAGCGCTTTGAAGCTGCCCCTGCGGGACGCTCAGTTCTCCGCGAATATCAGGTGGGGCAAGAAGGAGGACAGGAAGTCGCTGAAGCCCGTCGCCTATCGCAAGGGCGTTGTGACCGGTCCCAGGTTCTTTGCTGTTGTAGAGGCTCCTGACGCGGTTCCGGTTGGGCTTATGGAGCGCACCGGCTGCGCATATCCAGTGACGGAGCGCGGGCCTCATCTGTTCTGCAACGCGGCCTGTGAAGGCTCCTACTGCGAATTTCACCGGCAAGTAATGTACAAGAGGGTGGCGGCATGACGGCGGAAGAATATATCTCATCACAACTTGACGGCAATTTCTGGACATTCGATTTCGAGACAAACCGGACGCATTGTGAGCGTGTGCCGAAAGACTTTCTGCCAACACTGAAGGTTCCTTACACCTACAGCGTTGACAAGAAAACGGACATCATTCGCCGCAAGGACTGGACGCCGGAGGAAGACGACCGGATCATGGACCTTCGCGCCGCGAACGTGTCTTGGGACCATATCCAGAAGAAGATGCGCCGTGGCCTAGAGCGCATCCGCGCCCGTTACGCCGAGCTTTGCGCCGAACGCGGCACGCCAGAACGCAAGATGCCTCGCAAGGAATACCAGAGCTGGTCGCCTGCCTTCAAAGAGCAGATTCGCCAGATGCGGGCCGATGGCGCGAAACTCAAGCCGCTGTCACGTCAGACCGGTGTGACCGTGTGGAGCCTGCGGCTGTTCCTGGAGGATGAGCACCCGCTGTTGCTCGACATCGACAATATCCGACGCAGCCCAAGAGCAACGAAGATTTCGCGCGTCAAGCAGGTTTCAGGAGTCAAGCAGGGCGCTCAAGATGCTGCATAATGGCACTCATAACCTGTGGATAGCAGGGACAAGCCCGAATGAATCCAATTGCCTGCACAGGACAGTGTAAAAAGGTCGCATGAGTTTTCAGGCAATGACATGGGCTAGAGCCGTCAAGACAGGATCGCCAACCACAAAGGCGGTCTTGATGGCTATTGCCAACTATGCGGATGAGGATGGCGTGTGTTGGCCGTCTCAGGAGCAGCTTGCCGACGATACCGAACTGTCCCGCCACTCTGTCATCCGAGCGATGGAGTCCCTAGAGGACATGGGACTGCTTGTCCGTGAGCGCCAACACCGCAAGGATGGATCGCGCAGGGCCGACCTGACGAGGCTTGACCTAAGTTACACAGAGCAATGTAGCACACAGCAAAGTAGCAGTGAGCAACGTAGCACACAGCAAAAGCCTAAGTCGCACAGTGCTACAGCAGTAGAAGAACCTTCATTAGAACCGTCATTAAACAGGAATACGCGCGCGCGACCTGACCGTGATTCCGACGAAAAGGCGGCGGTTGAGGCTTGGAATGTTCTTGCCTCAGAGATCAATCTACCCTCAGTGCAGAAAATGACGGCGGCTCGGAAGCAAAGGCTTGCGGCAAGGCTCCGAGACTGCGGCGGGCTGGCCGGTTGGGACGCGGCCCTGGCGAAAATCAGGGGTTCCCCGTTGTGCCGTGGCGAGGTTGGCGCTTGGCGTGCCGATTTCGATTTCGTGCTTCAGGAATCCAGTTTCGTGAAATTGATGGAAGGCAAATACGATGGGGCGGCAAGACGAACCGAAGATGCTGGGAAGCATGGTTCCCGCGCTCGAAACCGCGAGGTTCTCAACGCCATCGTTGCCGAAGCCGAACGCCGCGAAAATGCGGGCGGCGGCTGATGCCTATGATTTCCTGATGCGCTCCCGGCCTGACTACGGCAAGGAAGATTTGGACTATGCGCGGGGCTTCACTGAAACCCTGTCCTATCTTTCCGATGAGGAACTGGCATGGGTGACGCATCCGCGCGACGGTCTGCACACGGTCAGCAAGTTTTTGCCCACGGCAGCCGATCTGTTCGACTTTCTCCGCAAGAAGCGGGAACCGTTCGAGAAGTTCAAGGCGTTCGGGAAGCCGTTGGCAGAACGCGAACCTTCAGAGCCGGAATTGACGGTGAGCGAGATCGAGCGCCGCAAGAAGATCGTGCGGGAAACGCTCGGCTATGACCCGATGGACAAATACAAGACGGTCAAGCGGGAACTGACTGAGGCGACGAAGGAAGACCTTGACAGCATCACGCTCAAAACCCCTGCCAAGCCTGTCAGCGAGGAATTGAAGCGGCTGTTGTGGGAACAAGGTTACTTCCGCGCATCGGAGTCAGACGCCGCATGACCCACGCTCACCCCCTGTCCAATTGCAGCCGAGCACAATACGCCAGATGGGCAAAGGAACGCCCGCTGGCATTGCCTGCCAAGCCAGATCAGGACGTAATCCGCATCGCAGCCTATTTCAAAACCACCTATGCCAAGGCCAGGGCGTTGAAGGCGCTGAGCTACGGACTGGCGGTTGACGAGGCCATTCTGGATTGGTGCCTGGATCACACTGACAGGGGCCGGGTGGTATCGAATGTGTTGGGCGAACTGCGCCGGTTCAAGGGCGTGCCTATCGAGACGATACACGGTGCAGGGCAGTACATCATTCGGGACGCAGGCTGTCTGGCGCTGCTGAGAAAAATCATGGAGGTAGGGGCGTGAGCGAAGAATACGCGAAGATCAAGGAAGTTGATGGCGATCCAATCCAGTTTTATACGACGTCCGTCAACAACACCATCGCATTCACGATGAACAACGAATTCATCCTGAAAATCCTTCAAGACGGGAGAATTGAGAAGGGGCCTGCCTTCACAACCGACGATGAGGCCAGCCACAAGTTTCTGGAAATCCTTGGCGAGACGTATCAGGCCGCCCTCCGCGCCGCACACAAGCGGGGAATGGTGGAGGGGATAAAAATCTCCGGTGAGCAACTCAGACAATTTGGAGACGACATAACCGCAATGGCCGCTGAAATCGAGGCCAAGCCATGAGCGAACCGTCACAGGCAATCGTCGCGCTCAGGGAATTGCTATCGAGCCTCGCCTTGAAAGCTGCTGCTGATCGGCATGGAAGCATTGAGCAGGCAGCGGACGCACAGAAACAGGTCGAATATCAAGTGAGCAGGGCATACTCGGTATTGCATGAGCATGACCACACGAAGGCTGATCCTGCCGGAAACTATCAGCAGCCCGCCATGATGGGACAGCAAGTCAACCAGATTTGGACCAAAAATTTGGATGGGGCAATATGAACCGCAACACACTACAGGTCATAGGCGGGGTATCAGTAACGGTGGCGCTGATTGTGCTTGTTGCGACAGGCGCATCTGAAATCGTCATATGGCTATTCCGCCTCATGGGTGCTCTGAATTGAGCCATTGGGTCATCATCCGTTGCGAGGGGCAGGCCAAGGAAGCGGAGGTCGCACGCCAGATCGGCGTCATGGGCTATTCATGCTGGGTGCCGCAAGAGGCCCGGTCACGCCGCATTCACCGCAAATCCAAGGCGTACAAGGTCACATATGCGCCGGTCATCGCCGGATGCCTGTTTGCTGCCTCAGAATTGGCCCGTGACGGCAATCTCGCATCCGTCCGCTACCTCCATAGCCTAGAGCGTGACACGGCCCTCCAGCCGCTTCTAATCCCCGATTGGCAGATAGTCCAATTCAAGGACATGGTGGACGCTCATAACCTGGTCATCGAGCGCCGGGTCAAGAGACAGGCGGCAGGCAAGGTCAAGGCCAGGTGGAAGCCGATGGAAGCCGGGACGCTGGCGGAAATCCTCAATGAGATGTTCGGGGCAGGGCAGGAAAGCGAAGCGGCATGACCCTTGCACGACACAACCAATAGTGCTAGGGGTGATTCGCAACACTGCATATGGCCGATCAGCAGGCATTGTGAGCCGCTGGCCTGCAAACGCTGGAAACGGCGTTTAGCGTAGCATTGACGGAATTACAGCCCCTGACGGTCGGAAGCCGATATAAGGCATAAACCCGATACCCAATGGCCGGGTATGCTCGGCTGCCCGTCATCACCAACTCCCCGCCCGCAGATCACTCCACAAGCACAGCGTATCACAGAGTGCCATCTCCCGGAGCGGGGTAACTCATAACAGGAACGGCTCATGCCCATTGAATCAAAATGGGGCGATGACACTCGTGCCGCCATCATCGAGCAACTGTCAGAAGGCAAGTCGCTTAGGTCAATCTGTGAACAGCCCGACATGCCGACAGAGGCGCTTGTCAGGAAGTGGGCGAGATTAGACGCTGACTTCGGTTCGCAGTACGCGCACGCGCGCGAGGCTGGCATGGACGCGATGGCTGATGAAATCCTTGCCATTGCCGACGAAACGTCGCTCGACACCAAGACGACTGCGGATGGCAAGACCGTTGTGGATCAGGAGGCGATCAATCGCTCCAGGCTGCGCGTCGATGCCCGCAAATGGATCATGAGCAAGATTGCTCCAAAGACCTATGGGGACAAGCTTGACCTTAACCACTCAGGAAGCATCGCCACTATGGACGAATCTGCCGTCGATGCTCGACTCCTTGAGTTATTCCGCCAAGCTGGAGGCCATTCAGCTTCTGGAGAGGAAGCAACGAATAAGGGCGACGACCAGGCTTAGCCGGTACGCGCCTTATCCAAAGCAGATCGAGTTTCACACGGCAGGCGCGGCACACCGCGAACGCCTGTTCATGGCAGGAAATCAGCTAGGCAAGACACTGGCAGGTGCCGCTGAAGCCGCGATGCACCTGACCGGGCAATATCCCGACTGGTGGCAGGGCAAGCGCTTCACAAAGCCAATCGTCATGCTGGCAGGCTCCGAGTCATACGAGCTAACACGCGACGGTGTGCAACGCCTTCTTGTCGGCCCGCCCGAGCAAGAAGAAAATTGGGGCACCGGCTACATACCGGGCGACACGATTGCCAGCACGAGCCGTAGGGCGGGCGTTCCGAACGCACTTGAGATTGTCAGCGTCAAGCACGTCTCCGGTGGTTACAGCTCACTGCAATTCAAGGCTTACGAGCAGGGCCGTGGCAAGTGGCAGGCAACAACCGTTGACTACGTCTGGTTTGACGAGGAGCCGCCCGAGGACGTGTACTTTGAGGGCATCACACGCACCAATGCAACGCGCGGCCTCATCGCAGTAACTTTCACGCCTCTCAAGGGCATGTCCAGCGTGGTGGCGCGATACATCATGGAACAATCGCCAGACCGCCACGTCACCACCATGACCATTGACGACGCCGGTCACTACACTGACGAAGACAAGCAACGCATCATAGCGAGCTATCCACCGCATGAACGAGAGGCCCGCACCAAGGGAATTCCAAGCCTCGGCTCTGGACGCATCTTTCCAATCGCTGAGGAAGATATTGTCATTGATCCAATCCCAATCAGCAAGCATTGGGCACAATTGGGCGGGATTGACTTTGGTTGGGATCATCCTTTCGGGGCGGCTCGCTGCGCTTGGGATCGAGACAATGACGTGTTTTATGTCATCGCCAACTACCGTCAGCGCGAGGCAACGCCGATCATTCACGCCGCAGCCTTGAGGGAATGGGGCAACTGGCTACCTTTCGCATGGCCTCACGATGGTCTGCAACACTCGAAAGACAGCGGCGAACAGCTTGCCGAGCAATACAAGCGGCAAGGGCTGTCATTGCTGCCAGAGCGGGCAACATTCGACGACGGCACCAACGGGGTAGAAGCGGGCGTTTCTGAAATGCTCCAGATGATGCAGACCGGACGCTGGAAGGTGTTCAGCAACTGCGTCGAATGGATTGAGGAATTCCGGCTTTATCACCGCAAGGACGGCAAGATCGTCAAGGAACGTGACGACGTGCTGAGTGCCAGCCGGTATGCGCTGATGATGAAGCGGTTTGCGATAACTAAGCCCAAGGCCGACGCTGACAAGTTCGTGCCCCGCAAAGTGGTCTGATCTATTTCCCAAGCGTTGTGAAGCGCTTGCCGTCCGCAAGGAATTTCAATGCCAGCAATGACGCCCGAACAGGTCGCGAAGGCTCTTGAGCTATTCGCCAAAGACGCCATTGCGTGGTCTGATTCACAGTCGGACGACCGCACCAAGGCGATGGAGTACTATGACGGCATCATGGCCGATACGCCGTCCGACGAGGGCCGCTCGTCTGTTGTGTCGAAGGATTTCCGCGCCGCCACCAAGAAAGTGTTGCCCTCCATTACCCGCACGATCTTCGGCAGCGACAAGGTTGTGGAGTACCAGGGCATCGGTGAAGGCGATGAGGAAATGGCCGAACAGGCCAATGACTATATCAACTATGTCGTCATGCCCGAGTGCCACGGTGAGGAGCACATCAGGGACGCAATCCACGACGCGCTGAGGCTGCGCAACGGCATCCTCAAGTGGTGGTGGGATAAAACCATCGACGTGAAGGTGACGAAGCACACCGGCCAGACCATTGAGGACTTGGCTCACATCGCCGCTGAGGACGAGGTTGAAATCCTCGAACAGTCTCAGGACGAGAACGGCTTCAACGTCAAGCTTCGCCGCCGCATCACCAAGGGCGAGGTCCGTATCGCCGCCATTCCGCTTGAGGAATTCTTCATCAGCCCGGACGCGCTCGACATCAGCGAGGCGGTATTCGTCGCTCATAACCAGCAACTCAAGCGTTATCAGCTTGTCGCAATGGGCTATGACCGTGAGCGCATCCGCAACGCCAAGGCATACACGGCCAAGACCAGCAACAGCGATAGCGAGAAGCAGACCCGGCGCGACGACGAGACGCTGCACAACGCAGCCGAAACCATCAAGGACATGGAAGAGGTTGATTATTGGGAGTGCTTCGTAAGGCTTGATGAGGACGACGACGGCATAGCCGAGTTGCGCCGTATCGTGATGATCGGCGGCTGGAGCGCCAAAGACCTGTTCGAAGATGATGAGTGCGACGAAGCGCCGTTCACTGACGTTGTGATCGAGCGCAGGCCGCATGAATGGCAGGGCCGCAGCCTGTTTGACGACGTGCGAGAAATTCAGCGCGTCAAGACGGTGCTCAAGCGTTCGGTGCTGGACAACATCTACTGGCAGAACAACCTCCAGCCGGTCATCAATGACGCCGCCGTGGCGAATATGGACGCGGTGATGAATCCCAAGTTTGGCCAGCCGATCAGGATCAAGGCCGGGTTCAACGTCAATGACGCGGTGCAATTCGCGCAGGTGCCATTCGTCGCAAAGCAGGCATTCGAGATGCTGGCGTACTTTGACGACGTGCTGGCCGATCTGACCGGCATTCGGGATGAAAGCGGCGGGCTTCCTGCCGATGCGATCCAGAACGTTACGGCCAAGGCGTCGGCGCTCATGGAGCAACAGGGCATCAGCCAGGTTGAATTGATGGTGCGCAACGTTGCGGTCGGGCTTCGCCGATTGTTCAAGGGCGTGCTCAAGTTGGTCATTCAGCACCAGGATAAGCCGCGCATGATCAAGTTGCGCGACAACCCGGTGACGTTCAACCCGCGCTCTTGGGATGCGAACATGGACGCAAGCGTGAACATCGGCCTTGGCTCCGGTACGCGCGAGCGTGACATGGTGGCCATGCAGATGGTCGTGCAGGCGCAAGAGAAGGTGTTGCTTGGCCTTGGGCCTGACAACCCGCTGGTCAAGCCAGATCAGGTCTACAACGGACTGGCAAAGCTTGCGCAGGCCGCTGGCATCAAGAATGTGAGCGCGTACTTCACGAAGCCCGATCCGGCTGAGGTTCAAGCCAAAATGCAGGCCGCTGCGAACAAGCCTGACCCTGAGATGATGAAGGTCGAGGCGCAGAAGGAAATCGAGGCCGCGAAGTTGCAGGCGCAGACCGCGCTTGAGCAACAGCGTTTGCAAGCCGACACGCAACGCATGGCGGTTGAGGCTGAAAAGTCGGCAATGACCGAACAGGCGCAGATGGAGGCCGACTTGCAGGTCAAGGCGGCAGATCGCGAAAACCAGATCGTGTTGAAGCAAATGGATCACGTTCTGGAGCGTGAGAAGCTGGCACAGCAGCGCGAGCTTGAGATGATGAAGATCAACGCTCAGGTGCAGGCCCAGCGTGAGCAACGCGAGCATCAGGAGCGCGTGAGCGCCGCTCAGATGCACAATGACAACGTGAATGCGGATGCTGACCGAAAGGCGGCAAGCGAGGCCAAGTCAGATGGCTGAGATCGGCGGCATTCAGGTTCTCGGGTTTCGGAGAAAGAAGCGCCGGTCAACAGGTGGCGGCGTCCGCTCGGCTCCTGTCAATTCCATTGCGCCGTCGATCTACGGCCCGACTGATATAGGCGACACGCTTTATGCCAATCCCGGCACATGGGCGGGGAGTCCGCCACCTAGCCTTGGAGGGCAATGGAAGCGGGATGGCGTCAATATCAGTGGCGCGACGGCATATACATACGTCATCACCGAAGACGACATTGCGACTGACATAACTTTCACCGAGACGGCGACGAACAGTGAGGGGTCTGACTCGGAAACCTCCAATACGCTGTCAATCCCCTATCCTCCGGGAATCATGCCGGTTGGCCTTCTGCTTTCAATCACTCGCGCAGTGAATGCGGAAATCATCGTTCCACAAATGAACGAAGAAGAATTGCTTCTGCTACTCTAAGGAGTTCCCCACATGACGAATCCCGTTCTGCCGGTCGCGGCGGAAGGCACATCTATTGCGCAACGCATGGCGCTGTTGAGCGGCGGCACTGAGAACGGTCTCGCGCTTGCACAGCAGCAGGTAGTCAGCGGCAACCGATTGACGGCGGTCGTTACCAAGACGATTGCGGCGGCTGACGGTGCGATGACCGATCAGGCGCTTATATCTGTGTCGGCTGGATCAAGGATAGCTGTCACGGCAATCAAGGTGCTGGCATCGAGCGAGAACAGTGTCGCGGTTGACGTGCGTATTGGTTTTGGCTCTGCCAACGTTCCAGCGGCCTCGCTGACGCCTGTGAGCGGCTTGCTGCTTGACGCGCGGGCCATTCCTGCGGGTGGCGGTGTTGCCGAGGGACACGGCGCGGGCGTCATTGCAATGGGTGGTGACGGCGAAGACCTGCGGATGACCAGTGAGGCCCCGACCGCGGGCCACCTCACTGTGACCGTCTCCTATTACACGCTGGATGTCTGACGATGGCGTTCCCGATCATTTACGTTGACACGGCTGGCAACGGCGGCGCTACGACGAACAGCGGATCTAGCGATGCGTCCAGTCCCACGGTAAGCGGCACCGGCACGGCATCGGTGAGTGGCACGACGGTCACGTTCACCGGCTCGCCTGATCTGTCTGGCGTCTCTGCCGATGGTTCTCAGACCATTTACATCGCGGGTGCGACGAATACCAATCAGAACGTCTTCCGCATCACTGCGGTCGATAACACGGCAAAGACGGTCACCGTTGACACGGCTCCGACCGGCTCGCTCACCAACGTCAATTGGGCCATCGGTGGCAGGCAGATATTGCCGAACACCTCGCTTGAGGGTGCCGTCAAGGCGGGCTGGATTGTCCAGGTCAACAATTCGCTGGCGGCGGTTGCCTCGACATATTTTACATGCCGCAACGCTGGCAATTCGACGGATGGCATTATCACCATTCGCGGCAAGACCGGCGGCAGGCCGACGCTCAACACCACGAATACAGCCAACGTCATCACGGCCAACAACCAGGCAGGTTGGCGCATCACCAATCTGACGATTGATCAGGACGGCGCATCCGGGAACGCAATGTCGATTTACACGGCTTGGGTAGTCGATAACTGCCGCATCATTGATGGCGGTGCGGACGGCATCAATCATAGTGCCAACTCGCAGTGTTTCATTATCAATTGCGAGATTACCGGCGTGGGCGGTGCTGGCGTCAACACGCCGAACAACAATTCGGTGTTGATCGGCAATTACATTCACGATGTCGGCACGTACGGATTCACCTGCAATCAGGCCAATCCGGTTTGCGTGCTGCTGTTCAATGTCTTTGATACATGCGGTTCGCAGGCGATCTACCTCTCCAGCGCATCCATAAGTTTTGCTGTCGGCCCGGTTATCTTCGGTAACACGATCTACGGATGCGGCAATTCTGGTTATGAGGTCGGTGACGTTGATGCGGTCGGCGTGTTGATGAACAACATCTTCGCGGAAAACGGCAACGCATCGGGTGAATACAACATCGACATGCCGAGCGGCATGGCTTGGACCGGCTATCACGCCAACAACATTTTCTTCCACTCTGGCGGTGGTGGCGGCGCGAACCTCAACAACTTCACGGCGGATGCGTCGGACCTGACGAGCGACCCGCAGTTCGCCAACGCGGCGGGCGGTGACTTCACGATTGCGCTCACATCGCCAGCCAAGGGTGCTGGCTTCCCCGGCGTTCTCGGCATCAACGGCGGCACTGGCTATCTCGACATCGGAGCGCTGCAACGTCAACTCATCAGCGGCACGGCCCGCATAATCGGAGGCTAAGACATGGCTCTCTCAAAGCTGGTCGCAACGGCTGGCAACATTGCATCGGCGTCGGGCACGCAAGACGGGGCGACATGCCACGCGACAGCGAAGTATCTCACTGACATCAGCCTTGTGCCGATTTCAGGGCGTCCATGGACTGCCGAAGTGACTCCTTCGCTCACGGCTGCGACATACGACAGTGGCGACATCGTTATCAACAATGCCACGCTGTCCGCTTATGCACCGGCTAATGATGTGACTGCTGTTCTGTGCGGAATTGAATGTCTCGACAAGTCCGACACGGCGTGGGGCATGAACATCGTGTTCCACAAGGCTAGCCAGTCCATCGGTACGGTAGGCGCGGCGATTACCGTCAGCGCGGCAAATGCCGCTAACCTTGGACCTCGCGTGTCCCTTTTCCAATCCGAGGCGGAAGACTGGATCAATTCCAAGCGGTGGTCCGTGTTTGGGCTGAATATCCCGATCAAGCCCACGTCGGGCACAGATGATGTGAATTTCTCGATCATCTGCAACCAGAGCAGTGCCGTCTTGACGACTGACTGCCTGTCGTTCGTCTTCCACTTCAAGAGCAACGCATGATGAAGCGCTTCGCCATAGCCGTCTGTCTCGCTGCAATTGCAGCCGGGGCGTGGTGGCTCTACCAGCCACACGACGAGCACGCTGGTCATTCCGGCCATGTGCCGACCGTTGCCGAGCGGCAGTCATTCTTCAAGCCGGGACAGGTCAATCCCGACCATCAATATGTGGCGCAGCCGGTTGTTTACTCGACAAACCAGATTGGCGACGGCAGCGATGCCAACGGCGGCTCTGCGCCTGCTTACAGCGGACGCGAGTTGCCGAACGTCCCGTCCAACTATTCGGTGACGGCATGGATGCAGGACGCCATTGCTGGCCCTGATTGCGATGCAACGCCCGGTGATGACGCCTGCCCGATCAAGGGTGCTGAAGCCAAGTTCCGCACGCACTGCGAATACTCACATTCGATGCTTGTTGACCCGATCCTGTACCCAAATCAGGTCGGTCGTCCTCACATGCATTCGTTCTTCGGCAATACCGAGACTGATCAGGAATCAAACTACCACAGCTTGCGCACAACGGGCGGCTCGACATGCGGCGGCGGCAAGATCAACCGCACCGCTTACTGGTATCCGGCAGTCCTGAAGGACAATGCGCTGGGCGACGGCAAGACGATGATCGTCAAGATGGACTTCGTGACGGTGTACTACACCGATGCACCGTCCCGCGTGCCGAAGTTGACCCGCATTCCGCGCGGCCTTCAGTACATCATG
>JACCDG010399075.1_pt1 | contig 15761 bp, 15 predicted proteins | sample 7442471 | NCBI WGS metagenome assembly JACCDG01 (sample SAMN15323444, study PRJNA562643) | freshwater metagenome | isolation source: river surface water | place: USA:Blue River Watershed | collected 2017-08-17 | reverse complement strand
TCTTTGCTGCCACGGTGAAGACGGAAAATCTCTTGCGGTGAGACATCATCTTTCACCACCGCCCATTTGACACCTTCACTCGCCAATACAGTGTAGTTTTCTGCGGATTCCACAACAATCCCATCTTTGGTGATTTCGACAATCGGCGCCTTTTCGGTCAAGTCTTCGCCAAAGTCATCGAGAACTTGAACATACCGACCAATACGCGCATCGCCTTTTTGCTTGGTTTTGAGCAACCAACGGCCCTTACCAAGATCTTCAATTCCTGACAATTTTCCACTCAAGAATGCTGCACAGACGGAATCAAGTTTGTAGCTTTCCATTTGTGCCTTACGCTTCACATGGCCGAACATATCAATACGAAGACGGCCTGGAGTTTGCCACATGTAGAGCATATTGTCACCAAGAGCTGCACTGCTCAAGAATTTCTCTTTGAGATCCATGGGCATATTGTAATCAAGGAGCCTTGACATTTCTTGGACACTCGAATCCTGTTCGAGGCCAAGTTCTTCAAGCCGATTCCACACATATTTTTCATCAAAACCAAAGACATTGTACCCGACAAGCACATCAAACCCCTCTGACACCACCCACGCAAACCAGTTCCGAAGAAGATCTTGTTCTGTGCGAAAGGTGAAGACAGTGGCTCCTTCAACAGGAGCACAATCTCCAAGGACAAAGATGTATTTTTCCGCTGTGCCACCCGGTTTCCATTTGACAGTTCCAATTTGAATAATGGGATCACCAGCAAAGGGAGCAATGCCTTGGAAAGTGGAGTCCAAGAGTTCTGTGAGAGCCGTGACGCGTTCTTCAATCTCTTTGTCCTTCAACTCTTTGGCAGATTCCCAAATGGCTTGGTAGCTTTCCGAGCTCAAGGCACGGCGAATCTCTTTGTCACGAGGCCGTGTCGCTTTCGGCATGAGAGGTGGCAATTTGATCTTCGCATCGGCCGCACCACTGAAGGCTTGAATGAGAAGCTCCGCAGCCGAACTTGCATCTGTGGCCGCTTTCCACAACTGTTTCGCAACACGGCGATAGCCTTGTTTCGCAACAGGGAATTCACCATCATAGGAATAACACTCAATATCCCAAAATCCATGGAGGAAGGGGGCACTGACAATCCCTTCAGGAGCAGAAGCAGGCAATACATCTTCGGCCTTCGCCATGATATACATACGACCTTCCGGTGCCTCCAACTCTTCCCCTTTTACACTCATCCAACCACAGGGTTGAAGATTCTGCGTGTGAAAGAAGCGGAGCATAGGATCGATATTCGATTCAAAGACATCCCAAGGACCTCCTGGGGCTTTGCCTTCGAGGAACTGTTTGCGAAGTTCATAGAATCCACCGAGAGAAGGTACAGAGATTTCCATGAAGCTGTAAAGCTTATTCCCTGTGAAGCCATAGAGTTTCCGCTTTTTTACAATGCGGATTTTCATGGCATTCGTTAATTCTTTGAGTGTGGAGCGCAAATACTCTTCTGTGGTCGCTTTGATTCTCTCTTCTGCACTTTGTGTAATGCCTGAAGGCAAGCCGACATAGAAGTAGGGTCGAAATCCATTGACCTCTACGCGTACGGTCTGGCCTTCGGCAGTAGTCCCGAAGAGATAAATTACCATTTCTCGACCTTTGAAGTTGGTTTTCTTGTGGCGACGACGGTGTTGCTCTTGAATGCTACCGTCACTTTCTTCACCACTTTCCGAAAGGTATTCCCGCTCAATTTCATCTGCAGTAGCTCCTAGGATCCGTTGATCACGAGCTATTGCGTCAAAGACATGAAGTGTAATGCTGGTCATCTTGTGTGTACCTATACTACTGGCGGCGATTTCTTCGGGTCAATTTTTTGCGTGAACTTCTCTTGAGTTTGTGACGCGTTTTGCTCATCTTTCTTGCTCCACCTGCAATCTGTAAGAGAGACCGGAACAATCCTCCACCGAGTTGTGCGGCTGCTGGAGCAGATTTCGTAGGAGAAACCATGGCAGGACTAGGAGTGTATACAAGACCAGGAGGAGTTTTGATAGAATCACTGATATTCATCAAATTCTCTTGGTCTTTTGGTGTTGGTGTTGGTTGCGCAGCGGCTGGTTGTTGTTGCAGACTCATTCCCACAGGAACTTTGGTGTTCTTCGGCATGGAAGGGGGAGGGGCCACAAAAGTGTTCACAACTTTTGTGTTTGCCGCAGGAGCCACATTTACATTCATGATACGCGTCATTTCCTCCTCCGATTTGGGTGTAGGCATAGCATTGGTTTTCCCTTCCGGTGTTTCAAACTCCTGTACTTCCCCTTTTTCATCGACCACCAGGACACTCGGTAAGTATTGAAACTTGGCATTTTTAAGAGCAGGAGATTTGTCCACAAGACTGGCTTCGACTTCGGCTCTTTCATGAACAGCTTCCTTTTCACACGCAGGACCCCAGACATCCTTTTTGAAACGGCGACAGGCTGGACACCAATCTGCATAGACTAAGACAATGACAATATTCTTCTTTTTGAGAAGTTTGTCCAAAAGTGGAAGTTTGGCAAGATCATCGATCTTCAAAACGCCTGTTTTCTTTGCCGGCATCTACTAACTCTCTATCTTTTAGAAGGGCAAATGGACCAAATACAAACTATGAACAAAGCTGCCATTTTGATTGGAATTTTGTTTGTCGCCAGTGCTGTGGCTTATATTTACAGTGGATATTGGAGACATCCTGAAGGATTTGCCAAACAAGATCAACTTCAAAAAGAAGAAGAGACCAAAGACAAAGTGAAGAGTCAAACAAAAGTTATTATGGATACCATTGAAAATCCTCCTTTTGCGATGGATCCTATTCGCAGTGTTGATGATTATGAATACAATTTAGTCTTCAAAAACGAAGGGGATCGTGCCATGACCAAAGCTACCCGCGATTATTTGATGAGCCAGTATCCCAAGGACTGGACGGTCCAACCTCCGAGTTCAGAACTCTTTCAACAGGGACTCGCCAAATACAAAGAAGCCTTTGCCAATCCTCCTTCTCAACCTTCCAATATGAATCCCTATGATCAAATTGATGGAAGCAAGATGACGCCTCCGGACACTTTAGCTGCCGAACGCAAAGAACGCGAAATATTAGCCACTTATGTTCCAAAAGATCCTCAATCTTTGACAACCTATGATGCGGAAGATGCTCGTGAACTCATTCGTCGTATTTATGATGCCAAAGGGTTGGTTGCAGAAGTCCAAGAAGCAGCGCCCAATCGCTTTGTCATTGTCAGCACCCGCAAAAAGGATGAAAAAATTTTGTATGAAGATGAGCTTCCTCAACCTGCTGTGGCCTCCTCAGATGCTCAACCAGGTCAGGGTGAAGGGACCATTACCGTCCCTCCTGTGGCCACCGAAGCCGCCGCAGGCCTGGATCCCTTTTTTACACCGAGCGCAAAAGCCCGTGATGGCCGTTGGGATTATACCAGCTGGACTCCTGGACTCGAACGCATGTTTGCCCCCAACGCTCCTTTAACAAATTGGTTTTAGAGTAGCAGAGGATTTTGCCTCGAAGTTGCCTCAACATGCCAGCGTTCTTTTTGTAGAAAAACCTGTTCAAGTTTCTCTTGAAGAGCTTTTTCTTGTGCTTGATAGCGTTTCCCTTTTTCAATCAGTGTTTTAGCTTGGAAACTGTTTTGTCGCTTCAAAGCCACTGCCACAGAAGCACGAAGAGCTTTGTGTTTACTCTGTGTATCTTCCAAATATGCCTTGAGACTGGCTTCATAATTCAAGAGTTGATTCCAATCTCTTGGAATAGGAAGTTGTAGAAGAAAGGCTGCTCCTGTGGGCACAGGAGACACAGCATCTTCAAGGATGATTGTTTGCTTTGGTGATGAACTACAACAGAAATAGCGTGAAAGTTTCATGGTGATACTTTTGATGACTTCTACCTGCTCAGTCTCAATTTTTTCACCAACACAGCTCGTCGTAACTATCACGGTCATCAAAATGCCGTGCCAAATATCGTACCTGTGTATTCTGTCCAATCCCTAAGGACATTTCCACGGGACCTGCGACCTTTGTGGGATCGTGAACTGTCTCAATCAAACTCCACAAATTTATAAGTTTGACTCCTAGCCAAATCTGAATGGAGTCTTTACAAAAACATACCGACTTGTCTTGAAAAAGCGCTACGATAAAATCAAAGTCGCTGCCCAGACCGATCGACCGACATTTTTCTATCAATCGCAAGGCCGCTATTTTTTCAGCCAGTTGTTCTTGATGAGGTTGTAACACACCTTTTTGAATTCGCATCATTTTTAAGAATTCAATCACAGTCGCATCCACCTCCCTTTTTACACAATCCACAGATAAAGGTGAAAGAGAACTCAGAAACTTCCAAATGGTTTGTGTTAAAGGGAGTAAGATACGCTGTAATCGTTTTGGATGAACAGGGTGATCGATTTTGACCTTTTCTGGCAATGTCAAATAATCATAAATTTGTATGAAACAGATTTGACACATCTTCGGTAATCTTCTATCCTGATTGATTCTTATATCGTCCGTCATAGATTGCGTATTCGAACTTCTTCAAATACATTGTCTCATAGAAAGTTTCTTCGAATGATCATTTACACTCTCTTATTTACTCTCAAAGATAAAGACCCAAAAAATAATCGATATGTCAATATGTTTTGCACATGGTTGGTCTTTTTGCTGGCGCATGGAGAATTGACAGCCTCAGATAAAGTACTTGTTCTTATCGATAAACCTACATTGGACTATATTGAAAGTTCACAGTTTATGGGTGATTTCATAATGACTCTTCTCGAAGATGTACCCTTTGAGTTTTTATTTGAAATTATACCCTCACCCGCAACATTGACAGAAGGAATTGTCGAACGCTACAAGTTCAAAAAAATTACACAATCCGAATCTGAGGTCTATGTGTTTTTTGATTTAGACATTTGCATTCTCAATCCTTTCAAGCATCTGCTTGAAGATATTCCAAAACCCTTTATTTATTATATGCCTGAAGGACATCTTCTTGACAACGATTACGCTGGGCAAACAGTGTCCCACACGGAAGTCTTTCAAAATCGTCCAGGACTTTCTGCAGGATGGTTTGCTTTTTCCAGTCATCCAGATGTTCAGACTTGTTTCACCAAAATTGCACATCTTGCTCTTCAACAAGAACAAACATCAACCCCCTTTTACACCCTTGATCAGCCTTTTTTCAATAAAGTTATGTATGAAGATATTATTCTAAGACAAATGGATGGAGATACGATTCCAAACTTTTTTTTGAATCCAGAACTCTTTACAAATAATACATATAACTGTGAAATAAAGGACTTATTGTTTATGAATTTCTGTGGTGAGCCAGGAAATGATATGATTCATTATGAGAAAATGGTAAAGTTTCTCGGTATTCAGTACCTCGCTCTTTTAAAACGCAAAGAAACCTAAGGCTTTTGGCAGAAGAATTTCCATGTTGATTGACAACCGTGAAAAAGCATTGATTCAATTGCTGCCTGAAGAACCCGTAAAGGTTCTACCTGTGGGGGATGTCTGGATCGGACTCAGTGGAGAAGAACTTCTTCCTCACGGACTCTTAATTGAACGCAAATCCACAGTGGATTTTCATAATAGTATCTTGGACAAACGCTATCGAGAACAACGATCCAGGCTTCTCGCAACGGCTACAGAATACAAGGCGCATCCTGTCTATATTTTGGAAGGGAGTCTGAATATTCCCTTTGCAACGCTGGAAAAACCGGCCCTTCTGAAGCACTTGACCCGCCTCGCTCTTCGCTACCACATCCCCTTTTTCACAACGGCCAATATCCGTGAAACGGCTGAGCTTCTGCAGATTTTGGAGAGCCAATGGAAAGACGATCCCACAACCTTTCAACAACCTCGAGAGCTGACTTATGTTGAAACACGAGGCAAATCACGGATTGAAAATTCCGATGATCCGAAAGTCTTTGCGGCATCGGTTTTGATGTGTTGCCGTGGAGTGTCTGCACAAACCGCCAACGCTCTGCTAGCAGAATGTGGAGGAACGCTCGCAGGAGTCTGGGAGGCTTCTGTGGAAACTCTCGCAGCGATTCAAGTGGGCAAACAGAAATTTGGAAAAGTCAAAGCGGAACGGCTTCATTCTCTTCTTCATCAATGAACACGGCGGCGTCTTTGTGTCTTCCCGCTACGGCGGCCTCCTGCTTGTGATTTGTAAACCTGTATACGAGCAATATTGAGAACAGAAATGGGAGTAGATTTAGGATTCGATCGAACTGCTGCAAAGGCGCGTAAAAATGCAGAGCCCTGTGTGGCATGATTTTCAATTACTCTTCGCATGTTTTCTGCGTAGGCTTCCTCAGATCCTGCAGGAACCTGATGTTGGCCAAGATGTTCATAGGCTAACCATTTCTGAATTTCTTTGAAGAGTTTTGGACCTGTTACAAAATTTTTTCCATATCCTAAAAAAGTTTTGAGTCCTTTATTGGTATATCCCGCACAAAATACATTCTCTCCTCGGTACATTCCTGCTGGATTCATGAGTATATAGTGTGGATGACCCCAAATATAGGTCATATCTCCTGCGAGTAATTTGGAATTTGCTGTTTGGGGTGCTTGTACTTTATACAGGGTCGATTCTAACATTTCATAGGCTATGATTAAACGCTGCGCTTTCTTAGCATCAAAAATCATATTGTCATGTGTATCTTGATTGATAGAACCTGTTGCAAGAAGAGTATTAGCTTTGGCTATATCTCTGCCTTCATATCCTTTTATGATAGAAGCCATACCTGGATTGAGAGCTATACTATTATCAAGCACGGCTGTCTTTATGAAGTTATTTGCCATAGCAGCAGGTAAAACCTTGGCTAAAATTGCATATTCAGCCACAAAAGCTGCTATTGTACATTCCATCTCCCATGTGACAGAGGCTTCAGGTGTTTTGAAGACAGCCAGAGCTTCCGCCAAGGGTTGATTGAATCGTGGAAAAATAAAATTACGATGACGCCTATAGTATTTGAGAGCAGTAGGATCTGTTATTCCAAGATCATCTGGATTCGCTGGAATGGGATACCAACCAGGTACAGAATATTTATAATAGGGCTGCGCTTCTTCATGTGATCTAGAGTTTGTATTCAAATCGTTGTATATTTCAGTCAAAGCTAGGATAGCATCTTTTCGAATCGCAATTTCATCGTCGGATAAACCCCCTGATGCTAAAATCGATGCTGGAGAGTCTATTAACAAACCATTCGAAAGACGATGTTTTTCAATCAGCGCATTCTGTTCAGGTGTTTTATCTGGAAATGCGAGTGCAGGAGCCACAACAGCCACAGGTGCTTGATTTCCCTGATTTCCTCCAGTTGCTTCACTCATTCTATTATATGATTAGCGAATTGCCCACAAATCCGATAAGACATTGTTGGTTTTGCTACTTCCACTCCCTCCTTGTGAGGAGCTTTCACGCCCGGGTCCAGGTCTTTCGAGATTCTGGACAAAGGACGCAGGAGGCACATAATCTCCCGCACGCCGAGGAGCTTGTGTAGTGAAAGATCCACTGTTGATGATATCAATATCATTGTTGAAAGCTACCACAGGAGCCCGAGGGGGTGGTGGCCCTGGAGGCGCCGCAGCTCGTTTGCGTCCGCCTCCGCTGTTCGTGGCCTTAGGGGCTGGAGGAGGTTCAGGGATCATAGCCTGGATGATAGGGTTCTGCTTCGCGAGATAATCACCCTCCGTATGTTTCCAACTGATCCACAGCATATTTGGCCAGGTAAAGCGGACTTCAAATCCTGCCTGGCGCAACTGCCAGACTAAATATACAATACAATCTTCCATATCCAATTTGGGCAATCCTAAAATGAACGGCGGCACAGAATATAAAATAGAAGCTGTATTTCCGGATAGTTGAGATGTCGCATAGACACGATGATAAATCTGCTCTAAAAGAGTATTGTAAGCCCGAAGACGAGCATAATCACGCCGCACACGGCGCTCATACAAGTCCTTTGGCTCCAAGCGAGGCACTTGGATTACCGGTTTGTCTCCCTGCTTCTGCATCTACCACAAGCAAGAGAGTTCCCATTCGTGTTCCTCCCCGCCGACTCGCGCTCTGTGGTGGCGGTGTTCGCTGTATCGCCCACATAGGCGTGTTTCGTGCCCTTGATCAAGCCGGCATCCTATCCTGTGTAAAAGAGGTGATTGGTGTGAGTGGAGGAAGTCTGTTTGGTCTCCTCTTTGCCCTCGGTATCTCCATCACCGATATTGAAAAACTTGCTCTCGGTCTGGACTTTACCATTCTCAATACCTTCGAACCCGAGACCGCCTTCAACTTCCCTTTTACATATGGGCTCAACAGCGGCCAAGGCCTCGAAAAACTTGTCGGCAGCATCTTGCGGGCCAAGGGATTTGCCGCCGATGCGACCTTTCGCCAAGTTGCCCCGAGCTTTCGTGTGAACTTTCGTTGTTATGCAACAGAACTCCAGACACTTCGCCGCCGCGAGTTCAGTCTCAAGAAAACACCTGATGCCAGTATCCTCCTTGCTGTCCGGGCATCTATGGCACTCCCTTTCGTCTACACTCCGGTCATCGATCCTGTGACCAAAAACTTTCTATGTGATGGTGGATTGCTCCATAATTTACCATTGGTCTTCTTAACACCTGAAGAACAGGCGGAAACATGGTCAGTCTATTTCGACTCTGTCAAACGGCCCGAGGACAAGGTTGAAAATGCCTTTGACTATTTCCAGTACATCTACACAGCCACGACCTATATGAAGACCATTCCTTGGGTCAAACGCTTCTCTGATCAAATGATTCAAATCCCCATTCAACTCCATACCGCTTTGAATTTCGAGGTCAGCCGTGAAGAACGCCTTGCCTTGCTTGACAGTGCTGCGCGAGCCACAGAAACCTTCCTCGCCCACATCCCCACAACCCCTTTTACACCGAGCAGCCGACGACGCTATTCTGTCGCTTAAACCTTACAAAAAGTGTATGTCCAGATGACAAGTGTCGTCTGTGCTCTTTGTGAGAAATCATTGCCTATTGACGAATGCTGGTGTGTATCGGATTCTAAAACGAATACACGCGCTTATGAATGTAAAATGAGATGTGTAGAACCGACTGTTTTTCAGCTCAAACCAGAACCTTCTCGTGAAGCTCCGAAACCAAAACCGCTTCCTGTTCTACCGGCCAAACCGAAGCCTCCTCAAGGTCCTCCGAAGTTGCCTGTCGCTTCTAAGAACTCAATTTGAGTTGGACTTTGAGGACACGGCTGAGAGTATTGAGTTGTCCTCCTGAGGGAGTCATGCGTCCGGCTTCGATGTCGCGAATGGTATTCGCAGCAAAGGCACAACGCATATTCAAATCAGCTTGGGACCATTTGTTGGCCACGCGCGCTGCCACAATGGCTTGACGGCTTTCGGTACTAAGAGTTTTTGTTTTGACAGGTCCATCGGCATTTTCGATCTTGCGAAGACGCTCGGCTTCCGCAGAGTATTTGGGGCGATCTTGCTGGCTAGTACCAGGGCGTTTGGCATTGACTCCACGTACGACAACAGGATTCCAATCTTGACAGTCCATGATGATAAAGCTTTGTAAGTTGTGTCATCATGATAGGTTCATGTCACCAAAATTCAATTTTTACAAATTGGCTGTCAAAAAGGCAGTCCAGCCGGCGGGGGTGCGTTCCCCATCGAATTCTTTGAAGGTTCCATCGGCTTTTTCGAGCAAAAAGGTCGGGTATCCTCGAACAGGTTTGCCCTGGGTTTCCGAAGGGTTCTTTTCAGCCTCCACCATCTTCACAAACACAGGCTGGCCCTTGATATCGACAGATCCACTGCTGGCGAATTTGCTAAAGGAGGGTTTGACAGACTGGCAGTGAGGGCACCAATCCGCATAGTACATCACAAAGCTATTCGCTCCGCTTGCAAATCCTTCCCTAGGCTGCTGCATTACAATAGCGAGAACAACACTGACAGCAATCACAGCAACAATTAAAATGATGTATTGGGTCTGTTTGGACTTCATTCTATCTTAGAGAGGTACGATTTGTATCCGCCTCCGCGGCAGATGCGCGAAGAGTTGCTTCAATACAAAGGAGCTGAGTTCCACTTGGATCTTTCCAACGAACCGTTGATACAATTTTGCCTGCAATTCCTGAAGGAAAGGCATACCAGCTACTTCCATCGTGTGAGCCGACATCAAGCGGACATACAATTTTCGTACACAAGTCTTCATCCTGGGGAGAAAAAGGGATACCATTGAGAGACAGGCTCGTAGTAGCGGTACCTCCTGTGACAACCTCATATGGATTGTCGTAGAGCAAGGTCAAGCTCACATTTTGACCTGCGGTGACAGTGTTCGGAGGGTCCATGGCGAGTTTGGTAATCTGGAATTTCGCACCCGTTGTTCCGCAATCTTTCACATCCGCTGTGGTCAAGGAAGCAAAGGCAGCGAGAAGGCAGAGGAAGAAGGCACGCATTTTTCTACTCCTCTAGTGCGAGAAGTCCTTTGGGCCTTCATCGGTTTCAAAAGAGCAGAGGCCTAATCCCCTTTTACACAGACTAAGTAAAGCTCTATGGTTCATCGTCTCGTTTTTTCCCAAGGCCGTTGGGTTTCCGTCAAACTTCCTCCTGCTCATGATCCTGCTTGGACGGATTCTGATTTCTGGTTCTATGCTGTGACATGGGCGGCTGCTGTTGCGCGAGGATTTGCGGAAGGTCGTGCGGAACAAATCGCGGAGGCAACCGTTAGCAAACGCTTGTATCCAGGATGTGTGTTTTACAGGGATTTGGAAGATGCTATCGCAAAAGTCACGCTCGGGGACTAAAAATCACGGGGGACTAAAAATCACGAGGGAACAGCATGAGAGACCAGAGGACAAGGAAGAAGAGAGCAGTGTGGAGGAAGAAACCGGTGGGTGTAGGACAGCCTCCTTCACTCGCAATGGTTACAAGAGAACCGAGGGCTTTTTGGACGAGTTTGTAGGTCTCGGGATTGGCCACGAGGAAAAAGACCAGCGTTGTATACAGCGCATACTTGGCTTTGAGAGCAAAGTTTACGCCGTAGTGGGTCTGGCTCGTCTGCGGGGAGGCGTTTTTGCGCGGCTCTGGGATCGTTTTGGTTTCAGCAGTTGACATTTACTAGTAAGAGAGGGAGTTTCCCCGCTCTCGTAGAGTTCGCGCAAACACAGAGTATAGAGGAGCAAAAGTCCACCGAGTGGAATACCTTCTGCATCTCTTTGTGTCATAGCTTTGCGTTCCTCAGGTAAAATCTGTATCGCCATATCCTCTCCTTTTACACCTAGCAAATCGGTTGTCTCTTGGTCTTCTTCAGGATCTCCTTCGAGGAAATAGGGCTCTTGGTCGAAGATATCCTCGTATTCTTGTGGAGGAGATGTGTAGTAGATCACAGGAGGAGCCATGGCAGCGAGGACTTGTTTTTCCTCTTCTGTGAAACGCGCATTGAAGGCATCCTCAAGAGCTTGGGCACCTTTGATAGGTTCTGTGGGAGTCATGATGAGAGTATTCTTCGGAACTTCAGATTCGACATTCAACGACTGATCGATGAGCTGATTGAGAATGTGGAGGACAAGAGGACACTGGCCGAGATCGTCTAAGGTCGCGGCTGTTTTGTCGAGGAACTCTTGGACATCAAAAGGACCATAGGAATGATTGGCCTGGAGGAAGAGAAGAGTGAGGAGTGTGTGGCATGCCAGGGTCTTGTCGCTGGTCGAGGCTTTGCGTGCACCCGCGCTTCCTCCAAATTGTAATACTGTCCTTTTTGAAACTCCCTTTTTTTGTTCTATGAATTTTTTTGGAATTTTATTTTTTAAATTTGTTAAAGCTTGACTAAATGTTGCATATTTTATTACTTCAGCAGTAGTCAAATTTTCTCTAGAAAAATATGTAATCATTAAATCAAGCAATTGCTTGATTTGGTATACAGCAAGATGCTCTTCAGTTGATGTTACTACCTCTAAATTTCTATGTGCACCCATTGTAGAAATAAACATCTCTTTTAGTTGTTTTTCCATAATTGGCACAATTACATCAGGATCAGCATTGAATATCCAATTCCATAAATGTTTATTATAAAGATCATCATATCTACTTTTTTCTTTTACTTTTCTCTCAAAATCTGTTTTGTCCCGTGTGTTTGATTTTCCAAGTCCTTGTTGATCAATTACATCACCTTTGATATTTTGTAAAAATCGCAGTAAAAAAGAATAATTACTAGGGACTGTCTTGATTAATGCGAGCAAATCTTTTCTAAATTTGTTGAATGCTGTATTTTTTCCTCCATCTTCTTCATCTAAATCTGAAATTGTTCGGTCTGAACTTACAGGAGGTGCTTCCTTTGGAGGAAATCGCGATGGAGAAGTGGATCGAACTGCTCCTGGCAGTGGTGGTGATGGAGTGCGAGATGTTATAACAGGACCGAGTACTCGTTTACTAGAGGCTACACTAGGTTTTGGTGTTTCTTCTTCACTATTTGAACCTTCCACTGCTGTTACTTTTGTTTCCTCTTCACCCCCTTCCCCATCACGCGCACCTTCTGCTGAGGGTAATCTTGCTTTTAATTGTTCAATTTCACTTCGTAGATCCCTAATTTTAAATTCATCGGTCACTGCTTGTGCTTTTAATTCTATTAACTTGGCCATACCAGCAGCATATCTTTCTTGAAGACCTTGTTCAAATGTTGCTTTTCCATCTTTTTCAGTCTGAAGCTGAGATTCAAGACTTTGAATTCTCTGGAGAAACTTATTGATACTGTCTTGTATACCTGTTTTATCTGTTTTTGTATATTTTCCAACATCAGGACTTGACCCATAACTTGAATGTACCAAATCTTTCACTTCAGAATAATCCTTTAATTCAGGATCCGACAGTGTTTCAAGTCGACTTCTCAAATGTTCTGTTTGGGTTTCTAGAACACCTTTTAATTTTGTAAGCTCATCATTACATGCATTTTTTTCATCTTCGAGTTTCTTTATTTGCGCTTGTACAGCAGCCTCAGCTTGACTCTTTGCTTCTGCGATTTTTCCTGCGAGCTCACCATCTTTCGCATCCAAGGCATCTCTATGTCTACTTTCTAATTCTGAAATGGTCTTTTGATGCGCTTCTTTCAATGAGGTAATTGCTGCTTCCTGCTCAGGACTTGTTGTTGCAGTTGCTGCTTTCAATGCCGCTTCATGTTGTTTTTCCAGTGTTTTCATCGCTTGGTCATGCTGTTGTGTAAGAGTGACTTTCGCAGCCTCACATTCCCTCTCCAATTGAATTTTTTGCTCTGTGAGTTCTTGAGCACTTTGTGCTTTAACAGCCGCAATTTCGGCATCAATCTCTGCGAGAACTTCCCCCAACACCCCTTTTACACCCTCGACATCGAATGTTTCAGGAACAGGTCCTTCTAATCCCACCTTCTGTCGAAGCTGATTGACAATCTCTGCGAGTCCTCTGATTTGTGTGGAGGCGGCCAAATATTCTTGGAGTTTAGCCTCAAGTGTTGATTCTGCGATTTGTAAAGTATCAGGGTTTATTGTATTCAAAGTATCTCTTATACTTTGTGATATTCTTTCATCAGCCTTCAATGTATTAAGTGTAGTATTTGTCTTTGTAATGAGACCCTTCACTTTTTCTACCAGAGAATTCTTTTCAGCAGTTCCATCTTCTAAACTGTTCACTAAGTTATTTAAAATAATAATTTTATTGAGACTATTAATGGTATTTATGATAGAAATCATATCTATCAATTCTTGAGGTGACTCTGCTGGAATATCGATGGGCTTCTCCTCAAATAATTGATCCAAACTGTACTTTTTGAGATTGAAGATGTTGAAGAGTTCAATGATTTTTTGTCTTTCTTCTTCAGGTGCAGCACCAAAGTCTTCTGCTGGTTTCCCTGTCAATTGGCTATAAAAGGCTGCTGGAGTCAAACCCTCCGTTGTTTCAATCGCTAATACCTTGTCGAGAATATCTTTCCAATTGGAACCGAGGTTTTTGAGGAGGTTTATTGTAGCTCCAAAAGTAGCAGTAAGATCATTGTCATCCTTTATATCTTGTCCTATAAGAACCGCAGTCTCTAAATCTCCATCTCGAATTTTTTTATGTGTAATATATTGACCCAAAAAGTAATTGATCATGACTAATATGCTAGTTTTTGGTATATTTTTCCTTGCGTCTTCTCGAATTTCTGCTTCTCTAGCTTCATTTAAAGAAGCTACTGCATTATTAGCTCTTTGTTCTGCTAGTTCCAGTGACTGCTTCGTCAAGTCAAGTTGTACTTGTATTCTGTTTTGTTCTTTTTTTGCTTCAGCCAGCTCACGAGTAAGAGGCTCAAGTGCAGAAGCAGAAGCATCAGCACCTACAGACATCTGCAGTGTACTTAATTCACTGGTTAAACGATTAACTTCACGAGTTGCAGTATCAAGATCAGCACTTAACCTATTCACATTTATTTGTAAACCATCTGCCCTGGCTTTTTCTTGTTTAACAAGAGTTTTTTGTTCTTCAAGGAGTCTGTCATGTTCCGTTTGAGCATCACTTAATTTCTTTTTTTCAGTTTCTAAATATTTATTTAGCTTTATTTCGTTTTCTCTTAATCGATCAATTTCTTCTTGTGTAATACCTGCTGCTTCTGCTGCAGCGATTTTCTCTTCAAGAACTTTCTTCTCAGCTGCAATAGTATCTACATCAGACTTATGTTTTATAGTTTCCTTGGTAAGATCTGCGCTTAACTGTTTATTGAATGTTATAAGTTCCTCTATCCTTTTTTCAAATCCAGCTCTTGCAAAGTTTGCACTGACAAGCGACAACTTTAACTTCTTTTGTAATGTTTCAATTTTCTTTTCATACAAGTCTATTTTATTGACATCCTCTTGGGATCGTGCCGTCGCTAAATTATTCCTTAAGGCAGCTATATCGTTTTCCAAGTTCTCTACCTTTGCTCTATAATCTTCCCCTGAATTAAATATTTGAAAAGCCTTTTCTGTTGCGTCTTTCTTATAGAAATCAACATCTGCGATTGCTTTTTGTAATGCTTCTTCTTTTTGTGCAAGAAGACTTCTTAGACTTCTTAGCTCTGGAGAATCACCACCCTCTCCTTCAGGAAATAAAAGTCTCGAAGCTCCTTGAAGAAAGTTTACATCTGCAGCAGCATTACTTCGTTGATTCAAAAGATAATTGGTGAAAGCTACTTGTACATTATATACATTTATATTGGCTTGCTCCAATCTGAGATTGCTTTCCCTTACCATTTCTTGCGATATCTTTAATTGCTCATTTGTATTATTCAACTGCTGCAGTAAATCTTGTGATACTGTTTGCCCTGCGGCAGCGATTTGCTGAGTCAATGATTCTTTTTCACTTTCAAGTTTTGCGTTTTTCTCAGTTAGAACGAGGTTTTTTTGTTCTTCCTCTTTTACTGTGGCTTCTGCTTCAATAACTTTTTGTTTTGCGTCTTTCAATTCATTTTCTGCCTTGGTAAGTTTTTCAAAAAGTTCATTATACTTTGATAAAGTAACGCCACTTGGTTTCCAATATCCTTCTAACAGAGTATGGAAAGCATCAAATTTCTCTTGAATTTCTGGAATTTTTCTTTGATACTCATCACTCTCAATCTTTTCACTGTCAGTATTTTCGAAAATACCTTTGTCTTCTGCAGTTTCTTTCATTTCTTTCAAAAGAGGTTCAAGTAATTTATTTATCGCCTCAATTTGTTCATTCATAGTTTCATCCGATGGTTTATTTTCAACAGGATCTACAAATTGCTCTTTCAGCTTCAGTAAAAGC
>JACCDG010441673.1_pt1 | contig 15764 bp, 12 predicted proteins | sample 7442471 | NCBI WGS metagenome assembly JACCDG01 (sample SAMN15323444, study PRJNA562643) | freshwater metagenome | isolation source: river surface water | place: USA:Blue River Watershed | collected 2017-08-17 | reverse complement strand
GCATACCGTCAAGGTGATCGTAAGAACAGCGTGCAGATGACTGGAATTGCTTCTAGAATGTCAGATGCAGAAATTAAAGCTGTGTCAGATTACATCGCCGGCTTGCGTTAATTTATTCATTAAGTAGCTCTCAATAAGAAGGGCCCACGAACATTGTTTGTGGGCTTTTTATTTTTTAAAAGAAGGTTATGGCGAACACGGTTCTTGCAACATCTGATAGTCGTTTGAAAAGATTTAATCGAGCTAGCGTTGAGTTGTTATCCTCAATGCGTTTCGCCATTGCATTGCTAACAATCATTTCCATTGCCAGCATTATTGGAACGGTGATTAAGCAAGGTGAGCCATACGCAAATTATGTCAATCAATTCGGACCATTCTGGGCAGAAATTTTCAATGGCCTTGGATTGTTTGCGGTTTATACAGCCTGGTGGTTCTTACTGATTTTGGCATTTTTAGTTGTCTCAGTGTCCTTTTGCGTGTTGCGCAACGCACCGAAGATGCTGGCCGATGTTCGTGCTTGGAAAGAGCATGTTCAAGAAGGTGGATTAAGAGCACTTCACCATCATTTTGAATTTTCTACAGGCAATCTTTCTACTCAAGCGGCCGCAGCAAAAATTGCTGATCAGTTAGCAAAAGAGGGTTACTCAGTTAAAACGCTGGTTTCTGAGGACAGTTCTAGGGTGCTTGCAAAAAAAGGCGCTGCCAGTAAATGGGGTTATATCTTCGCCCACAGCGCGATTGTTTTGATTTGCTTGGGTGGCTTGCTAGACGGTGATTTGTTCACACGCGGGCAAATTTGGTTCGGTGGGAAAAGTGTTCTTCCAGAGAGCACGCAGGGAATGTTGATTTCAGATATTCCAAGTGAACATAAATTAAGTGAAGCCAACCCAAGTTATCGAGCCAATATTTTTGTTCCTGAGGGTGGTACGAGCGCCACAGCATTGTTGAGCTCAACAAGTGGCAGCATCATTCAAGAATTGCCTTTTTCAGTTTCGTTGAAAAAATTCAACGTGGAGTATTACAGTACCGGAATGCCAAAGTTATTCATGAGTGAAGTACTCATCAAAGATTTGGATACTGGCAAAGAAACAGAAGCAAAAATCAAAGTGAATGAGCCAATGATTCACCGAGGCGTTGCCATTTATCAATCAAGTTTTGAAGATGGCGGCTCTAAATTAAAGTTGCGGGCTTACCCAATGCAGGGAGCTGCTAATTCTGTTCAAACAAGTTTTATTGTTGATGGCAACGTTGGTCAAAGTACCAAGCTAAAGTCCAGCGATGGTACGAGTTATACCTTGGAATTCAGCGGCTTTAGACCAACCAACGTTGAAAACATCTCTAATGCATCTGGCCAGTCTGATGCCAGGGGCGTTGCTTTACAGCAGTCCGATGCAGGTCTTAAGAAATTGCTTGGCGATCGATTGGGCTCTGGTGCAAAAACAAGCAAGCCAGTTGATTTAAAAAATGTGGGGCCATCAGTTCAATATAAGTTAAGAGATGCTGCCGGCCAAGCGCTTGAATACAGCAATTATATGCAGCCACTGTTCATCGATGAAATGCCGATGTTCATGTTGGGTGTGAGACAAAGTTCTGCGGAAGAGTTTAAATATTTGCGCATACCTGCGGATTCGAACTTGAGCATGAATGAGTGGTTGATCTTGAGAACTCTTTTGCAAGATTCAGGCGCTCGTCAACGTGCTGTGCAACGCTTCATTGGAACCATTGGTCAGCAACAGGGTTTTGCTGGTGCGCCACAAATGTTGAACCAGTTAAGAGAAAGCGCCAGCAGATCCATTGAGTTATTTTCCGGCTCAACAGCATTCGCTATTGAGCAGGCAAAAGAGGCTGGTATCAAACCCGGTGGTTTTGCTGCCTTGGGTTCATTCATTGACAAAGCTGTTCCAGAAGCTGATCAACAAAAGGCAGCTGAAGTGGTTTTAAAAGTATTGAACGGGGTTATTTGGGAGTTGTGGCAAGAAGCCAGAGCTCAGCTGAAATTGCCACCTGCTAAAAATGATATGGAGAGTCAGCGCTTCATTCAGGCTGCAACCTCTGCTTTGTCAGACGCTAATTTTTATCCTGCCCCTTTGGTCTTCCAGCTTGAATCATTTGAAGAGGTCAAAGCAAGCGTCTTTCAGGTCACTAGATCCCCTGGCAAGAACATGGTTTATCTAGGTTGTTTACTATTGACCCTAGGTATTTTTGCAATGTTCTATTTGCCAGAGAGAAGAATCTGGGTCAGAAGTCTATCTAATGGCAAACAACTATTTGCTATGTCGACATCCAGAAAAACATTGGATTTTGAAAAAGAGTTTGAAAAATATCAGAAAGATTTTCAATAATGGAAACTAAATACGTTAGTACGGTTCAGGGCGGTTTGTTTCAAAACCTAAAGCAAGGTTTTGTGAATATTTTTAAAAGCCTAGGCGCAATGGACTACCTGTTTGCTTTAGCTTTACTGGCAGGCGCTATCTTTGCTGAAATTCGTTTCCATAATTTCATGGATAGCTATGAACAAACGATTTTATTTTGTTCAGTTCCTGCGTTAGCTATTTTGGGTTGGGCTTGGAAGCCGCTTAGAACTTTGATGATCAGTTCAACAATCCTGACTTTTATAGCCATCTATTTCTACCAAACGCCAGAGGGCGGAGCGCTTGCAAGAGCTGAGCAAGCCTTCTTTTTAAAGTACATGCTTTCTAGTCAGTCTGCTATTTTGTGGATGAGCGTATTTTTCTGTTTGAGCACGCTTTTTTATACTTTGAACTTATTCTTCCGCTCACAAAATATGGGTTCAACTGGATCTAAATTCTGTTGGGCGGCTGTTTATATTGGTTTAACTGGAATGTTGGTGCGCTGGTATGAGTCTTATTTGATGGGCGCAGACATTGGTCACATTCCTATTTCCAATTTGTATGAAGTATTCATTCTCTTCTGTTTGGTAACAGCACTATTCCATTTATATTACGAAGCCAAGTATCAGTCTTTGGTTCTTGGTTCATTTGTTTTATGGATCATTGCAGCAGCCGTGGGTTTTATTCTTTGGTACAGCGTCACACGTGATGCGCATCAAATTCAACCATTGGTACCAGCCTTGCAAAGTTGGTGGATGAAAATTCACGTGCCAGCAAACTTTATTGGATACGGCACATTTGCCATTGCGGCGATGGTTGCGATTGCCTATTTGCTTAAGAAAAAGAATATTTTGGCGGATCGTTTACCAAGCTTAGAGTTGCTTGACGACGTGATGTATAAAGCCATTGCAGTTGGTTTCGCATTCTTCACAATCGCTACAATTCTTGGCGCCTTGTGGGCAGCAGAGGCTTGGGGTGGCTACTGGAGCTGGGATCCAAAAGAAACTTGGGCGCTGATTGTTTGGCTTAACTACGCTGCCTGGTTGCACATGCGTTTGATGAAGGGTTTAAGAGGTGTTGCTGCAGCTTGGTGGGCAATTGTTGGTCTTTTTGTCACGACCTTTGCATTCATCGGTGTGAACATGTTCTTGTCAGGCTTGCACAGTTATGGAGCGCTTTAATTAAGAGTTATTAAAGCCTAGCGCTTGAGTATGAATGCCCTGAAATCTTTAAAAGCTTCAGGGCATTTTTTTGGTTGTTTTAGTTGCTTAGGCGGGCAATAGTTTTTCGTTAGCAAAGAGACTTTCAATGGATTCTCGCTCGCGGATCAAATGAATCGTTGAACCATCAACCATCACTTCTGCTGCTCTGCCTCGGGTGTTGTAGTTTGAGCTCATGGTAAAGCCATAAGCGCCTGCTGACAAAATAGCTAACTGATCACCAGCTTGAACATTCAGTTCACGATCTCTTCCAAGCCAATCACCTGATTCACAAATAGGCCCCACGACATCACAGGTCATATTGGGCGCAGTTGATTGCTTTACCGGAACAATCGAGTGATAGGCCTCATACATGGCTGGGCGCATTAAATCATTCATGGCAGCATCAACAATACAAAAATTCTTGGTTTCACCAGGCTTGATGTATTCAACAGTCGTCAATAAAAGACCTGCATTGCCAACCAAAGATCTGCCTGGCTCAAATAGCACCTCAAGGTGTCCATAACCTTTCGCTTCAATGTGATTGAGTAAGGTGTTGGCAAAGTCAGTGATCGCTGGTGGTGTGTCGTTTGCGTAGTTAATGCCCAAGCCACCGCCGATATCCAAGTGATGAATGTTGATACCGTTATCACCAAGAGATTTAATTAACTCCAGTACGCGATCCAAGGCATCTAAGTAAGGGCTGATTTCTGTGATTTGTGAACCAATATGACAATCAATGCCAACAATCTTGCAATTGCTCATCGATGCAGCTTCGCGATAGGTGTTGATCACCTCATCATAGGCAATACCAAACTTATTACCCTTCAAGCCAGTTGAAATATATGGGTGTGTTTTAGGGTCTACATCTGGATTGACCCGAAGCGAGATTGGCGCAACAACTCCCAAGCTTGCAGCGACTTCATTTAATCTTGAAAGCTCAGGAATTGATTCAAGGTTAAAACATTTAACTCCTGCTTTGAGAGCGGCAGTCATTTCTGAGCGACTTTTGCCAACCCCAGAAAAAACAATTTTTTTCGCTTCGCCGCCAGCTGCTAAAACTCGCGCCAACTCACCAGCGCTCACAATGTCAAAGCCTGCGCCTAAGCGAGCAAAAACATTCAAGATGGCTAAATTGCTATTGGCTTTCATGGCATAGTGAACTTGTGCTCGGCGCTCACCATTTGGCTTAAAACAGGCCTTTTCGTAGGCATTAAAAGCATCTGTCAGAGCTTTTCTGCTGTAAACGTACGTTGGCGTACCAAATTCTTTGGCAATTTGAGAGAGGGGCACATTTTCAGCAAACCATTCTTGCTGGACGATTGAGAAGCCATTCAGGCTTGGAACAGAATTCATTTGGAATCTTTCGCAGGAGGCCACTGTTTGCCGGTGGGTTCTGCTTTTTCAGGTTGAGTCGGGGCTGGAGGTATAGTTGGTAGCGTGAGAGGTCCACGTATCCCACATCCGAAGAGGGATATTGCTACACAAAGAAGCCAAGTCCTAGATACAATAAAACGCATATGTATAAGTATATAAATGATCTCTGACTATAGCATGGCAAATATAAAAATGATGAACAAAGACATAGAAACATTATCCGACGCTGGTTTTTACGCAATTGCTGAAAAAACCTTGAAAGCCATTGAGATTTCTTTGGAAGAAGCTTTTCAGGAAACTGATTTAGACCTTGATATCTCAAGACAGGGTGGCAATGTCGTGAATATTCAATTTGAAGACAAGAGCGTGATTGTTGTGAACACGCAGTCACCGCTTCAAGAGATTTGGGTTGCTGCGAAAGAGGGCGGGTTTCACTATAAGTGGGCTGGCACTCTTCAAGAGCCTCTGTGGTTGGATACAAAAACGGGCGCTGAACTATTCAGCGAATTAAGCCGTCTCGCTAGTCAACAAGCGAAAACCACCTTAGAAGTTAAATTTATTTAAAGCTGCAACTAATTTAAAGCAGCGCTTAATCTAAGGTAGTTGTTTTGCCAAAGAATGGAACAAATGCAGGAATGGTCCAGTCACCATCTTGCTGAGCGACGCCTGTAGGCACTGGTCGTGGAGATTCTGGAACGCCATTGAGTGCAGTTTTCATGTACCTAATCCACATGGGCAATGCTAAACCGCCACCAGTCTCCCGATCACCCAAGCTCTTGGGCTTATCAAAACCCATCCATGCAACTGCCACCACATCGGATTGATAGCCTGCAAACCAGGCATCCATGGATTCATTGGTTGTGCCTGTTTTACCCGCAATGTCAGATCTACCTAAAGCAGGTCTGGCTGATGCAGCTGTTCCAGATTTGGTGACTTCTTGCAGCAAACTATCCATCACAAAAGCAGTGCGCGCATCCAATGCCCGTAGATTTGGATCGCCTGCTTTTTGAGGGCTTGCTTCAAATAGAACGTTGCCTTTCGCATCAATCACTTTGCTGATCAAGTAAGGCTCAACACGGTAACCACCATTGGCGAATACGCCGTAACCAGTGGCAAGTTCGAGTGGCGTTACTGCTCCAGCGCCCAAAGCCATGGTTAAGTAGGGTGGATGTTTTTCTGCTTCAAAGCCGAAGCGTTGAATAAAGTCTTGAGCGTAACGAGGACCAATCTTTCTGATGACTCTGACTGATACCAAGTTTTTAGATTTTGCCAAAGCGGCACGAAGTTTCATTTGACCTTCAAACTTACCGTCGTAGTTTTTAGGGCTCCACATCTGACTGCCTGTTTCAAGTGCGCTGATTGAAAGTGGCGCATCATTCACCAGCGTATTTGGCATGATGCCCTTTTCAAGTGCGGCAGCATAGATGAACGGTTTGAATGAAGAGCCAGGCTGGCGTTGCGCTTGAGAAACTCTATTGTATTTATTTCTATTGAAATCAAAGCCACCTACTAAAGCTCGAATACCACCATTGTTAGCATCTAAGGCGACAAAGGCGGCTTCAACTTGAGGCATTTGCGCCAGAATCCAGCGACCATCTGATGGTAATACTCGAATAATGGCACCAGGTTTGATTTGTTGTTTTGGTTGAGCTTTGTCTGACAAAGCGACTGTGCCAAGCTTGAGGTCGTCACCTTTGATTGTGACAGTGTCACCAGTGGCAATCACCGCTTGAATTTCTTTTGGATTGGCCGCTATCACCACGCCAGCTAACAAATCATCACTGCTTGGATGATCACTCAAGATGTCGTCAATGGCTCTTTGTCTGGCAGTTGAATCTTCAGGAAGTTTGATATATCCCTCAGGTCCTCGATATTTGTGACGTAGCTCATAATCCATGATGCCTTTTCGAACCGCAGAATAGGCAGCATCTTGTTCTGCTTTTCTGATAGTTGTGATAACAGTCATGCCTTGCGTATAAATACCATCACCATATTCACTGATTAATAGCTGACGAACCATTTCAGTTGCGAAGTCAGCTTTCGTTGTGAACTCTCGGCCAACTCCGCGAATATGAAGTGTTTCACTCATGGCAGATTGATACTGGCTTGGGGTGATCATTTTTAAATCACGCATTCTTTGCAAAATATATTCTTGACGAATTTTTGCGCGACGATAGTTCACCACTGGGTTATATGCTGACGGGGCTTTAGGTAAGCCAGCCAGCATGGCTGCTTCAGCAATTGAAATTCGTTGAATATCTTTACCAAAGTAAATTTGAGCAGCACTGCCAAATCCGTAAGCTCTCTGCCCTAAATAAATTTGGTTCATATACAACTCAAGAATTTGTTCTTTAGACAGGTTGGATTCAATTTTCCAAGCCAACAAGACTTCATAAATTTTTCTAGCGAATGATTTTTCATTCGTTAAGAAAAAATTTCTGGCCACTTGCATGGTGATCGTTGATGCACCTTGCGCAAGTCGACCCCTTAAGTTTGCGAGGGTGGCTCTTAGTACACCCCAGTAATCAACGCCACCGTGCTCATAAAAACGCTCATCTTCAATCGCAACAACAGCATTTTTAAGATAACTTGGAATTTCTTCAATCGCAATGATGTTTCTGCGTTCCTCACCAAACTCGCCAATCAATGCATTGTCGGCGGTGTAAATGCGCAGAGGAACTTTGGGGTTGTAATCCGTGATGGTGTCTAGGTCGGGTAGATTTGGTTTTGCAACAACCAGCGCATAAACAATCACCAGGCCTAATAAGATAAGGCCGGCGCTTCCCAAGAAAATCCCCCAACGAATTAAATACTGTTGCCAATTGCGTCGTGGTTTTCTAGATTGTGTACCCCCGCCTAAGCGTGAGGGTGGTCTGACGGGCTTGCGAGATTCACTCATGGCTTGATTATAGAGATAGCTTGAAAAGAGGGGTATGAAAAAAAATCAGGGAAACCCTGACAAAAATTTCAGAATTTTCTGACAAGAAATCAGCATTTTGCTGATTTATGAAGATGAGGTGGGTCTAGATAATCCTTGGATGATCAAACGCACCTTCACTTCAGACTCTTATGACCAAGCTTTTTCTGAGCAAGGGATAAAAACACCTGTTTTTCATCAAGAGCTCATTGAAAAATTGACCAGTGAGCAAGTTCGACTCTTTTGCTCTAAACATGGCTTGTTAATGCTGAGCTTTATGAATCTCATGGGGATCCTTGCGCTTTTCATTTTTATGATGAGTCAAATTCATGGCATTCATCAGCGCATTGATGGGGGGCGCAGCAAAGTCTCAAAATTGGAGAGCTTGGTAAAGGTACTTGGAAGTCGCTCAGAAAAAACCAATCATCAGGAATTGTCTCAGCCTGACACTCAGACTGAACCTGAATCAGAAGTGATAAGTAGTGACCTGAATATCAGATATTTGGGCTTGATGCATGCAGGCCATTCATTCAAAGCCCTGATGGAGATTGATGACATCACAAGCTTCTATAGCAAGGGACAAATGATCAATGGTCGTTGGTTGATCAAATCTTTTGATCAGTCCCAAATGGTTTTGGAATCAATCAAGGGTCAGCAAGTGACCATTCTTTTGGAGTAATGAGGATGAATAAAAGAAGGTTATGGCTCAAGTTGTCTCTGTTCACATTGATGATCCGCGCCTCCAATGCGCATTCCCAGGATAATTTTTCCGAGAAAACAATCACGCTTAAATTTTCATCAATAGATCTTCGACAACTCTTGCAAATGTTGGCAGATATGCGAGGCTTGAATTTGATGCTGAGCGACAAGGTTTCCGGTAAAACCAGTATCAATATGAGAAATGCATCATGGCAAACAACCTTTGATTCAGTTTTGGCCAGCAAATCTCTTGGTTCGCGTTTTGATAAAGATGTTTTATGGGTGGCACCCTATGAAGAATTGGCTTTGTTCCATCAAAGACAAAAAGACCGTGAGCAACAGCATCAAATCGGTCAGATGGGAGAGTTGCGTCAAATCATGATTGAAGCAAGGATTGTCGAGGCCGAGAGAAGGTTTGCGCAAAACTTGGGGGCAAAGTTGGCTTATCAACAACAACCTAATTTAAAAACAGCTCATCATCTCGGCGCTTCTGGTTTGAATGGGTTTGAACCCGGAACTGCGGCTATCACTTTATTGGGCAAGCAGGCAACCCAAGCTTTGAATATGGAACTTTCAGCCTTAGAGTCAAATGGCTTGGGGAATATTGTGTCGAATCCAAGAGTCTTGGCCGCTGAGAATACTCAGGCCTTGATTGAACAAGGCACCGAGTTGCCTTATCAGTCATCAGCAGGTCAGGGCGCCACAAAAGTCCAGTTCAGGAAAGCCAATCTTCGTTTGGAGGTCAAACCGCGGATTCAAAAAAACCAGATGATTGTTTTAGATGTGGACATCAATAAAGACAGTGTCGGATTAAAAACCGAGCAAGGGTTTGCCATTGATACCAAGCATGTCAAAACACAGGTTTTGGTTGAAAGCGGGGGAACGGTGATTTTGGGAGGTATTTTTCAAGAAACAGAAAGAAAAGATGATGCCAGGGTCCCATTCTTGGGCTCAATCCCATTAATTGGCTTTCTTTTCAGGCAGGAGTCGAAGTTCAAGGACAAAACAGAATTATTAATTTTTTTAACACCAACCTTGGTTTCTGGCCAAAAGCCTCAGTAGAATCTCATGTATGAACAGTTTTCCAGAAAATATCTTTTTAGTTGGGGTGATGGGCGCCGGTAAAACCACCGTTGGCCGTCTCTTGGCTAAAAAATTAGGAAGACGATTTGTGGATTCGGATCATGAGATTGAAGCGCGTTGTGGCGTTCGCATCCCAACCATTTTTGAAATGGAGGGTGAAGAGGGATTTCGCAAGCGTGAGGCTCAAGTCATTGATGAATTAACCCAAGAAAAGAATTTAGTTTTGGCTACGGGTGGCGGTGCTGTTTTATTGCCTGAAAATCGCCAACATCTTCATCAAAGAGGTGTTGTTGTGTATTTGCGCGCAACACCTCATGAGCTTTGGTTAAGAACTCGCAATGACAAGGGCAGACCATTGCTCAATAACGATGACCCTAGAGGTACTCTTGAAAAGCTTTTCGCGATTCGTGATCCCCTATACAGAGAAACCGCCCATCATGTGATTGATACTGGCAAGCCCAGCGTCACTCAGTTGGTGAACACACTAATGATGCAATTCGAATTATCAACATGAACACTCTTCAATTAGATTTGGGTGAGCGCAGTTATCCGATTCATATTGGATCCGGCTTACTTGATCAAGCAGACTTGTATAAAAAACACATCAAAGGTACTTTTACAGCGGTGGTCACCAATGAAACGGTTGCTCCTTTGTATGCCGATAAGGTGGTTAAAACCTTAGAGAGCATTGGTCAAAAAGTGAAGTTGATTGTTTTGCCTGACGGTGAAGTATTTAAAACATGGGAAGTGTTACAAAAGATTTTTGATGGCTTGTTAGAGAATTCTGCTGATCGAAAAACCACGCTGCTTGCATTGGGTGGTGGTGTGATTGGTGATATGACAGGCTTTGCAGCTGCATGCTATATGCGTGGCATCAAATTCATTCAAGTTCCAACCACCTTGTTATCTCAAGTAGATTCATCAGTGGGTGGCAAGACAGGCATCAACCACCCTTTGGGTAAAAACATGGTGGGTGCTTTTCATCAACCGCAAGCTGTGATCGCTGATCTAGATACTTTAAAGACCTTGCCGCCTGAAGAATTGGCAGCGGGTTTGGCTGAAGTGATCAAGCATGGCGCCATTGCTGATCATGAATTTTTATCTTGGATTGAGAAAAACCAAGACGCATTGAATAACTGTGATCAGGCTGCAATGGAATACGCCGTGCGTCGCTCATGTGAAATCAAATCTGAAGTGGTGGCTCAAGATGAAAAAGAAGGCGGCATTCGTGCGATCTTGAATTTTGGCCACACCTTTGGTCATGCGATTGAAGCAGGCATGGGTTACGGTGCTTGGTTACATGGTCAAGCTGTTGGATGTGGCATGGTCATGGCCGCTGATTTATCAGTTCGAGTAGGTCTGCTATCTGAGGTCGAGGCATCACGCTTAAAGAAGATCATCGAAGCACTTCGTTTGCCGACTCAATCCCCTAAATTAGGGGTTGATCGTTTCATGGAATTGATGAGCGTTGATAAAAAAGCAGAAGGTGGCGAGGTTCGTTACATTTTGCTCAATGGCTTGGGTCAAGCAAAAATTCAAACAGTGGATGATGACCTGGTGATTCAAACGCTGATTGCCAATGGGGTGGCTTAATGGGGTCATGCAATGGAGCTTGCTTGAGTGAGTTGTGATGAGCTTAGCTAGTTACGCAGCAAACCCGGCATTATCTTTAGGGCGCTTGCATCCTGAGCCAGAGGAGCCAACCCAATCTGGCCGAAATGCATTTCAACGAGACCGAGACAGAATCATTCATTCAACCGCCTTTCGTCGGCTTGAATACAAAACACAAGTTTTTTTAAATCATGAAGGCGATCATTTTAGAAATCGCTTGACCCACAGTTTGGAAGTTGCGCAGATTGGTCGTTCGGTGGCCAGGCGCTTACATCTCAACGAAGACTTGGTGGAAGCTATTTCTTTGGCTCATGATTTGGGCCACACACCTTTTGGTCATGCGGGCCAAGATGCACTCAATGAATGCATGAAAGAATATGGCGGCTTTGAACACAATTTACAAAGTTTATGGGTCGTTGATTTTTTAGAAGAGCGCTACGCAAGGTGGGATGGCTTAAATCTTTCTTTTGAAACTCGTGAAGGCATTCTGAAACATTGCTCCAGAAAAAATGCTGAAAAATTAGGTCCTTTGGGAGAGAGATTTTTAAAAGGACATCAACCCAGTTTAGAAGCGCAATTGGCTAATTTTGCTGATGAAATCGCTTATAACAATCATGACATTGACGATGGTATTCGCTCAGGTTTATTAAACATTCAGCAACTATCTGAGGTTGCCTTGTGGCAAGAGCAGCATGACCTTGTGAAACATTCATTCCCTGATTTGAGCGGGCGCCGCTTGGTCTATGAAGTGATTCGACACATCATTCATGTGCTCGTTGATGATTTAGTCAAAGAAACACAACGCCGACTTGAGGAGTTCTCGCCAAGCACCATTGACGATGTGCGTCATGGTTCACCGATGGTTGGCTTTTCCGCAAGCATGCGTGAACAAGCCAGTGCGATGAAAAAGTTTCTTTTTAAAAACTTGTATCGTCATCCACAAGTCCAATCTGTCACAAGTGAAGCGGCCAACATGGTTAAAGTGTTATTTGCACACTACCAACAAGTTCCGCATGACTTGCCTGAGGGATTTAGATCAGAAGATGATTTGTCACGACGTATATCGCATTATATTGCTGGCATGACAGATCGTTTTGCCAATAAAGAATTTCATAAGTTGACTGCTTAAATGGCCAGACTTCAAAGAGTGGTCCTTCCTGGTTATCCGCTTCACATCATGGTCAGGGGGCACAACTCCAAAGATATTTTTATTTCTGATGAAGAAAAAAAATCTTATCTCGAGTGGCTCAAAGATGCGGCACGAGAATATGAGCTCGCCATTCATGCTTTTGGATTGATGCCTAATCATGTGCATATTTTGGCGACACCAAAAACCGTCTTAAGTGCCTCTAAAGTGATGCAATCAATTGGGCGTCGTTACGCTCAATTGTTTAATCAAACCCATGCTTCAAGTGGCACTGTGTGGGAGGGTAGATTCAAATCCTGCTTGATTGACCCTGATGCTTACTTTTTATTGGTTCAAAAATACATCGAACAAAATCCAGTGAGAACTGGATTGGTTCAAAAACCTGAAGAATGGCCTTGGTCCAGTTATCGACATCATGCAGGCGCTGAAACAATCCCTTGGATTGCGGACCATCCATCCTATTGGGCGATCGCCAACACCCCTTTTGAGCGTCAAATGGCTTGGCAAAGATCAGTATTGGAGCCTTTAAGTCCCGGTGAAGTTGAAAAAGTAAGTAAACACTTAAGCTATGGCTGGCCAATGGCAAGCGAAGTTTTCCTAAAGCAATTAGCCCTCAAAACATCCAGGCCCCTTCAGCCTCGACTTGCTGGCAGACCCAAAAAGTCTTAAAAAGCCTGAAAAGAAATAAGTTTTGCCATAATTTGGTGCATAAATCTCTTCATTTCATATGACTATGTCCCCAATTTATTGATTCAAATATTTGGCCATCAAATAATTGGTGACAGACACCAATTATTTTTATTGCTTGCCCACGGGTAATCCCCTATAGTTGTCAAAAACCCTGTTTCGCAGGGGACATAGTCTTTTAAAAAGACGCCCATTGTTATTTATCAAGGAATTATCTGTGACTACTACTCCTTCATTGCGCCCTGAAGCGCAAGGTCTTTATGACCCAGTCAATGAACACGACGCATGTGGCGTTGGTTTCGTTGCTCACATCAAAGGCCATAAGAGCCATGACATCGTTTCTCAAGGTTTAAAGATTCTTGAGAACATTGATCACCGTGGTGCGGTGGGTGCAGATCCGTTGATGGGTGACGGTGCGGGTATCTTGATTCAAATTCCAGACCAGTTCTACAGAGAAGAAATGGCCAAGCAAGGCGTGAATTTACCGCCAGCAGGTGAGTACGGGGTTGGTATGGTGTTCATGCCAAAAGAAAGTGCTTCACGTTTGGCCTGTGAGCAAGAATTAGAGAGAACTGTTCGCATTGAAGGTCAGGTAGTGCTCGGTTGGAGAGATGTGCCAGTTGATGCAACTATGCCAATGTCACCGACTGTTAGAAAAACAGAACCAGTGATCCGCCAGATTTTCATTGGCCGTGGTCGCGACATCATGACAACCGACGCCTTAGAGCGTAAGTTGTATGTGATCAGAAAGACAGGCAGCCACGCAATTCAAGCGTTGCAACTGCAGCATGGTAAAGAGTACTTCGTGACTTCTATGTCAGCAAGAACCGTGGTTTACAAAGGCCTTCTTTTGGCAAACCAAGTAGGTGCTTATTACGAAGATTTAAAAGATTCAAGAGTGGTGTCAGCGTTGGCCTTGGTGCATCAGCGCTTCTCAACCAATACATTCCCAGCATGGGAGTTGGCTCACCCATACCGCATGATTGCTCATAACGGAGAAATCAACACAGTTAAGGGCAACGTTAACTGGATCAACGCAAGAACAGGTGCCATCAGTTCACCAGTGCTTGGCGATGACTTACAAAAATTATGGCCTTTGATTTATCCAGGTCAATCAGACACAGCCAGTTTTGATAACTGTTTAGAGTTGTTGGTGATGGCTGGTTATCCGATGGCTCACGCCATGATGATGATGATTCCTGAAGCATGGGAACAACACACATTGATGGACGACAACCGTCGCGCTTTCTATGAATACCACGCAGCGATGATGGAGCCATGGGATGGCCCAGCAGCAATTGCTTTCACCGATGGTCGTCAGATTGGCGCAACTTTAGATCGTAATGGTCTGCGTCCAGCACGTTATTACGTGACTGATGATGATTTGGTCATCATGGCTTCAGAGGCAGGTGTATTGACCTTCCCAGAAAATAAAATTGTTAAGAAGTGGCGTTTGCAACCAGGCAAGATGTTCTTGATTGACATGGAGCAAGGTCGCATCATTGATGACGTTGAGTTAAAAGATGCTTTAGCAAAAGCCAAGCCATACAAGAGCTGGATTGAAGCAGTGCGTATCAAACTTGATGAAATCGACGTGACCGCAGAAGATGTCAAAGAGGATGCACAGAATATTCGTCCTGCAGCTAGCTTGCTCGATCGTCAACAAGCATTCGGTTACACACAAGAAGATTTGAAGTTCTTGATGGCGCCGATGGCCTCATCCGGCGAGGAAGCGATTGGTTCAATGGGTAATGACAGTCCATTGGCAGTTCTATCAAATAAGAACAAACCTTTGTACAACTACTTTAAGCAATTATTCGCTCAGGTAACAAACCCACCAATCGATCCTATTCGTGAAAACATGGTGATGTCTTTGGTTTCATTCGTGGGACCTAAGCCAAACTTATTGGACACCAATAACATCAATCCACCGATGCGCTTAGAAGTGTCACAACCAATTTTGGATTTTGATGACATCGCCAAAGTTCGTCACATTGAACACTACACAGGCGGTAAGTTCCGCTCATACGAGTTGGACATTTGCTATCCATCAGCATGGGGCAAAGACGGTGTAGAGGCACGTCTTGCATCACTATGTGCTGAAGCAGTGGATGCAGTTCATTCTGGTTACAACATTTTGATCATCAGCGATCGTCAAGTGGCTGCTGATCACGTGGCTATTCCTGCGCTATTGGCAACTTCGGCCATCCATCAACATTTAGTTGATAAAGGCTTGCGCACAAGCACTGGTTTGGTAGTTGAAACCGGCAGTGCGCGCGAGACACATCATTTTGCATTGTTGGCAGGTTATGGAGCTGAAGCAGTTCATCCGTACTTGGCCATGGAAACTTTGGTTGATATGGCCAAAGGTTTGAAGGGTGATTTATCCGCTGAAAAAGTTGTTAAGAACTTCACCAAAGCTGTTGGCAAGGGCTTGCAAAAAGTGATGTCTAAGATGGGCATCTCAACATATATGTCTTATACCGGCGCACAGATTTTTGAAGCCATTGGTTTGAACAAAGAGTTGATCGACAAATACTTCAAAGGCACTGCATCGAATGTGGGCGGTATTGGTATTTTCGAAGTGGCTGAAGAAGCATTGAAGATGCACAGCTTGGCATTTGGTAATGATCCAACATTGACCAATATGTTGGATGCTGGTGGTGAGTACGCTTTCCGTGTTCGTGGTGAAG
>JACCDG011094724.1_pt1 | contig 15770 bp, 12 predicted proteins | sample 7442471 | NCBI WGS metagenome assembly JACCDG01 (sample SAMN15323444, study PRJNA562643) | freshwater metagenome | isolation source: river surface water | place: USA:Blue River Watershed | collected 2017-08-17 | reverse complement strand
CGTTTCCCGGCTTCGCGCTCACTACGTGCGACGGATCGCCATGAATTCTCCTGACACCTGCGAGTCACGTTGACCGGATTGCACTGCCCATCGCGCGGCGCGGGCAAGCGTGGCGTGAGCGGCTGTGCCGCTGGCGCTGGGTCGTTGAGCTCAGCCCTGCATGGGCAAGCCGCCGTCGTCGTTCAGCGCAGGAATATGAACGCCTGCCGCAGACACTTGCGGGGATTCACTTCGTCGTGTTTGCGATCCTCACACTGACGCAGGCCCTGCCATTCTTTGCAGGTGCATCACACTCTCTAATTAGCCCCACTAGCGGCCTTGGCAAAATTATTTATGTTTAATAGACTTAATTGCCCATTCGTACGCCCAAAAAATTTCAATAACAGCATCCGATAGTCCTTGGACATCAACCCCAATAATGACGGCACAAATTCCGGAACAGATTCAAATCAACGGCGAGACTCAGTCTTTGTTTTCCAATCCCTTGGGTGATTTTTTTGCCGAGCGAGGATTCAAGCCGCCGTTCGAGGCTAGCTCGACGGCGCTTTGGCGAGGATACGTGGGGCATTGGGAAATCACGGACGGCCAGTTGTACCTGACATCTATCAACGCATGCCTGCGTGACGGGACAGAACTTTCTCTGCAGACGGTCTTTCCCGAAGCAACTGGCCGAGTTTTCGCGAATTGGTACTCGGGCACTCTACGAATTCCGCAAGGAGACAGGCTGAAGTATGTGCACGGTGGCTACGCAAGCACGTACGAGAAAGACTTGCTAATTGACGTAGAACGAGGGATCGTCACAGGCACACGCATTCGGGAAAACAACGCGGAAACCGACGATGACTATGACGACGAAGAATAAGGGCTACCAAATCGACGCTTCCGACGCCAAATGTCGAGTCCTCTAGAAGGTGTTATGCATTTGGCCGGCATTTTGTTGTCGGAATGGGATGGAAACACGCAAGTCGTACCTGACCGATGTTTCGGACGAGGAATGGAGCTTCGTCGCTCCGCACCTGACCTTGATCGACGAACACGCCCCGCAACGGCATCACGATTTGCGCGAACTGTTCAATGCATTGCGCTGGCCTAGTACGCGCCGGCGCCCCATGGCGGCGGCTGCCGATCAACTTCCCACCTTGGCCGGCGGTTTACCAGCAGATGCAGCGCTGGTTGAAAGCCGGTTGTTTTGAGGCCATTGTCAGCAACCTACGCTCGATCCTGCGTGCCGCGCAGGGACGGCCGGGTCAACCGTGCACTGGCGTGCTGAACGGGCGCACGTTGCAATCGACGGTTGAAAGCGGTGCCCGCGCCGGGTATGACGGCCATAAACGCAAGCGCGGCACCAAGGTAAACATGGCCTTCGATACGTTGGGATATCTGATGGCTGTGCACATCACGCCGGCCAACGAGCAAGAGCGGGCACAAGTCTAGGAGTTGGCGTATCAGGTGTAGGCCGTCAGTGGCGAGCAAGTACAAGTCGCTAATGTCGATCAGGGTTATACGGGTGCCGCACCACGGCAAGTCGCACGAGAATCGGGCATTAATCTGCAGGTCGTGAAGATCGAAGCGGCCAAGCATGACTTCGTGCTTTTGCCGAAGCGCTAGGTCGTCGAGCGAAGCTTTGCGTGGGCTAGCCGCTTTCGCCGGCTGGTGCGCAACTATGAGCGCTTGCCGCAAACACTGGCAGGCATCCACTTCATCGTATTTGCCATCCTCATGCTGCCCAATGCTATTCGACACATCGGCAGGGCATAACACCCTCTCCTCTAGCGCTCCTTGACCCGCTTGATTCCGGTAGCGACATGCCTGCGTGCTAGCTCGTCCACTGATAGCGCGCGCGTTGCTGATGCCGTACTTGCTCTAGACCTCGGTGACCGGAATCCCGGTGCAGCCTGTCGCCAGGATCGCGACGATCTGCCTTTCCCTAAATCGTTATTTCTTCGCTTCTTGGCCTCCCTAGTGCCGGAAGCCTCGATTTTTACATTGCTTCAAGTTCGGGTAAGTCTACGGAGCGGTCGCACAGCTGGCTCAATAGGTATCGACGCTTGCTGAACCGCTGGGAAAAACGAGCTGACATGTATCTTGCGATGCTGCACTTTGTCTGCGGAATACTTGTCTGGCATCACACCCTATCCGGAAAGGCCCTTAGCAAAAAGCAACATTTTTTATCAAATAAAATTTTGGTAACGTATGAAATATGAACCGCGTTTCCAACAAGGTCGGGGGCGACATAACTAATTTTTAGATTTGATTTTTCTGCAGGATTAGCTAGCAATGTATCGAGTATAAATTATAAAATGAAATTCAGTGCACTTCTATCACTTGGAATAGATTGAGCGACATGAATCCTGAAAGTGTCGAATTTCTTCCTTTGAAATGCGGCAGCAAGCAAGAGGTTAAAAGTGCTGACGCCCTCCAATGGAGTCTAATTTCCTCAATGTCGGACCCAATCGATGCCGAATATTTGCCATGTCATTTTTTCTTATTTGGTTCTAGGCTTTCGGTGCCTGTCCCGTGGCGTAAGCTCCAATTGTTTAATCTTCACACCAGATTTTCAGTAAAAAAATTGCTGCGGTTGGCTATCTCATCTGGTAGGTTATCCGCCAGCGAGGAATTAAAATTCGCAAAAAAAATTGTACGAGTTACGCTACATAGCACTGGGCGACAGAAGAGGAGATCCGAATGGGTTGCCTGAACCAAGTTGAACTTGGAGTGCCAATACCGGAAGCCTCCTCGCCGAGCAGAAACGCTGATCCTGCTGTTCGAATCAGCATTGGGCGCGGAGCTTTTAACCCTCTGCCTGCTTGGGTCAAATGGCTTATAGATGTCGGCCAGCATTGGCAGCCATCGGGAAAACGACGAATAGCTCTAATCTCTATGCCATGCGATTCTCCTAGCGCTGGACTGGTCGCACTTGGAGTGATGATTCGCGATCTAGCGGACTCAAGAGCTTCTGATGTCGAAGGAAACTTTGATGCGTTGATTAATTACGCTAAACAATACCTTGAAGCTTGTCGAGACTGCGATTCCCGCTGCCACCCAAATGAACGACGATGCGGCTTTACATCGGAAGCCAGCGGAAAAATTCGGCACAAATCTGGAAAGCTCTACGGTCCGATTCTTGATTATGAAGAAGGGCCCAACCCGGTAATTCGATTTACCGATAAGTCTGGAACTACGCACTACTTACTACCGGGCTCAGGTAAGGATTACTATGAGCATAAAGCACCACCGATAGTTGCGAGTGAGGGCGAGTCTTTAAATTCTGCTCCGTATGATGCCTTGGCTAGTGGCGCGGTAATTGATCCGTTCAATTTGCGCAGAACTTTCTCGGGCACTTGCCTCGCCGGCCGCGTCGCCGGTGAATCAGCAACCCGCGAATGGTATGGCGCCGTACATTTTCAATTGGATGGGAGTCAACACTCCCTGAATAAATTGTTGACAATACATGGTTGGGGCGGGCCGGGAATTTCAAGGATGACGTACTTCAACACAAGAACAAAAACGTTCGACAGGGAGAGCTCTTTCAATAGGGTTGTGATCGCCGATGGACACACCGCGCTCGAGCGGGTTCTGGCTACCAAAGAATTCGATCGGTCGGATGTTATCGCAGTCTTGCACAGAACGGCATCCGATATCGACTCCAAAACACTTGGGGAAAAATTGGCGCATTTGCGCCAATGGTATACGGTTGACAACGCTCCGTTGGTTGCGAATAACCCGCCCCCCCGAGGTGTCGCTGTGCAGGTCATCAAACGCGGAGACTGAGTATGGATATTGAGATCAGTCTTGAGGTTTTCGAGCTATTGGAGTCCTGTGATGTCTTCGTTCGCTCGAGGCGAGAAGTTGGATCCGTCGCATTCTCACGCCTGCGTCGTGCTGTGCGAGGACTGATCGTTGCACTGCGTGATTCAAACGACGACTGGATCGAAGATCAGCTACTTAGATTACAACGACTTCTGGCGCGATGGCTCACATCTCCCTGCAGTTTCCAAGGCGATTCTGCTGATGAGTTAATTGGCTGTTTAATTGAGGTGGAGCGTCTATGCACTAGATGGGGTGGCGAAGTGAAAGTGCACATTGAGGCGGCGCTCTCAGCTGCGGAGCTCATGGCAAAATCAGAGACTCCGCTGCAAAGGGAAACGCGAGCAGTGATCGAAGCAATGCTCGCTCAAAACCGAAGTTTTCGTATTCTTTGCCACAGGTCCGTTCGCCAACACTTTCTCAATTGCCTGGCTACCACAGAGCGCGATCTAATAACAGATAGAAACTTTCTGCACTCGGGCCGCGAGTATAGGGATTGTGATGTTTTTGAAGTTCTAATCAAAGTTGGTCCGCTCCGAGAGGAGGGGTGGGGTTCTGCGCCATCTTCCATACTAAGCTCGCCTCGCTTCCGGGAGTTGGAGCAGATCACTTGGTATGCAACCTATGATGATCCACGCTTCGGGCTTGATCCGATGCTGCACATGATTTCTGTGGAAGAGCAGACTCAAAAGAATCATACGTATCGAGAGCTTCCGGGGCATGTGCGCTGGAAGCTGAACAATATTCCCTGCGGGGAAGAAGTTTTTGATGATCCGCTGGATGAAGCAGGTATCGATGATCTAAGCCTCCTGTCCGTCTCAGGACTTGCCGCCATTGATGCGCATCGATCCGCAGTGTTGCTCATCCTTGACGGTCGGAGGGGAATTCTCTACCCACAAGGTGCCTCCGCCTTGATTTACGATCCGACAGGGTCGGCAGACCGAGAAATAAGTGAGCGACAAGTTGGAGACGAAGTGTCACGCGGAGTATTTCTTGTTTGGCCGCGTCTCAACGATGATGAGGAACATGGTTCCGAGGGGGTTAGTGGACAACACCATGAAGTCTGGCGCTCACTTCTTTCAGCAGAAATTGCCCGGAACAGTAGCGACCTAGCGCAGCGGCTGCGTGCAGCAGGACTGAATTTGGCATACCCAGAAGCCGCTGTCAGGAATTGGGTACGCCCCCCATCAACAGTGATTCACGCCCCCAAAAAAAAGCGGCACTTCGACATCTTAATGAAGGTTCTTGGCGCCCACCAAGCAAGCGGCAATCCGAGATTTGCTACTGAGGCGTGGCTGGAGGTCCGGCAATCAAGAGGGGAAGCAATTCAGGCTGGTGTTAATGAAAATGCGCGCCTGATCAAGCGCTGCATAAACGTTCTGCAGATGTCCATCGATCAAATCGTAGAAAATAATCTGCGATCGAGCGAATTCAAGGTGGAGCTCAATGGCGAAGGTGGACTGTACGGCACTGTTTATTTCATGCATATCGAAGGCATCGAAGATGGTTATAGGGCACCAGATTCGGAATTGAGGCAGCTCATCGAATTGGATGACTCAGTCAGATGGCGCGCCTGATTCCTGCTTTTTACGATGACCGGACTCCTCCTGGAGAGCGCGAGGTTTTTTCCTCGCTAGAGCAAACGCCGGATGATTGGGTTGCTATTCATTCGCTCGATCTTGCACCTTGGAATCGTGGACTTCGAACAGAAATCGACTTTGTTGTTGTTGTTCCGACAGCGGGGATTCTGTGCATCGAGGTAAAGTCGCACGAGCGCATCGAATTCGACGGACACTCTTGGAGCCCTCCTTCCATCAATCGCTCACCGTTCAAGCAGGCCTTGGACGGCAGTCGGACATTTGCGAGGCGTATCGCAGATGTAATGCCATCGGCAGCAAAGATTCCGATTATCCATCTGTGCATTTTTCCAAAGGCAAGGTTTGAAGTCAGAAAAAATCTTTCTGTTCAACCGTGGGAACTGATCGACCGGTCGGCAATGACATTGGCAGTATCGGCAAACACGTTCGCCGAATTGCTCTTGAGTCGTATGATGCAGGCCATCCGCGCAGCGACAATGTTTACCCCGCTTCAGCGTCCGCTAGCTGCGTCCATCGTCGAAGATATCGTCAGCCATTGTGTCCCGGTTCGGCGCCGTAACCCGTCTCTACGCGACGAAATCGAACACCGGCGCACAGAGATGGATGCTGCGTTACGCGTCCAGCAAACACCCGTACTAACCCTTGCGCGGCTGAATCCTCGATTGCTTGTGACGGGCCCGGCAGGCACAGGCAAGAGCTTGATTGCGATGGAGATTGCACGCCGCGCTGCTGAGGACGGACACCGAGTTGCTTTGCTGTGTCATAACCAGCTGGCAGGCGATTGGATCGCTCGTAAAGTTGCATCGCCGCCTATTCCAAACTTCATCGCAGGTCGTGCGATCCAGGTCCTCACGCGTCTGGCAGGACTGCGGATACCTGAAAATCCCTCTGATAGATTTTGGGATCATGATCTCCCGCTTCAGCTTGAGGAACGGCTTACTGATCCCGACTTCAGCGTCGAAGCGACTTTCGACTACCTTGTGGTCGATGAAGCGCAAGACCTGATGTCCAGACCTGCTCTGTGGAACGCGCTTTGTCTTTTTCTGAAAAACGGAATAACGAGAGGCTCGTTTGCGATTTTTGGCGACTTTGAGAATCAGGCACTCGGCCGCGAATCTGACGCTGCGTTTGGGTTGGATAACCTAATTTCGACCGTGTGCCCAGCACGGTGGGAGCTGACCGAGAACTGCAGAAACTACCGTGTCATTGGCGAAATGGCGGAGCGTCTTTCTGGTTCAGATGCCAAGTTGTATTCGGGCTACCTGCGTTCGGGTGGCAGCGGCAAGGACTATGACATTCATTTCTACGACAACGAACAGGAGCAAGAGGCACTGCTGATCCGCACTCTACATGAATTCAAGTCGCGTGGATACCGACCTCCCGAGATCACGCTTCTGTCTTTCAGGTCTGATGGCCACAGCCTCGCATCCAAGCTACTTGCACACGGCGCACCCTTTTCGCGCCCTCTGACTCCCGGCGATAAGACAACCTATGCGACTGTCCATGCATTTAAAGGGATGGAGAATCGCGTAATTATTCTGACCGACGTAATGCTAAGCGACGCCGGTTTTGAGCGCTCTCTCTTCTATACGGGCATGACCCGGGCAACGGACTCAGTCCGCGTCTTGTGTCATACCTCCGCGCGGGCGACGCTTGCCCGCTGGCTAACTTCCTGAGGTGATATGAACGATAGAACCGCCATCGTCGAATGGATACGATCAGAGATCGTGGGACCGTCGCGCGCCGTAGATCACTCGGTTGCCGGTTTTTCGGACAACGTGTTTCAGGACCCGGTCGCGATCCGTCGAGGTGCGCTCGCGTGGCTCCCGTCGCCCGACTCAGAGCCGCAAGAAATTCTATTTTTCGATCGGGAATCACCACACCGCAAGTACGGCGCGGGACTGCTGTTTCCTTTGGAGCGACCTCAGTTAGATGAAACGACACAGGCAAACGAGAAATCTGATACGGTTGGCGTGGATATCAGCGATGAAACTTCTCATGAAGATGAGAGTCGGGCGACGGATGGTGCCGGCGATAGCACATGGGATGCAGATGATGATTTCGACGTAACTTCCCCTGATATCAGACGTCCTTCGTCCTTGGGCATATCGATGTGTATCCGATTGCGCGAGAGCGGCACACTTGTAATCAGCCTTCCCTCGTCCCGCAAACTACACTGGCAAGCAGATGATGACCGCTCTTTCCAAGTGAATGGTCGGTATGAGCGCTGTGTACGCCGCTGGTCGGACGAATCAGGAGCGTCACGCGAATCCCCGATCTGGCGGCGCGTTCCGGCAATTGGTCTGGGTGTCATTGAACGCGTTGGTGTGGGCGAGCTACAACATGGAAAAGTAATAAAAAGGCTAGTCTCACTTCCGGCCGGGACGCCGATGAAGCTTGAGATCCAACTATTCCCCAGAAGTCTCGAGCAAGAGGGGGCATGGCTTGTCACAGTGGTCCTACGAAATATCGGAACCTGCAATACTTTAGACGAAGAGCGCGAGAGAATACTGTATCAATCTTTCTTTGAAGCCCGCGTTGAGGAAGGATCTTTCCTTCCCTACCCCGAGAGTCAGCGCCCGTTTGAAACGCGAGACCAAGACGAACAGTCGCTGGCATTGTTGTATCGCGATTCTGCGACATGGGCAATCGGCCACGGGTGTGCTGGAGGTTGGGACTGCCCTCCCGGTGAGATCCCATCGGTACTATATGCTGATGTGATGCCCGCAGTTGAGCTGCCCAGCATGACGCCGGACATAGAGACGGACACTGGCGCGGTAAGTTTGTCAATGAGGGAGTTGTCTGAGCTTACCAATAGTGGCAGCGGCCCTGCGTGGGATTCCCTGGTGGGGATGCGTAACGCCTACGCAAATTGGATTGATGAGCGTCGCGCCGACGTACAGAAACTCTCTTCAAAGCTTGCGACCGTGGGTCGTCGACATCTCGACTTATGCGCGGAATGCCTTGGTCGAATTGACGACGGCATCGAGCTGCTCAGAAGAAGTCAGAAAGATCGCGATGCCTTCCGGCTGACCAATCTCGCGATGCTGCTGCAGCAGATATCGACCAAGCACCTGCGACGAAGAGATTTGGGCTGGGATGCCCGCAACGGACGTGTTATTCCGGCCACTCCGTTGCTCTCCCCTTTGGATGTCATGAACCGGCAAGAGGAAGACCGCACCCGAATCGGATCTTGGCGTGCATTTCAGATCGCTTTTCTTTTGATGTCGATGCGCGGCTTGACCGATCCAGCATCTGATCAGCGAGACATCGTAGATCTAATCTGGTTCCCTACTGGCGGCGGTAAAACAGAAGCATATCTCGCTGCCATGGCATTTCATATGTTCCGTGAGCGACTCCTGATGACAGACGACAGCTCGGGACTTGCACGCGATGGAACGAATGTACTAATGCGGTATACGCTCAGGATGCTTACGACGCAGCAGTTCCAGCGGGCTGCGAGTTTGATCTGTGCGATGGAGCGAATCCGTCGCGAGCCTCGACGCTGGGGCATTCCCGCGATTCCCGGACAGCGATTTTCACTTGGGCTCTGGATTGGTGGCGCCGGGTCGCCAAATCGGATTACTGATGCGCGTAGTCAGATCAGCGCATATCGGAATGGCAAGGCCAATGGCAACCCCCTCGTTTTGACCGAATGTCCATGGTGCCGTTGCGAGATTGGACGCGTACGCGATGGGAAAGGCCGGGGTTATCAGCTGGGGGGAATATTTGATCAACATGACGAAGGACCGAGATTGCTCTGTCCAGACAGCCATTGCGACTTTGGCTTGGAGGATTCTCAACTCTGGCTACCAGTTGAAGTCATCGACGAAAGAATCTATGCACAACCGCCTTCACTGGTCATAGCCACGACAGACAAGCTTGCAATGGTTTCCTACCGTCCTAGTGCGCGCGCGCTTTTTGGATTGGGGCTGCGTTCGGGTAAGGTGGTCCGCGTAGCACGGCCCCCCAGCCTAATCATTCAGGATGAACTTCACTTGATTTCAGGACCGCTCGGGACAATGTATGCCCTGTACGAGGGTATCTTTGAGCGGCTATGCACGGATGAGGAAAATGGGCGCGCCCTGAGGCCGAAGGTTATCGCGTCAACTGCCACTATCCGAGGTGCGGGGGAGCAAGTGCTAGCGCTCTACGGCCGGAAAGAGACTCGTTTGTTTCCCTCGCCTGGACTATCAATGGGCGATTCTTTCTTTGGACGCCATGCGCGGGATCCTTCGGGGAATCTCAGTCGCGGCCGTATGTATGTCGGGCTCCATGCATCCGGTTACGGTTCGGTGCTCACTACGCAGGTTCGAGCGTTCTCTTCTGCACTCTATCGCGCCGCACGACTTCCTGCTGACCGTCGTGATCCCTGGTGGACACTGTTAGCTTTTTATAACAGCATCCGGGAACTTGGTGGCGCGCGAACTCTGTTCGATTCAGATATCCGTTCGCGATTGAAGTACCTGTTCAACCGCGAGGCTGTGGCACCTGACGAGCGCCGTAACCTGCGTGTGGTCGAAGAGCTTACCAGCCGTTTGTCACAGTCCGAGATCGTCGAGATGATGGACCGCTTGGCCTCCGCTTACGGGCGACCCGAAGTTGTGGATGCGAGCCTAGCATCTAACATTATCGAGGTCGGGGTCGATATTGATCGCCTATCTTTAATGGGGATCGTAGGTCAGCCAAAGACAACATCAACTTATATTCAGGTCAGCGGACGAGTTGGCCGACGTTGGCAGGATCGCCCCGGCCTCATCCTAACGATATACAACCCCAGCAAGAGTAGAGATCGATCGCATTTTGAGCAATTCCACAGCTATCACCGCCGGCTCTATGAGAAGGTTGAACCAACATCGACGACACCGTTTGCCATAAGCGCACTCCGTCGCGGATTCGACGGTGCGCTGCTTGCTTGGGCCCGGGAGGTAATTCACTCTCCCGATCCGCGCCTCGAATTGCATATATCCGCACTGGAGGATGCATTCGAAACGATAGAGACTCGTTGCCAACTGATTCAGAGTCCATCCGATGTCGGCAGAGCCATCGCCGAGATGCGTCTGCTGTTTGACGAGCTGGTGTCCAAATGGCGCCTGAACCCTCAGGAGTGGGAGCGATTTCCCCAATCGGCAGATGGCGAGTACCTGATGCTATGGCCGGGGCAGTTCCGCACTGAGCGCCAAAAACGCCGGGGTGTCGATGTGCCCACAAGCATGAGACAAGTGGACGCGAGCGCCGAGCTGGCGGTTAGTGAGGGGTACACAATGGATCCCCGCTGTGCGACGACTACAGGCATCAATAACCAGACAGGGAGTACCAACAATGGGTAGCAGACAAATCAGGACCGGTCAGCTAATCGCGCCTTTCGGGCCGGGCAGCCTCTACACTGACCGATACGGCGTCCCCTATATCGTTGCTGGACTCGACCACTGGTTCATGGAGGTCGACAGAAACACTGGTCGCTTGGTTTATTGTTCAGATCCGGCCGAATTCGAGATCTTCGAGCCAAGGTTGTCGGCGCTCCTCGGAGTCGAAAGATTCCGAAGGCCACCAGACTATCGCCGACCGATTCCCGGGCAGGAGAGTCCCCCGAATGCCGGGCTCACAATTCCGGCGCTCCGATTTCCTCGCTGGTACCGTAATACTCAAACCGGACTAATGCGCAGGTTCAGCTTGGATACGCGATCAACCGGAAAGCCATCCGGCGGAGGACGCTGGCAGCCCGTGCGTTTCATATCGGTCTGCGCTCATGGTCACATTTCTGATTTTCCGTGGCAAGAATGGATAGGATGTTCGTGCGAGGGCGATGGGGAGATGATGCTGACCGACCGGGGCGGATCGGAACTCTCAAGCATCACGGTGCGTTGCAATTCATGCCCTCCGGGCTCTGAAGGAGAGCGCGGACGCAGTTTAGCGGGTACAACGACCAAACCGAAGCCCGACACCGGTGACAAAACTGAATTCGAGAAAGCAAGTATACGATGCACCTCAGAACGCTCGTGGCTTGGGGACGGTGCAAACGACAATATATGCTCAAGCCCTCTGGTAGGCGCGCTGATCAACCAGACAAATGTTTATTTTCCCCGAACAGCTTCGGCCATACGAATTCCATTGGTCGTTGAGTCGAAGGACGACATTGCAGCGATTCGCTCCGAACTTGAGCACGTTTCGTCAATCGCCATCATTCGCACTTTCTGGCGGATGAACTTTCCTGTTCAGGCAGCCAACGCTGCCGTTGCAGCATTGCGAGAAGTTGGCATCGAGACCAGTGATGGACAAGTAATGGAAGCGCTGGAATCCTTGTTTAATGGAGGCGAATTGAAAATCCCCGGGGCAGCTGTACCAATAGAGCCAGAATCGGACCTGCAGGCCTTCCGGCGCGCCGAGTACAACGTCATCCGAGAGGGCATCGACGATCCGCGAGAAATGAAACTAAGAGTAGTCCCGGGCACAGTTCCTCTAGAGGTCGCTCCATGGCTAGCTCGCGTCGGATTAGTAGAGAAGCTGTGCGAGACTCGTGCGTTCTTCGGCTTCGACAGACTCGAACCCGACCTTTCGCCGCTTGCGAAGATGCCAGAATCGGCAATGAGGCAGCTGTTCCGGTTTCCGCCAGAGGCCCCCGCAGATCGATGGCTTCCTGCAGTTGAAGTATATGGGGAGGGGCTTTACTTCGAGCTGCGTGAGGACAGTGTTATCTATTGGCTTGAGAAAAACAGTGACTGGATTCGAGACCGAATTGATGATGCATTTGTGAGACGCCTGCAAGAGACTTGCAAGGTAATGGCGCCTCTGAAACCAGCATCCACACAATGGGCAGCAAGATTCCTTCTTGTGCATTCGTTGGCACACATACTCATCAATCAGCTCGTATTCGAATGCGGTTACAGCACGGCATCTCTACGAGAGCGACTATTTGTGTCCGATGACCCCCAAGCGCCTATGGCCGCATTTATGATCTACACGGCCGCCGGCGACTCCGAAGGCACATTGGGCGGATTGGTCCGTCTTGGTCAGCCCAAACTTCTTGGTCCAGTATTCGAGCGCGCGATTAACAGAGCCTCGTGGTGTTCCGCGGATCCCGTATGTTCGGAGAATATGGGCGGAAAAGGTTCACGCCTAATTAATTTGGCCGCATGCCATGCATGTACGCTTTTGCCGGAAACGTGCTGCGAAACGATAAACCAAGGGCTAGATCGTGCAATGGTCGTCGGTACTCCGGCTGATCGAAACCGCGGCCTGTTATCTTCAATGATGGAGTCAGGACTCGGGTTTGCTAGTCGCTAAGAATACCGCTTTGGAGTGGCCCCGGTCTGGTAGACATGTAATGACCCAGTATAAACCTGCTCAGGTCATAATTTCGAAAGGAAGATGACATGAGCACCGTAATGGACGAAGACTTCAAACGCTGGACCGCGAAGCGCAAAGCTGCGCTGGTGACCGAAATCATCTAGGGCAAGACCACGACAGCCGAAGCCAGCCGGGCCTTCGATCTGCCGCCGTCAGAGATCGAGGAATGGGTTGATGAAGGGCGGCGCGGCCTGGAGAATGCGCTGCGTGCCAAGCCGTTGGATATCAAAGAGCAGTACGAGCGGCAGATCAAGGAGCTGCAAGAAGCCTACGGTGAAGCGATGCTGGAGCTACGCGCCAGAAAAAAGTTGCAGTCCCTGCTGGGTGAGAAAGAGAAATGATCGAGACGATCCGCCAGGGACTACAGCAAGACGGCTATGACGTCTCGATCAGCAAGTTGTGCCAGTGGTTCGCCATTCCCCGCCGCACGGTGTACTACCAGTCCGTCAAGGCAGCACCCAAGGTGCAGGAACGCTTTGCCGGACCGATCAAGGCGATGATCACTGAAGAGCCTTCCTTTGGCTACCGGACGGTCGCGTATCTGCTGGGCTTCAACAAGAACACCGTGCAGCGGATCTTCCAACTGATGCGTTGGCAGGTAAAGAAGCGGCCAGTAGGATTCCGGCCCCGCATTCAGGCCTTGCCATCGGTGGCAACGATGCCCAATGAACGCTGGGCGACGGACTTGTGCCGGGTATGGGCCGGACGCGATGGCTGGGCCGTGCTGGCCTTGGTGATCGATTGCCACACCCGGGAGCTGCTGGGCTGGCACCTGTCCCGTTCGGGCAAGGCCAAGACGGCGGAGTCAGCGCTAGAGCAGGCCTTGATTGCCCGCTTCGGCACGCTGGGCCGGGTGCCGGCGCCGTTCCTGCTGCGCTCTGACAATGGCTCGGTCTTCTCCAGCCGCAGCTACACAGCCCTCGTGCGCAGTTATGGCCTGAGGCAGGAGTTCATCACTCCGCATTGCCCCGAGCAGAACGGCATGGTCGAGCGCGTGATCCGGACTTTGAAGGAGCAATGCGTACACCGGACTCGCTTCGAGACTTTGCAGCATGCCAGTCGCATCATTGGCGACTGGATTACGTTCTACAACCACCGTCGGCCGCACCAAGCCTTGGGCATGAAAACCCCGGCCGCCACCTTTGCATTAGCCGCCTGACCTGAGCAGATTCTGCTGGGTCATTACAGTTACATGTAATGAGAGGGCCCGCACTCTTTTTCGTACAAGGCCGCTGGAATGAGAGACTACCCAAACTGCCTAGCTGTTACCACATGAATGAACGACTCTAGATCCATGAGCCACGGCCGCTGTGTGGCGGAATAAGAGGAATGGATAGAACGGGGAAGCACAAGCGAGACTTGACGCGCCTTCATCTCATCTGTCTGGTTCTCGGAAATGCCTGGCTCCAGCGTTAAAAGGTACTTGACTGCCAAGCGGTCAGCCTCACCTAGGATCTGCCTCCAGCGGTCTTTGGCAGAGGTCTTGGCGGCAAGCATCGTAAGCCTCGTCTCAGGGTAGCTGGGGTCGCGGTATTCAGCGATCCCGGGAAAGAGAAAATCTGGCTTGTTCTTGTTCTCGGTGACGGCAGTACGTGAGTGGTTAATGCCGTGAGCAATGAAAATAGCCGCGAGATGGTTCTCCAATGCATATCCCGCACGACTTTTCCGTCGATTTTGAACCCCTAGTGAAAACGAGATGAACCCATCGACGTCGACATCTCCCCCAATTTCTCCGAACCCCGTCTTGAGCCTTTCGGAAATGACATGGCGCTCTAATGCCCGGAACGCCGCCAGCTCCAAGTCCATCCAAGCCATAAGCACTTCGTCCGCACCATCTCTTGGGTCGAGACGGGAAAGCTCCCTTGCAAACATAGAAAATTCGCGGGTTGTCGGGAACGAGGGTCCAAATTTCGCGAGGATGCGGTCAAGCAAACTCTCCAGTTCTGGCTCGGGTTCCGGCTCTACTCCGATCTCGTCAAGGATGAGCCTAGCGGAGTACTCTAGGGGCACATCATCGAACATAGCTTCGTCGGCGACGGCAAGCCCGGGCAATTCCTCGTGGTCAATACCAAAAAGCCAGCAGACTTGGTTTGCCACCGTTGAGCCGGCCTCAGCAATCACGCAAAGGGCCGTCCAATCTGGCCGCAGCCCCATGAAGAAGAGATCGCCAGACTTGAAGCGCTCGGACACGGAAGTAGTGGGGAAATAAAGGCGGTGCTCACTGCGCTTGGGATGGTTCTCTCGAGCATCATACCAAGTGAGGAAACCATCAGCCGTGTCCGGCACTTCGGCCCTGTCTGACATGTAAACGAAGCGTGCAGGGATAGTCTTTTTTTCTCGCCCAAGGATCGACTTGAGCCTCGAAACCCCGTTAATTTCGTGTTGGTTGCTTGCCCCCGGATCAGCCTCGACGGCAGACAAGGTTTTGGCAGCAACGCCCTTGAAGTATTCGGAAAGATATCCCCTTTTCATAGGGGTATGCTAACCGAGAGAGATTTTTCGGTCCATGGCCGTGATTTCAATGGCATTACCGTGCCCACCCCTCATCAATACGGTCAGCTGGTCGCAGACAGTCTACCAAGGCCTCCCGAAGGCCTCCCTCGGAAGTATTAAAGGAGGAGTAAAACTCAGCGTCTATCTTCTTGTCTCTCCAGAATTTCGGTATTGTGGCGGGAAACCTAACGTCAAATATGCCACCACGATTTATCTGATGCCTGATGTTTTCGCTTTCGGCAAGGTGCTTGCAGAAAATCCTGGTAGTACCGAGATCCCGGAAACAGGTAATGAGAGAGTCAAGCTGTTGAAATGCTTTCGGCACCTGTGATCTCCAGAAACGGAGTCCGGGAATCCGAAAGCCAGGAGACCAGCTGGTCCGTGATCAGACTCAGCACGGTTTTATGCCGGCCTTTGAGGGCGCATTCCCAGACGATGGCCACGCGCCAGCCGGCAGCGTGCAGCTTGTCCTGAACGATTATATCCCTCGATTTATTAGAATCAATTTTCTGCTGCCAGAAGGCG
>JACCDG010702994.1_pt1 | contig 15770 bp, 17 predicted proteins | sample 7442471 | NCBI WGS metagenome assembly JACCDG01 (sample SAMN15323444, study PRJNA562643) | freshwater metagenome | isolation source: river surface water | place: USA:Blue River Watershed | collected 2017-08-17 | reverse complement strand
GTTCACGGTCGGCAAGTTGTGCGGCGGATTCTTGGGCGCGTAGTTGCAGGCTGGAACGCGCAATCGCGTTCTGTGCGTTCTGTGAGTCCGCTTGCAACTGCATGCGCATGGATTCGCGCAGGTTCTCACGCTTCGCCGTAGCCGCCCCGGCGCTGCGTTGCAACTCGCCGCGGGATGCGTAGTCGGGTTCGTATTGGACGCTGAGGCTCATGCCTATCCTTTCAATCCGTAGCCACGAACTCGCCGCTTTTGAGCTTCGTTGGCTCTGTTGTTTTGATAGTCTGCGACCGCCTGCTGTCCGGTTGGCGAAAGCTGGTCCCACGTTGGCACCGAACGTCCGTAATCCCAACCAGCCGTTACGGCGGCAGGATTGCCGCTCAGGTCCATGTACGAAGGCGGCTTAATCGCTGGAACGCTCAGTTTCGGCGGCGCGTATGGTTGATTAACGGCAACCGAAGGCACCTTCACACTCGGCAACGGAGGCATCGGCTTAGGCGCTACCGGCGTCGGCTTGGCGTATCGCTTTCGCAGTCGGTCGCCGATGACTTGCTGGTACGTCTGCCCAGCGGGCTGATTGCGCGAAGGCGCTCCCTTGCCGTCGTAGCCGGTTGGTGCGCTTTGCGGTGCCGCTTGCTGCGGTGCCCCGCCCATCGGCATCCCATACGGATTACCCGCAATCGCCGGCGGACCACTCGGGTACTGCATCCCCTCGGTGCTGCCCGCGCCAAGTTCACGCATCGCTGCGTCGTAGGGGCGCGTGTCCGGCGGGGTGTCGTTGATGTTTTCGAGCGTGCGAAGTTTCTGCCCCTGCAAGTCGGCACGGAAGTTAGCCACGCGCATTGCTTGGTCGAGGTTGATGTCTTTCAAGTTGCGGTTGAACGTGTTTGCCGCGTAGGACATCTCCGTACCCGAACCAAGCCCACGTTCACGTAGCGCCGCCATGTTGACCAAGTTGCCGCGTCGTGCGTTCCGCTCCGCGTCGGTCATGCCCAAAGCACCGCCAATGAGGTTGTCGGCTTCGTTGAGCGACGTGTCGTAGCCGTTTAACACTTGCTCACGACGAGTCAGCGTAGCCGCCTTGGCTTCGTCGGCTGCCTTTTGGTACGCCTCGGTCGGCGTTAACGGACGCGGCACGGTCGGCGCGCGCGGTACGGGATTGCTGTACGGCAAGGCACCGCCAACACCATCCGCAGCCGCAGCCTGCGAAGCCGCGTAGGGAAAGTAACCGGAATTGCGAACACGCGACGCCGCTAGCTCACTCGCCCCCCGCATGTTCTGCGAGTCGAGATTATTGGAGTCATACGAGCCGTAGGGACTGTACCCGGGTCGCTGACTGCTACCGGCAAGAGCGCGATTGAGCCAAGAGTGGGATGCCATGTTTATGGGGGTGCGTTAGTGAGGATGCCGTTGGTAAAGGTCAACACAACTTCCGTAGTGCCGTCTGCGTGCATCAGGTGCAATTCGCGCGTGACGCCGGGATATTCGGGGATGCTCGTTCCATCTTCGCCGTCCTCGCCCTGAAGGGATTCCAACCATTCTGCTTCCGTTCCAGAGAATCCGTTGTTCACGGCGACTTGATATGCCGTCAGTCCATTGGAACCGTTGGAGCCGTTGGAGCCGTTGGCTCCCGCCGCAGCCAGCAGCGCCCAGTTATCTGACGGCGGTACGTCGTTTCTGTTCGCGAACAGCGCGTAATACGACGAGCCGCTGCTCTGCACCACGTCGTTTTTGTCGTACTTGACCGCCGAATCCCAATCGCCGCGCGGGCGCAGCAGCCTACCGGCAACTTCGATAAAGAAGTGTCGCTTTCGGTCGTCAGGTTCTTCCGGTACTTCCAGCGTCATCGCGCAAACGCTCCCGCGCTCTCCAGCGCAGCCGTGATGTATTCCAGTGCCCACTTGGCACTCGTCGCCGTGAGCTTCAGATACCACGAGTGACAGCGAACTCGTGGGCGTGACGTGTAACTCGTGCCTGCCGTGAAGGTGCCGCTAAACGCCGCAGACGCCGCTAGGGCTTCCTCCGCAGAGTTGCCGGGATGGATTGACCAAGTAACCGATCCGCCACCCGTAGCAAACGAGCCAACCACCTTGGCAACAATACCCATCGTTGCCATCGTGTCGCCCAAGAATGGACCGAGCCATGCCGTCGTCGTGACCGCGTTACCGTCGTCCGTGGCTACGCTCGGATCGAACTGCCGGATATAGCCGTCGCGGCAACCCAACAGCAGGTTCGTGTAGCTCGACGCCGTGAGTCCGTCCGCCGTGGTATACATCGGCGTCACACAAAACGGCTCAACGTCGGTGTGGTAGTTCATAATCCACCAGCCGCCGTTGTGCATGTCGTAGTAGTAGTGGTCGACGCCCGCGCTCGACGAAACCTTGCTCACGAATACGTGCAGCCCGTTCGAGCCGCTGTCGTAAACCGGAGTAACGTGGTACGCCGTCGGGTCGATGTTGCGCAGTGCGCTGGGAAGGTCTTTGAGTAGCGTCAGGTCCGGTTCGCTCTGTCCCGGTATCCAGCGCACCACGCCTTCGTTGCACGCCACAAACAGCGAATCACTTGGACCCTTGCACCACGACAGGGCATCGAGGCAGCCGTACTTGGTCGTGAGCGTCGCGAAGTAGCCGCCCGTCGCCGGGTGCCCGAACATCGAGACGGTCGCATTGCGCGTGCAGAACAACGCCTGCCGATAGCGCCAAGGAAGGAATGCCGTGACCGGCGCGCCGGGATTCGGGTCGCCGTCAATCTGCAACTCGCCCTTGGACTCGTCCGAGCCGGAGGCGATGTCGTCCGACCACTCGCGCGGCGACCGCACTACCCAATTGGCTCCCATGTGCCGACCGGCGGCGAGAATCGTCTTGGCAGAAAATCCCGCCGATAGTTGGTTCGTGCCGCCGCCTGCGTAGGTGTAGTAAGCCGTGCCCCAGCCGGGCGAATACATCGCGAAGCTGCCGTTGGGAATCGATACGGTGATGGTCCCTTCCACCGGCTCCAACGGACTGTTGACTAGTCCGACAATCTGGATGCGGTAGCCCGCTGCCAGCGAGGCGAAGCTAATCGCACTCGCCGAGCCGTCTAGCACTGCCGTCCACGAGCCGGATGCGTAGCGCCGCAGCTTGAAGTCGGTCGACGAGCCGCCGATAGCGAACAGGTAAGTGCTGCTCGTGGTCGACACGCACACCGCACGCACCACATCCGCGTAGGACTGCGACGCCACCGCCTTGCTCAACCCCATGCGCGACCCGAGCCGTTGTTTCTGAGCCAGAGCGTCGTAGGGCACGACGTTTAGCCCAGAAACAAGGCTGTAGGGCGATTGCCACTGATAGCCGCTGGATTTCTTGATGCCAGCCAGCGGAGATTGAATGGTGAGGGTTTTCATTGCTTGACAATCCGACCTACGACAGACACACTGACGCGCTATGGAACTCTTGAGCGAACCGCTGTTGTGGCTGCTTGGCGTCGCCCTCTTAGCGTCCCTGTGCCTCGGCGCACGCTACACGCCGAGGCACGATCATCGCTGCTTCGATAAGCCGCCGCGGTTTGGCGACTAGCTCGTAGCCGCCAGCGTCTTTGCCGCGCCGGTCGCGCTGCTGTTGTCGCGGAACGGAACGTCGCCGTTTTCATTGACCGCGAACTGCGGATTCTGAATGTACGTCCGCTGCGACTCGCCGGTGCCGCGGGTGACAACGCCACCGTTGCCGTCCGCACCGCAACCGGAAATCACCCAATTGAAGTCGGGCGAGTACGGGCATAACTTCATGGCGTTATTGGCTTGGTCGTATTCCAAGAGCGTGAAGTTGGTGTATACGCCGGGCTGGGTGTCCGGATTTCGCTCGACGCTCACTAGCAACTTGTTGCCATCGGTAAACAGCTTCAACATTTCAAACCGCCTTTCTTAGAGTGGAACACTGATTGAATCGATCAAACAGACGTTGCCGTTGCTGTCACCGCGAGCCCCGATGTGCGTCTCCGCTTGGTTCATCGTGGCATCGGTGACTTGGAGTTGGTCGCCGCCGTTGATGGTCGCGGTAATCGTCGCGCCGCTGCACGTAACGACAACCGTGTGATCGGTGTTTGTCGCTAAAGCTGGCGTCGCACTCGCCAACAGCGTTGACGAACCGTCATTGCGATACAGCCGAAAAAAAGCGCCGAGACCGATGTTGACATACAGCTGATAGAAGTAGCCGTTGGTTACGTCGTAACGAACGATGACTTGAACGCCGCTGCCTAAGCCGTGCGATGACCGCACGACACAGGTAAGCGTGTAGTTCGCCCGCGCAATGTCGGCGGTGAAGATGCCCGCCGTACCGCACGATGCGCGGTTGCTTTGAATCGTCCACGCACCGCTGCGGACCACGAGCGCATTGGGTCCGCTGTCGGGAGACAAGCCGTTAAGGGTCGTTCCGTTCGAGCCGGTGAAGTTGGCAAGGAATGCCGGTGGACCGCTATTCGCAGCATCCACTCCCGGCACCAACAACGCTTGGTCGTAACTCATATCGGCACCTGAAAGATGCGCCGGGGCTGGGCGAACCATGCCCCGGGCGCTAATGGAACTAGGTCACGTCGATGACCAAGAAGCGGAAGTTCTTGCTAGCACCCGTGACGCCGCCGCCGGCTTCTTTCGAGCCGAAGGTGACGGTGATTTCGTCCGTGTTGGTGACGTACGCGCCGAGCAACAAGCAGTCGGTCGGCAACGCTTCCATCGGAATCGCAATCACGGCGTCGCCAACCGCCGGAGCCATCGAAAACGCGCTCGACACGTCCACAGCCACGCTGTCGACGTTCTCGGCGGCATCGTTGGCAATCGTGGGAACAGCAACCGCGACGTTTGCCGGGCTGTAATAGATGCCCTTAATCGCCTTACGGTCGGTCGTGTCTGAGCCTGCCGTCAACGTACCGGAGACGATCAAGCCGGCGAGCGCCGTGGTCGGCCCCGTCACGCCCATGTGGGAGTGGACGCGCCAAGCGTAGGTGCCGCTGGCGACCTCATACGAGCGAAGCGTGATGTATTGTCCGGGGTCGCTGAACACGACCGACGTGCCACCCGCTTCGTCATACGCGCTCGCCACGGTCAGCGTGATGTCGCCGCCGTCGGTTTTCATCACGAGATGCAATTCCAGCCCAGCGCAATCCGGCACGGCAAGCGAGCGGGATTCCGCAGCCGCCGAGACGAGATGGCAAATGCCCGTGAGGTAGTTCGGGATAGCACCCGAAGCACCTGGGTCGTCGATGTTGAAGGCGTTCTGCGTCGCGCAGTCCGCCGCCATAGCAGCAAACCGATGTCCCGTACCCATAGTCGTTTATCCTTTCAAGCAGTATTTAACGGTTCCAGAAGAAGCGCCGGTGAGAACCGGCACCAAGTAAATCGCGGCAGCGCACTCGACCGGAATGTTCGTCCAATCCCCCGCGGTCGTAGTCGACGACACCGCCGTGCCGCTCGAATTACGAATCGCCGTGGGAGTGTCCGTCAAATTGGTAGCGTGATACCACGCAATCGCAGTGATGCTGGTCGGAACCTTGACCATGCCGAACGCCCATCCGCGCATGTCAATCCGACCACTATCAGAAGGCGAGTTCGTTGCGGCGACGGAGAGCGCTTGACGCCCGCCAGTCGTATCGCCGACAGTTGTTCTTTCCATGTTTCAAGCCCTTAGTTCGTGTCGATGGTTCCCTGCCCGATTTCGGGCCTGAAGTAACTGCGGTGGTCGTACTCGTCGATGGACTCGCGGCTTTCCGAAGCGCCGAAGTCGTAGCCCAGGCTTTGCGGTTCCGACGTGCCCGAATCAATCTCGATGCTCTTTTGAACGAACTGCTGATAGCGAGCGTCGTAGCGCCCGTCGTAGCTCTCGTCGAACTGCATCAACTCGTGAAGGCATGCGGCAATCAGCGTGTTGCTGTGCAAGCCGCCGCCATACGGGTAGACGATGCTCGCCGTGAGCGCATCGAGAATCGGGCGGTAGTAACCGACGAGCCGACCGGCTCCCGACGGGCACGGTGCCCAAATCAATCGGAACCGCTGCCCCGTGGTTCCGGTCGATGACTTCGGTTCGACCGCCACGTACAGCGGGTCGTCCGTGGCATGGGCATCGTGGAACCGCAGTCGCTTGATATGGTCAACGTCCGTGATGATGACGCCGGAGCGCCCGTCATCGCCGGGACGGTAATGGAGTTTGGTGCCGACAAACCCACCGAAGTCGTCGGGGAGTGTGTAGCCCGAGTTGACCAGCGAGTATTCTGCTCCGCTGGAAACCGTGACCGACGTATCGACGAGCGTGACTTGCGTGCCGCTGTCACGAGTCGCAATGGGGTAGGCAAGCTCGTAAATCAAATCACCGTCGGCAGCCCACGAGGGGAACGTGCCGGTGGTGAGCGTGACCACTCCCGACGCCACGGCAATCGTGCCCGTCTCATAGGGAGCGTAGAGCGGAATCTGAATCGGGATGCGCAGAAACGACCACTCTCGCTCGCCGTAGAAACGCACCTGACCGGCAACGATGGCATCGTTGACTTCGGTGACTTGCGCCGCAGACCAGCCGGTCGGGTCCGCGCCATAGCCCAGCCGATAGCCGAGTATGCGGCGCAGTCGCGAGTACGTGAGTGAGAGAGTCGATTCTGCCATGTATCGGTCCTATATCCGCCGGTCTGCGGGTAGCCGGGAGTGAGGCGGCACCCGCAGACTCGGCGGGGAAGGGAACTAGCGTTCTTGGAACGTCGAGTGGAAGTCCTCGGCGAGCGTCTTGGCGGAGCCTTCGCCCGCCTTCAGATGCAAGCACGGCGACAGCAGCACGCCGCTCGGGAAGTTCGTCGCCGTCGACAGGTCGTAGCTCACGACCTTCGTGCGGTTCGCGTAGCCGTGCAGGTACTTGCCGTCGAAGTACATGCCCAAGTAGGCGTCGGCGGCGGCGGTTGCCGTCAGACCCGTCGAATACATGGTGACGGCGGTTTGCCCCGTCTTGCGGTACACGAACGAGAACACGGCTTGCGAGGCGTGAGCCGGGCAATGCCAACCCACGAAGTCCGTGCTGACAATCGCGCCGGTGTCATCGGTCAGCAAGCCGTTGTTGACGCTCGTGTTCTTGAGCGCCAGACCGGCACCGACCATGATTTCCGTAACGTGCGTCAGGCGAATCTTCTGCTCGTGCCACAGCCGTTTCGGGCTGCTGGTCGAGATGCTGAACGCCGCGCCGACGGTCATGCCCGCTTGGTACGACGCTTGGTCGTTGTCCGAGCCGCCCGCGGTCGACAGTTCCAACCACCCGCCGAGACGATCCAACCCACGCATCGTGGCGCTGGTATCGAGGAACGGGTAATAGCCCTGCTGACCCGTCGTGCTGGCGAACGTCGGTGCGCTCGTCCAATCCTGCTCAACGTAGTAACCGTTGGTCAGGTTGAGCTTGATTTTGTCCCGCGGGCAGAACCGCCATAAATCCTGCGTCAAGCCGTCGGATTCCTCACCGATAGGCTGATTGTTTTCGTAACCCATAAACTGCGTATCCTTATGAAAAAGTTGGTTTCAAACGGTGTCGGCGTCGCTTACGAGACGCGGTTCATCACGAAGCCCAGCTCGCGGCGGTTGGTCGCGTAGACGGCCATCCACGAATCCAGGAACTTGTCGCGCATCGAGTGCGAACCGGCGCGGATGATGGGCTGCGACCAGACTTCCTTCTTGCCCTTCTGGAACGTCACGTACAGGTACGCGAAGTTGAGGGCATACGTCGGGTCGATGTAGCCCGAAGCGACGGTGCCGTTGTCCGAACCGGCGGTGCGGTCCAGGTACTTCGACCACACGACCTTCGTGCCCTTGATGACGTCGCCTTCTTCGTTGAACATGTCAACGTAGCGCACGCTCTCGTTCGACTTCCGTAGCAGCTTGCGCAGACCGCGCTTCACGGCGTAGGTCGTGATGATGTATTTCGTCTGCTTCGCCTTGCCGGTCGACAGGTCCGGCACCGGGTCGGGCGCGACGAAGTTCGTGAAGTCCAACGCCTGCAACAACGGGTCAACGAAGTTGTCCCAGCCGATGGCGTTCTTGAAGCCGACGTTGTAGTTCTTCCAGCCGGTGTAGGTCGACGAGCTAATGCCCGCCGCACCGCTGGAGAAGTTCGTCGGATTGCCGCCGTTGAAGCCAGCGGCTTCGCTCGACGCCGCGACGAGCCAGTGCGGCAAGCCGGTAATCGGCGGGTTCTCTTGGCTCGACGAAACCGGCTGCGAGAAGATGGCTTCTTCCAACTTCACGAAGCGCGAGTTCATCGCCTGGTGCTTGCGTTCCTCAAGCATGTCGATGATGGTGATGTCGCCGGTTTGGAATTCCGGTTCGTCCACGTCGTAGGACATGCTCGTTGTCAGCTTCGACCAGTTGATGGTCCCCTTAACCTGCGTGTTCGTCTTGATGGCGGGCGTGTCGGTGTCGTAGAGGCCCGACCAGCGCGTGGTGTCCGCGTAGTCGTGCATCAGGTTGAACTTCAACTGCGGGCCCGGCTTTTCGTTGACGTTCCCCAACTCCATGATTTTCTTGCACATGAAGTTCTGGTCGGACAACGAAATGTCGGTGTAGCCGCCGCCCGGCTTGCCGAGATTGCGCTCGACAACCATGTTGGCAAGGTTGTCGATTTGGTGCGGAAGTAAGGTCGTAGGCATTGCTCAAAAGTTCCTTGTTGCTGTGCTATGCGCCCTGCTCGTGGAGCATCGCTTGGAATGCCGCCACAACTGCGGGGTCTTGGCTTGCGGGTCCATTGGTCGGCGCCGGTCGCGTGACCGTGGCTTGCGCCGTGGGACCGCTGCGGGATAGAGCTTGTTTCTTCAAGCCGTCCGCATAGCGTTTTTGGAGTTGTTGGTCGTAACGCTGCCGGTGCATCACTCGCATGGCGGCATCTAGCCGTTCCGCAAGCGGTGCCTCGGGCATCAAATCACTTAGGGACTGTGCGGCACGGTAGAGTTCCGCTCGCTCTCGGCGATAAGGACTGGAAGCATCGAGAGTGCGAAAATCACCGTCGCCATACACAAGCCGGAAGTCCTCGCCGAGTTCCTTCACGAAGGAATCAACCTCGGCGGAATCACGACGCTGCTGTTCTTCAACAACGGCTCGTCGTGCTTGTTCGAGTGCCGCCTGCTGTCCTTGAAAGGCGGCTTTCATCGAACGAACTGCGTCGCGCTGATAGCGCTCGGCAGGAGTTAGTAGCGAGTCGTCTTGCCATTCCTCCGGTTCCTCGGGGAATTGGAAGTCGCTCGGTTGTGCGGTGGGCTGCTTCGCCGTCTCTTGCGGAGCGGCGGGAGCGTGCGTTTGAGTCGCGCGGCGCGCCGTCTCGATGTAGCGTTGGAGAGCCTTCTCACTGCCGAACTCCATCGCCTCGGCGGCGGTGAGTCCGACACGCTCCGCTTCACGGACTAGCGTTTCGGCGAACTTGGGGGCGGCGACTTCGGGGGCTGCGACATCCTCGGTCCCTTCGGTCGGTTGATTGACCGGGACAAACCGCCCCTTTTCGTCACGGGCGCGTACGCCTTTATCGCTGCTCTGCGTTTCGGTCGAGGTTTCGGGCTTGGCATCGCTCGACTCCTTGGCGGCATCCTCAGCGCCGTACTTCTCGTTGTAGAGAGAAGCCACCACGTCATCGACCGGCTGCGTCGCCGTCGAGACGCCTTGCGTTTCCGGTGCCGCCGTTTCCACTACCGTTTCAGTCTCAACACTCATCTTCGCTCACCTGTGAAAAGAAAAAGGGCCGACGCGGTATCACCCGCGCGGCCCCCAATAAGGCAGCGAAGTATTGGCTTCTTGGGTTAATTACTCCCTTCAGCCTTCCGTGACCGTGCAGGCTTCCCCGCGCGGCCCCTTATGGATTGTCAGCGACCCACTCAGTCGCTAATCATTACTCTCCGTTCTTTGCCATCCGTTCAACGCACACAACTTGTCGTAAGCCTTCGGCGTCGGAATGTTCACCGCGCCGTCGGGGCTGTAATGAACTCCCGTCCCAGCCTTAGCGTGGAACTCATTGAACTTCTTCACCTGCGACGGCGAGCATCCGAGAACCTTGCTCGGCTTCATCGGCCACAGGCCCTTGTTTGCGCGGACGGCCTCGCCGCTTCCCAGCACCCAGCGGTTGTGACCCACTTGCGCCCACTTCAAGTTTGATTTCGTCGCTTTCGGCATCGGACTTGTTCTCCACGAATCCCAACGCTTCGCTCACGGTCCTGTCCACAATCGCGGTAATCGCTTCGTCGTCCACGTCCTCGAAATACTGCGAATCCGTGGACACCGACAACTCAAACGAGACTTTGGCAACAACCACTTGCGGTTTTTGCCCGTAGTCGGCATCAACGGTCGGCTTCGTAATGCCACGTTTTGCCAACGCCTCGATCACCAACGACTTCAGTTTTTGCGGTCCCATTAAGTCACTCACTTGGATTTAGCCTTGCTCATTGCGCACTCACCATCCCGCCGCCTTGGTCTGCCATCGCCGCGCTCGCCAACTGTTGACGCAACATGCCACCCGATTGGTCCTGCACTCCCATGCTCTTGCGGACGTACTCACGTCGACTGCTGTTGGGTTTCGTCGGTCCATGCTGACCGCCTTCCGGCTCGCTCGGTTCCGAGATGCCGAACAGACGCTGGAACTCGTTCATGCCTTCGAGTTCGGACAGCATTTCCATGTAGGTATCGAACTGGAATTGCCGCCCCGCCTGCTGCGCCATCGGAATCAAATTCAAACCCTGGTTCGCCACCCAAGCCTGCAACATCGCCGACTTCTGCTGCGGAGTGCGGTTCGGCATGGCATACGGTGACAGGTTCACCATGTAGTCCATCCGGTCGCCCACCCGCTCCGTACTCCAACGGCTCGGAGCCTTCAGCGAGGGGTCGGACTTCAACGACACGTAGGCGTCGCGAATCGACTGGTCCCGCCACAGTAAATCACCAAGCCCCTTGCCAATGTCCGTCACGAAGTCCCGAACCCGGTCCTGACGCCGCTGCATCATGGCATTGACTTGGTTCTGAATCATTTGGTCTTGGGCTGCCGTGTCCGATTGCGGGCCGGCACCAAGGATTGCACGCGGGTTGCCCGCCAGTAGGTTGAACTGGTCCGCAGCCCACATCGTGAATTGCTGGATGCCGGGGTCGACGCCGCCCATCTTCAAGACGCCTACGGAATCCTTTTTCTTCACCTTAGTCCATTGCCCATCGTCAGCCGCTTGCACGTTGCGGGCATCGTCCGCGGCACCCGGTTCGTAGATGGGGATGTCGCGGGCGCGGCGAGCCTGACGGCTCATCTTGCGCCACCCGCTGTTAATCAACTTGTCCAAGCCTTCTACCTGTTCCGCCGGCGAGATGGGCAGTAACTGGTCGGGGATTTCGTCGTAGTAGAGATGCGGGTACGGTCCACAGTCCGAGAAGCCGGACGGCAGTACGCGCAGCGGGGGAGTGTCGAGCTTGTGCGGGAATGTGCATACCAACCGCTCGCGCGGCAGGAACACGTCAATCAGTTTCACGACCGGCTCGGTGCGGGCATCGTCGTCAACCGTGGAGGCTTCGTCGTTCTTCGGACGGTCGGGCTGGTACAGGTAGTCGTTGCCGTTGGCTTTCATGGCATCGACGACCTTCTTGTCCACACCGTGCGCACCGCGCAACGACTCCCACGAGACTTCGTAGCAATGCCCCTCGAAGGTCCGCTGCGAGCGACGACGCACCGACATGTCCTGCACGTAGTCGTAAATCGAAACGTGCGACACGCCGGGGGTGCCGGGGTCCATGAAGATGTCTTGCTCAATCTCGACCGCAATCGAGTCCTTGAGCCAGAGATAGGCGATGCCCAGCTTGAACCACGAATCAAGCACGGACGCCGAGAGCATCTTGCTCAGGTACATCGACTTGACGAGGTTGTTCAGGTGCAACTCGAAGCGGGAAGCGAAGTTGACGCTTTTCTGGTCGGCTTTGATGGACTCGATTTGGTATTGGACGTTGTTCGGCACCAACGAGGTTACGACCGCCGATGCCGTCTGCCATTGCAGATTCATCAGCTTCTTCATGTCCGCCGTGCCGGTGCCGTAGTTGTCGCCGACGTACTGCCGCGTAAGACGGTTGTGCGTCTCGCGCGCAGGTGCCATCTGCTGCCAGGACCATTCACGGGCCTTGCGCAATCGTTCGCGGTGGATGGCGTTGTTCGGGTTAATCAACTGAACACCAGTTCGTCGTTCGTGTCCGATTGCCGCTTCTCATGCTCGCGCATCCGCCACGCCAAGCAGCCGTAGGGCGGGTCATCGGCGAAGTTACGCTTCTCGACGTTCTCACGCGGCTTCATCGGTTGCAGGCGGCACAAGTGCCACGCCATGCCCGCAGCCACCGCACGGTCGCCGTGGGTCGCAATCGCTTCTGATTCCTCGATGCCCTTAACCGCGCCGCCGTGGACAATCTTCCCCTTCTGCCACACGTACTCGTTGAACTCGGCATAGCACGGCTCGCTGCGAAGCTCCGCACGACCGCCGTCCATAGCCTCAATCAGGTCGCTCAGGATGTCGCCCGGTCCCTCGGAAGAAATGGCGTAGCCGAGCTTCTTGCTGCGTCGGTCGCCTACTTCGTCCTTTACCGTGCGTTCGTGGATATGCCCGTACTCCAGCATCTTGATTTCGTCGCGGAACTCGGCACCGGGACCGCCCTTGCAGTCGAAGGTCAGGAACGCCAATTCCTCGTAGCCGCCGAACACCCAGCCAAGAGCCGCGGCGATTCGAGCCACCTTGCGGGGCGTGTCGAAAGCCGTCACGTACTCGGCGACTTGCTTGCCGGTCGACCGACTGAAGATGCAGATAACCGAGTTGCTATGACCAACACCGCTCGAAAGGTCAGCCGCTTCGGCGTAGGCATCGAGCGCCGACGCCTTGCCGTTCTCCAACTTGCACCACAGCGAGAGCGGACCATTCGCATCGGGGATGAATTGCACCTTGAAGTCGTCGGTGCCCCATTCTTCCAGCGAAAAACTCAAACTGCCGCGAAGCAGCGGAGCAAGGCGATTTTCGGCGCGGGCTTTCTCCAAGCACCGCAACACCGCGGCTTGGTCGAGTGCCGATGGGCTGCTGCCTTCGTCGTCCGCCAAGAGTTGCCGAGCGACTTGCTGCTTCGACATGCCCGCGGATTTGATGTCGAAGTAGGGGCTGCGATGCTGCCCGTCGTCGATGAAGTTGTAGCCTTCGGGGAACTTGTACGAAGTGTCGAGGATTTCGACCGGCTTGCCGGGCTGACGCACGTAGAGACCGGCGGCTTGCGGCGGGCAATCCTCCCACGTCACGCGGATGCGCTTCGCCGGGAATTTATCGTCACGAGCCGTGGCATTGAACGCGCAGTTGCGCCGCTTGTTGTACGTGGACACCAGGAAGATGCTGTTCGTCACGCCCATGTGCATCGTTTCGAGGGCGTCGTAATCCTTCCCGGTCGGGAAGTCGCCGAATTCGTCCATGAGGAACGCCGTGTTACGACCGCCCGTATTCAGGTCGCTCGTCGAGGCGTAGCCCATGATGGTGCTGTTCGTCTCGTGGACCTTGAAGCGGCACGGTCCACGGTCGTATCCACCGACCGGCAGCAGGAACTTCGGGGTGTGCTTGATAAGCAGGTCGAGCTTGCCCATCACGCTCGACGGGTCGTCCTTCGCGTCAACCTTGTCCTCTTTGGCACTCGATACACCGAAGTTCACGTAGGACTCAAACAGGCACTGATAGAAGAACAGGGCGATGGCGCACCACGACGCAGCCGCAGCACGCGGTTTCGTGAATACGAAGTGTTCTTTACCAACGCTCGTCTGCATCTGGGTCAGCACCCAATCCTGCACGGGCCACGTAATCCAGGGGAAGATTTTCGATTCGTATTGCGTTCCGACGCCTTCACGGCTTTCTTGCATCCAGAAGAACGTGTTGACGCAGAACAACAGGTCGCGCTTGCACGCCAGCCACATCGCATGGGCGATTTCCTCGTCAGCCTCACAAGCCAGCACAACCCGCTGCCGGAACTCCAGATTCTTGCGGTACTCTTTGGGAACGAAGCGGTTGTAGTCCCGCTCACCATCGACGATGCGATGCCATTCCTTCGAGAATCGCAGGAACTCCGGTCGTCCCATTTACGCCAGCAGTTTCTCAAAGTGTTGGTGAATCGGGCGGTTGTCGTCCCGCCGAGCCTGCACCTTCGCTTCTTCCTTCTCGCGCAACTTCTCTTGGCGCTCTAGCTCCTTTTGAGCGCGAGCCGCTTCGGCTTGCTCCAAGTCCTTGAGTGTCTTTTCAACTTGTGCGAGGTACTTCACAACGAAGCCGGGGAAGTCCTCGTCAGCCCAGCGCAGCAGCATCCCGCACATAGCGTCGGGGTAGGTGCCTTTACCGGCGCGACCTCTGCCCGCTTGGTAGTTCGCTAGGTTGTTGGAAACCCATTCTCCGCGATGCGCGAGGCGCATCAGCATGGCGCGGTCTACGGGCACATCGAAATTGCTGTCGGCTACTTCTTCAGGAACGCTCGGTGTCTCGGGCTGAACAATGAAATGCTCCAAGCCGATCCCATTGCCGCCGGTATCGGCGCCGGTGAACGCAACATCCAAAACATCATCGGACGGGGGCGGCGCAGACGCTTCAAGGGAAGGTGTTTGTTCGCTCGCCGCCACCCCGTCCGCGAATTGTTCGGGCGGAAACCGAGTACGATAGAAGTGCCAGTTGGCGTCCTTCGCCGTGCCGCCGAACGCGGCTACCAGCGCATTCCAATCGGACTTCTTACGCTTAAACGCCTCAAGGCATTCCTTGGCGTAGTCAAAGTAGGTCTTACGCGCGGAGAACTGCACAGATTCAAGACGCCGCTGCGTCTCAATCTTCTGCCCCTCGTCGTAATCCGGTACGGGAGCTTTTGAGCAATCCCGCACACCAATGTTTTTCGGCACGCGCTTCTCCAGCGCGCCGAGCTTGAGTCATAAGGACTCTGGATGACCGCTATTACGATACGTGATACAGGCGGGGGGAGTCAAGCGGAATTGGTAGGACCAATTGGAGGCGACCAATGAGCGGCGGTTCATGGCTTCTTGTCCTCGCACACGCATTGGGCATCGCCGTCGCAATCGAGGTACTCCCACCCCCACCCCTCATACTTCTCAAGAGCATCATGCCACGACTCGCTGGCGAGAAGCGGTCGCGGCTCAAGAAACACATGCAGTTTTGAGTCGTCAACGCAATAGCTAGCAGAATCAACGGTGTAATCAGACCCAGCTATCGTAATCTCGTCGCCATTCCTCGGAAAGAACGGCAGGCAATCATTAAAAACAAGGGACAGCGACGACCCATCCTCTGTTTCTAAGTGGAAGTAGAACTGGCACTTCATGTCGTTCCTTTCAGGCTCACGATGGCTCGGCAGATGGCTTCGGCGGGCGTGGCGCCGGTGGCAAGTGTCGTCGAAGCAAGTCCATCGCCGTTCCACGTCCAGTGTTCAATGTACCATGTGTCGTCTATGGGCGACCCACTCAAGGAGTGCCCGTAATCATCTCGGTCTTTGTGTTTTCCGTTGAACAGCCCAGCTTTGTTCGCAGCCTCAAAGGCGGCGTTGAGGTCGATTGATGGCTGCCACGGCAGCCGATAACGCTCGTATTCTCGAACAAACGTGGCAAATCCGTTCTTGGCTGCCAACTCGCCGATGATGCCACACGCCTTCGCCACCGCGGCGTCTAGCTCGGGACCGACGGGGATTTGGGTGGTCACTTCGACGCCTCCCATTCGGCTAGGGCTTTGGCAATGCCCTCGCAGCACTGGCACGTTCTGTCATCGCAAAG
>JACCDG010249398.1_pt1 | contig 15772 bp, 14 predicted proteins | sample 7442471 | NCBI WGS metagenome assembly JACCDG01 (sample SAMN15323444, study PRJNA562643) | freshwater metagenome | isolation source: river surface water | place: USA:Blue River Watershed | collected 2017-08-17 | reverse complement strand
GGCGACGTGGCCTTCTGGAAGATCGCCATGCGCCCCGGCCGCCCGATGGCGGTGGGCCGCATCACCCAAGGTGATCGGTCTGCCGTGCTGTTTGGCTTGCCCGGCAACCCGGTGGCGGTGATGGTGACTTTTGCCGCCTTTGTGCGCCCGGCCCTGCAGCAACTCATGGGCTGGCACGCCCCGGCGCAGCCTTTGCTCAAAGCCAAAAGCCAGGAGGCGCTGCGCAAGAAACCCGGCCGCACCGAATACCAGCGCGGCATCGTCAGCACCAACGCGGCAGGCGAGCTGGTGGTCCGCACCACCGGCAACCAGGGCTCGGGCGTGCTCAGCTCCATGGTGCAGGCCAACGGCCTGATCGTGCTGGGTCACACGCAAGGCAACGTGGCAGTGGGCGACGAGGTGGATGTGATGATGTTTGAGGGACACCTCTGACAAACACCACACCCAAAGACAAAAAAGGGGCTGAATTTCTTCAGCCCCTTTTGATTTGAACCCTGGCTGGGTTCAGTTCAGTGCACACCAGCCACAGGCTCTTCCAGCGCGACAGCCTTGTTCGGGCCAGGCACGCTCTTGCGGGCCAACAGCGAGTACATGGTGGGCACCACAAAGATGGTCAGCAATGTGCCCAAACTCATGCCGCCCACAATGACCCAGCCGATTTGCGTGCGGCTTTCAGCGCCAGCCCCTTTGGCCAAGGCCAGGGGCACAGCACCCAACACCATGGCACCCGTGGTCATCAGGATCGGACGCAGACGTTGGCCACTGGCTTTGACCAAGGCCTGCATGGTCTCCACGCCTTGTTCACGCAATTGGTTGGTGAACTCGACAATCAAAATGCCGTGCTTGGTGATCAAACCGACCAAGGTGATCAAGCCAATCTGTGAGTACACATTCAGTGAGCCCCCCGTCCATTTGAGTGCCAGTAAAGCACCGATCATGGACAGCGGCACCGACAACATGATGATGAAAGGGTCGATGAAGCTCTCAAACTGCGCGGCCAGCACCAAAAAGATGAAGAACAGCGCCAACACAAAAACGATCACCAAGGCACCTTGGGAATTGCGAAATTCGCGCGAGGTGCCATTGAGCTCGGTGGTGTATCCCGGCTTGAGCACTTTGGCTGCGGTGGCATCGAGAAACTGGAGGGCCTCACCCAATGAATAGTCCGGCGACAAGTTGGCGGTGATCGACACCGATCGGCGCTGACCAAAGTGGTTCAACTCACGGGGAGAAACACTTTCACGGATTTTCACGAGGGCTGACAACGGAATCATCGCGTCGTTACGTCCCCGGATGTAAATGCTTTCCACATCGTCTGGCGTGTTGCGGCCAGAGGCCTGTGTTTGCACGATCACATCGTACTGCTCGGCATCCCGCTTATAACGGGTGACCACGCGCCCGCCCAGCATGGTCTCCAATGCTTTGGCCACAGCATCCACACCGACCCCCAATTCGGCCGCTTTGGCGCGGTCGACTTCGATGCGCAATTCAGGCTTGTTCAAGCGCAAATCAACATCGGGCGCAACGATGCCGGGGTTCTTGGCAATTTCATCCAGAATTTCGCGCGTCACCGCATTCAAGTTCTGGTAACTGTCCGAAGTTTGGATCACAAAATTGACGGGGCGCTCACGAAAGCCTTGCCCCAACGATGGCGGGGTGATGGCAAACGCGTTCACACCGGGCAAACCATTGAATTTCGGGCCCAACTCACGGGCAATTTCCAGTGTGGTGCGCTGGCGTTTTTCCCAATCAACAGCACGGTAAATGACCGATCCTTGGGCCACTGTGGGGTTACCAATGTTGGCAAAAATGCGGTCAAATTCAGGGTAGGCCTCGCCCATGCGCTCCAACACTTTGGCATAGCGGTCGGTGTAATCCAGGGTCGAGCCATCTGGCGCTGTGACGGTGGCCAACAAAGTGCCGCGATCTTCCATCGGGGCCAACTCTTGCTTCATGCTGGGATAAACCAGCGCAATTGCCACGCCACTGCCCACCATGATCAACAGCACCAGCCAACGCGCTTTGCGCAAGACCCAGCTCAACAAGCGCTCATAAGCATCTGACAAAGCCGTCAACAAGCGCTCCATCGTGCGGTCAAACCAGCCCGGGTTGGGGTTGTGCTTGAGCAACTTAGAACTCATCATGGGTGACAGCGTCAAGGCCACAAAGCCGGAGACGATCACAGAGCCGGCCAAGGCCAGCGCAAACTCCGTGAAAAGTTTGCCTGTACGACCGGGCGTAAAGGCCAAAGGCGCGAACACCGCAGCCAAGGTCATGGTCATCGCGACCACCGCAAAGCCAATTTCACGGGAGCCCTTGATGGCAGCCGAAAATGGGTCCAAGCCTTCCTCAATGTGACGGTAAATGTTCTCCAGAACCACGATCGCATCATCCACCACCAGACCAATCGCCAGCACCAGCGCCAGCAGTGTCAAGGTGTTGATGGTGAAACCCGCCAAAGCCATCATGGCAAAGGTGCCAATCAAGCTGACCGGGATGGTGATGATCGGGATGATCGATGCGCGAACGGTACGCAAGAAAACAAAGATCACCAGGGCCACCAAAACCACGGCTTCCACGATGGTCTTGAACACACTCTTGATGGAGCGGTCAATGAACACCGAGTTGTCGTTGGCCACCGTGATGGTGATGCCAGGGGGCAAGTCAGCTTCCAAACGCGGCATCATGTCGCGCACGCCTTTGGACAACTCCAGAGGATTGGCCGTGGCCTGACGAATCACACCTGCAGCTACAGCATGGCGACCGGCCAAACGAACTGCGCTGCGTTCATCGGCTGCAGCCTCTTCCACTTTGGCGACATCCCTGATTTTGACGGGAAAACCATTGACCGTTTTGAGCACGATGTCGGCAAACTGAGCCGGACGCGTGAGGTCGGTTTGCGAGGTCACCGTGAACTCGCGGTTGCTCGACTCAATGCGTCCTGCGGGCAACTCCAGATTGCTGCGTCGGATCGCATCTTCCACATCTTGTGGTGTGAGTTTGTAGCCTGCCAGACGTTCGGGCTCCAACCAGACCCGCATGGCGTATTTGCGTTCACCGTAGATGCGCACATCGGCCACACCTGTGACGGTTTGCAACCGGGGTTTGACCACCCGGTTGATCATGTCGTTGATCTGCAAGGGGTTGAGCGTGTCGCTCGAAAACGCGAGCCAAATCACCGGGAAAGCATCGGCCTCGACCTTGGCAATCACCGGCTCTTCGATGGCTTGAGGCAAGCGGTTGCGCACGCGTGAAGTGCGGTCACGCACTTCGGCGGCAGCCGTGTCAGCGTCTTTTTCGAGTCGAAAACGGACCGTGATCTGCGACTGCTCGGCACGGCTGATGGACGTGATCACATCCACAGCGTCAATCCCCGCAATCGAGTCTTCGAGGGGTTTGGACACTTGCGTCTCAATCACCTCGGCCGAGGCGCCTGGGTATTTGACACTCACAGTGACCGTCGGCTCATCGATCTTGGGATATTCACGTACCGACAAACGGTCAAAACTGACCGCGCCGATCAGCAAGATCAGCAGCGACATGACGACGGCCAGAACGGGCCTGCGGATGGATGTCTCAGCGAGTTGCATCTGCACCTCGCAAGCAAGGGTTGGGGCCACTCAGCGGCTTGGCCGCTGGTGCTGCACGGGCCACATTCGGATTGCCCGTGTTGTTCACCACACCGGCTGGGGACAAACCCGCTGAAGGCGCAGGCGGGACTGCTGCGACTGCAGGCGTTGAAGCGGTGGCAGCAGCACCTGCCACAGGCTTGCCACTGGCTGGACGAGACATGTCCACCACGCGCACGGGCGTACCGTCTTTTTGCAAGCGTTGATGACCGGCGACCACCACGGTGTCATCGAGTTCCAGCCCTTCCAGAATTTCCACTTTGCCAGGTTGGCGCAAACCCACTTTGACAGGCACACGCTGAGATATCAATGTCTCGGGTTTGTCACCGGGAATGACCTTGACCACGAAAGTGCGCCCGCCCTGCGGCACGATGGCTTCTTCAGGAATGACCAAGGCAGAGGGTCGAGAACCAAACACGGCATTGACGCGTGCAAACATGCCAGGGCGCAACTGCTGCTGGCGATTGTCAATGCAGCCACGCACACCCACCGAACGTCCATTGGCATCAATCAATGGATCGACAGCCTGCACCACAGCGGCAAATGAGCGCCCGGGCAAAGCATCCAAGGTCAGCTGTGCGCTCTGACCTGCCCGTACTTTGGCCTGAAAACGCTCAGGCAAGCGAAAGTCCACCAGCACAGCATCGATGTCTTCGATGTTGACCACATCGGCGCCATCCTTGAGGTAATCGCCCACGTTGATTTGGCGCAGACCCGTGACGCCATTGAATGGAGCGATGATCTTCAGGCGCTGCAAGGTCGCCTGCGCCAAATCCAATTTGGCCTGGGCGACCTCCAAAGCGGCCGCACTTTCATCAAGCGAACGTTTGCTGATGAAATTTTGAGCCACCAACTCTTGGTTGCGCTTGTGGTTGGCGGCAGCAATCGACATTTCGGCTTTGGCTTGCGAGAGCTGAGCGGCCTGCAGCTGATCATCCAGTTGCACCAGCAGCTGCCCTTTGCTCACGCGCTGGCCATCGTTGAACAGGATTTTGGCCACACGCCCTGCCACTTCCGGGCGGAGCATGACGCCTTGGCGGGACCGCAAACTGCCCACCGACTGGGCTTCATCGACCAAAGTGATCGATGTGACTTTGGCGACCTCCACCGCTGGGGCCCTGGCTGCAGCTGGCGCTGTCGCCACACTGGGCGACTGATCACCCGAAGAAGGGCGCTGTGCCCACCAAGCCACACCAGACGCCACACACACACCGATCACTGCGATCAGCACGTACTTCTTTTGATAAGCCATTGCAGAAATCCCGCTACATTGAAGACGCAAACAGTTTCCGAATGTAACAGTCTTGTGCCCGATTCCCGCGAGGGAAAACGACAGGCTTCGCAGCCAAACACCGGTTTTTTTCAGGTCTTTACAGGAGGTTTACACGCCGAGAGTTCAGCGTTGGAGAACCTTGTCCACACCTTGATTGGCCAAGGCGTCGGCCCTTTCATTACCGGAGTCTCCCGCATGGCCTTTGACCCAGCGCCACTCAATTCGATGTCCCGCACTGGACACTACATGGTCCAACGCTTGCCACAACTCGACGTTTTTGACCGGTTGCTTGGATGCGGTACGCCAGCCTTTGGCTTTCCAGCCGTGGATCCACTCGGTGATGCCTTTGCGAACGTATTCGCTGTCCAAATAAAGCGTGACTTGGCAAGGCCGCTTGAGCGCTTTGAGACCTTCAATCACGGCCGTGAGTTCCATGCGGTTATTGGTGGTACCCAATTCGCCGCCAAAGAGTTCGTGGACATGCTGGCCAGATTGCAGGCGAACGCCCCAGCCTCCAGGACCAGGGTTGCCCTTGCAAGCCCCATCGGTATGGATAACAACGTGATTCAAGAGATATCTTTCGAGGCCGTCCGGCCGCTGATAGGAGAGTCTGATCTGGCCAAGGGCACAGCAGTTGCAGCGGGCGATCGTACAGTGCGCCAGCGACGACCGTCGAGCCAACGGCTACCGGACACCCGCTTGGTGGCCACAATCAAATAAACACCACCCAAAATCGGCCACCACCGCTGCCCTAATGCATCCAACCGGTCGAGTCGCCGCATCCAGCGTTCACTGGCCAAAGCCGGTGGCCAACCCATGAAGCGGCTGACCTGAACTTCAAATCCAAGCAAACGCAGCCAATCCCTTAAACGCCGGTAGCCAATCAGATGCGACTCAAAACTGCCCAGGTCACCCGTTTTACGCTGCGCTCGCTCATATTGCCACCCCCAAAAGCTCACGGGGTTCAAACCAGTAATGAGGACTTGGCCCTCCGGGATCAGGACCCGCTCTACTTCGCGCAAACAAGCGTGCGGATCGGCCGATCTTTCCAGCGCATGCGGCAAAACGACCAAATCCAGGCTATCGGCAGACCACGGCCATGCCCGGCTGTCAAAACCCACATGCGGGTGCATCGGTGCATCGACCCCGCTTGTGTTTGCATTGACTGAGGACTCGGCTTCAAATTCAGTCTGTGCCAACCAACGGTGCGGCATGCGGTTGCTTCGTAAACTGTGCAAATCTGGCCAGCCCAATTGCAAGGCGTGGTACCCAAAGACATCGGACAGCAGTTCGTCGGCTTGGCTCTGTTCCCAAGCCAGCAAGCGTCCAGCCACGGGCTGACCCAAATGGCCCAGCCAAGACGAGGCTGAATACTTACTTTCTATAATCGGGGACTCCATGAAACTCATCCCTTTGCCCGCATTCACAGACAACTACATTTGGTTGTTGCACGATGACCATCATGCCCTGGTGGTCGACCCCGGTGACAGTGCCGTGGTGTTGACTTGGCTGGCAGAAAATCCCGCGATCAAACTGGACACCATTCTAGTCACGCATCACCATGCCGATCACACGTCAGGGCTGATCGAGCTGACAGAAAAAACACAAGCTCAAGTGCATGGGCCCGCCATGGAAATCATGCCACGGCCAGTCCATGGTGTTCAAGATGGGGATGAAATTGACTGGCATGGCCTTCGTCTGCAAGTGATCGATGTCCCCGGCCATACAGCAGGGCATATCGCTTTTTGGACCCAACAGGCAAACCAAGCGCCCCTGCTGTTTTGCGGTGACACCTTGTTCTCCGGTGGCTGTGGTCGCTTGTTTGAAGGCACGCCTGCACAGATGCTCAAGTCTCTTGACCGCTTGGCAGGTTTACCCGGCAACACACTTGTCTGTCCGGCGCACGAATACACCTTGTCCAACTTGAAATTCGCATTGGCGGTTGACCCTGATAATGCGGCACTGCAGACTTACTTTGATGCCTGCACACAGATGCGCCAAGAAGGCCTGCCCACTTTACCCGTGAGCCTGTCTACCGAGTTGGCAATCAATCCTTTTTTGCGAAGCCGCAGCCGTGCCGTGGCTGCCGCAGTTCAGCAACGCCAAGCATGGGCTGTGGACGATGTCTCCACCTTTGCCGCATTGCGTGCATGGAAAAACGAATTCAAATGAACCTGATTTTTCAGATGTGGTTTTCAAGCCGTCCTGCCGTTTTGGCGGTGACAGCAGGTTTTTGCCTGTTTCTCACCGGTTGCGCAAGTACTGCGCCAAACGTTGAATCGCCACCAGCGCCCGTGCAGGCTCCCGTGGTCAAGCCCAAGCCCGCCCAGACCGTGCAGGTCACCAGCAATGACACCCCTGTCTCACTCAAGCCCCGAGCCAACCTGGGCCTGACCCCCGCGACGGACATCTGGGAGCGCATTCGCCGAGGCTTTGCCATGCCAGACCTCGACGATGAGTTCGTGCGCAATCGAGAGCAGTGGTACGCCAGTCGGCCAGACTACATCTTGCGCATGACCGAACGTTCACGGCCATACCTCTTTCACATTGTTGAAGAGCTTGAGCGCCGCAATATGCCCACAGAGCTCGCTTTGCTGCCGTTCATCGAATCGGCCTTCAATCCTAACGCTGTGTCTTCAGCCAAAGCCGCGGGCATGTGGCAATTCATGCCCGCCACTGGCAAGTATTTCGACTTGAAACAAAATCTCTTTCGTGACGAACGCCGTGACGTGCTTGAATCTACTCGGGCCGCACTGGATTACCTGCAAAAACTCTACGGCATGTTTGGCGACTGGCACCTCGCTCTGGCTGCCTACAACTGGGGCGAGGGCAGTGTCGGTCGTGCTTTGGCTCGCAACAAAGCGCAAGGCAAGCCCCTCACCTACAGCGACTTGAACATGCCCAACGAGACGCGCTATTACGTCCCCAAGTTGCAAGCCGTCAAAAACATCGTGGCGCAACCTGAAGCGTTCAACACCCAATTGCCATTGATCCAGAATCACCCCTTCTTCAAGAGCGTGCAAATCGACCGCGACATTGACGTGACCGTCGCAGCACGACTGGCGGGCATCAGTGTTGAGGACTTCAAAACCCTGAATCCTTCGATGAACCGCCCGGTGATACTTGCAGCAGGGACACCCCAGGTCTTGCTGCCTTGGGACAACGCCACAAGCTTTGAAATCAACTTGCAAAACCATGCCAACCAACGATTGGCCACTTGGACCGCTTGGCAAGCACCCCGCACGATGAAGGCCGACGAAGCGGCAAACTTGGTGAACATGCCCACAGATCTGCTTCGCTCCGCCAATGGCATACCGCCCAACATGATGGTCAAAGCTGGATCGACCTTACTGGTCCACCGCAAAGGACAACTGGACAACGATGTGACCGAACACACAGCCGACAACGCCCAGTTGGCCTTCGCACCAGAAATTGTCTTGCGCCGCATCATGGTCAGCGCCCGCAAAGGCGACTCACTGGCCAGCCTGGCAGCCCGACATGGTGTGAGCGCAGCAAGCATGGCCACTTGGAACAAGCTCAAACCCAATGCCCATTTGAACGCTGGCCAAAGTTTGGCGGTTTTGGTGCCCACATCCCAATCACCACGGCTGAGCGCCAAAGCCGCAACGCACAAGAGAACAGGGTCTGCGCCCGTGGCACGTCGACCCGCACCCAAGCTCGCCAAACGCTGAAGCAAAGCTCAAACGGCAAATCGGAGTTTTGATTTGCCTGCAAAATTGTTGGTGTAAAGACGCTCAAGTGATTGCCGACTCATCGGACCATAGCCCGTTAAACGGGCATGGGCCTGCCAAGCGTTGAGTACAGGCTCGGCGTCGAACAAACCATCCATGGCGTACGATTCGCGCAGCTTCTCAAAAGCACCCAAGTACAGCGCTCGGTCACCCATCCAGTACGCTGGAGGAACATGTTTCAAAATGTCCGTCAGGCCAGCCGTCTGAAGCCATTTGAGTGCGTGGATCACCGCATCGCTCAAGGCCTGAGCCACTTCTGGCTGGCGTTGCAAAAATTCAGTCCGTGTGAACAAGCATGCGCCAGGCACATCCCTCGTCATCACCTTGCGCGTTGAAGTCATGGACCGAGCATCCCCCAATATGCGGATTTCGTTTTTTTGCTCAAGGCCATGCATCATAGGATCGGGGTTGCACAAGGCATCAATCGTGCCGTTGCGCAAGGCCTCTGAAACGCTGGCGGAAGTCCCGACTTCCACGAAAGTCACATCTTCGGGCAGCAAGCCGTGCTGCAACAACCATTGGCAAGACATCCAGTGGGTAGACGAGTCGAGGGCAGAAACGCCAATGCGGGCCCCCTTGAGTTCCATCACCGACCGCATGGCGGCGCCTTTGCGAATGGACACACCCAGCGCAATCTGAGGCGCGCGCCCCAACTGCACAAACCCTTGGTAACCCAGTCCTTTTTGCTGAAGGCCAAACAAATGCTCAAACGCGCCGGCTACAACATCGGCTTGGCCGTTGATGACGCTGCCTAACGCTTTGCCGCCCCCCTCTTGAGAGACCCACTCCACGACCAAGCCCACTTGCCGAAAATACCCGAGTTGCTCGGCCAGCGTCAAAGGCAAATGGTAGAGGCTTTGCCTTGCTGCCAATGCGATTTTGACCCGCAAGTTGGCGCGTGGAGCCTCCGCGGCTGACAACGCGCCACTGGCCAGCGAACCCAAGGATGCCAGCATGAATAAACGTCGTGGACGGATCAACCGCGACAAATTTACACTCCCATTGAAACGACCGATGATTCGATGTTCAGAGCTTAAATGCGCAGATATAAGTTCGCATCAGGATCAATCCTGAGCGGGTTTTCACGTAATGGATTGCAAGTATTGGAACGGGTCATTGGCCGAGCGCCTGGCACCATTCACGCGGTTGCCAACTCAGCGCCTGTCGACCAGTGCATGCGCGATGGTGCCCAAATCGACATATTCGAGTTCACTGCCCGCAGGCACGCCACGTGCGAGCCGGGTCACCTTGATGCCCTGCTGGCGAATCATCTCTGAGATGACATGTGCCGTCGCCTCACCTTCGGCCGTGAAATTGGTGGCCAAAATCACTTCCCGCACCAGACCATCACCCACTCTTTTTTTGAGTTTGGCCAAACCAATATCGTGTGGACCAATCCCATCGAGGGGACTGAGTTTGCCCATCAACACAAAATACAAACCGCGGTATGTATCCGTTCGCTCGATCGCAGACTGGTCTGCAGGCGTTTCGATCACACACAACTGACTGCGCTCGCGCGTCGCATCCTGGCACGTGTCGCAAAGCTCTGCTTCGGTGAAAGTGTGGCAACACGCACAGTGCCGGACGTTGTCCACTGCATTTTGCAAAGCAACGGCCAATTGACGCGCCGTAGCCCTGTCGTTTTGCAGCAATTGAAATGCCATGCGCTGTGCGGATTTGATGCCCACACCCGGCAAGCCCTTGAGGGCTTGAACCAAAGTGGCGAGTGCGTGGGTATCAGCCATGAACAGCAGCGCTTTCGATGAACGGTCAGAAAGGCAGTTTCATGCCCGGTGGCAATCCAGCCGTCAGCTTGCCCATTTTTTGCTGGGACACTTCTTCGGCGTGACGCACCGCATCGTTGAACGCAGCAGCCACCAAGTCTTCCAGCATGTCCTTGTCATCGGCCAGCAAGCTCGGATCGATGGTCACGCGGCGCACATTGTGCTTGCAGGTCATCAAAACCTTGACCATGCCCGAACCGGACTGGCCTTCGACTTCCACATTGGCCAATTCATCTTGGGCTTTTTTCAGGTTGTCTTGCATGGCTTGCGCTTGTTTCATCAAGCCAGCGAGTTGTCCTTTGTTGAACATGGAATTTCCTTCAATTTCAGTTGTTTCAGTGAGAAGAGGTCAGATCACCTGCAAGCTGCCGGGCACAATGCGCGCGCCGAAATCCCGCACCATGGTCTGCACCAGCGGATCGTTTTCAATCAATTCCTGAGCGGCCACCATCTTGGCGGCAGCAGCGACAGCCAAGCGCTTGGCTGGACAGTCGAGCACAGGACCGAGCTCGATTTGCAAGCGCACTTGACCATGCCCTGCTGCGGCCAAAGCCGTTTGCAAGCGTTCACGGCTGGCCGGGTGGTTCAAGGATTCACGCTCAATGCGCAGCATCCACTGGTCAACATCACGCGCCACCAGTTGCGACTGCAAAGCCAATTCGCGCACCAACGCGGTGATGGCTTCTTGCGCCAGCAAGCCCTGCACCACGCCAAACCAGACATCGCCTTCTGCGGTGGTCTGCAAGGGTGTGGTGGGCGCGGTCTTGGGCACATCCACACGCACAGAGTCAGAGGCTTCACGCACAGGCAAAGAACGCAAACCCGACTCGACTGGTACAGACGGAGGCAAGGACGCCACAAACGCATCTGCGGCATCGTCGCCGAAATAATCGGAGGCGTCAGGCAGATCCTCCCAAGGTGGCGGCTCAGACACCGGCGCCATTGGAGGCGCTGCCGAAGGCGCAGCACTGGGCGCAATCGCTGCTTGTGACGCGGATGGTGGAGCTGGTGGAGACTGCGGGGCTGGTGCTGGCCTGGGCGCGACCACCACAGGCGAAGGCGCTAAAGATGGCTGCGCAGGTGTGGCCGGGACTTCAGTTACTGGGCTACGGCTGATTCGCGGACTTTTTTTTTCAGCCGATCCTGCTGTTGGTTTGAACGCCAACAAGCGCAGCAAAACCATGGTCAAAGCAGCATACTCATCAGGCGCCAAACCCAACTCGGGACGCCCATGCAGGCACAAGCTGTAAAGCAGCTGTGTTTCCTCTGCGGGCATGGCGTGGGCCAAATCGGCCAAACCCTGGGTATCGGGATCATCGCCGTCTTGCGCCATGCCTGGCACCATCTGCATCACGGCCATGCGTTGCAACAGCATCGCCATGTCTTCCAGCGTGGCCGCAGCAGATACACCTTGCAGACGCAAAGCATTGACCTGCCCGACCACGGTCGCACCATCGCCTTCGGCCAAAGCACCGATGAGCTGCAACACATGGGTGCGGTCCACACTGCCCAGCATTTGACGCACGCCCGCTTCTTGCAGTTGGCCGTTGCCGAAAGCGATGGCCTGATCGGTCAAGCTCAAGGCATCACGCATCGAACCCCGTGCGGCCCGAGACAACAAGCGAAGTGCTTGCGGTTCAGCGCTCAATTGTTCGGTGGCCAGCACGCGTGTCAGGTGTTCAAAAACGGTCTCTGGCGCCATCGGACGCAGATTGAACTGCAGGCAACGCGAGAGCACCGTGACGGGCACTTTTTGCGGATCGGTCGTTGCCAAGACAAATTTCAGATATTCAGGGGGCTCTTCCAGCGTCTTCAACATCGCATTGAAAGCGGTGTTGGTGAGCATGTGCACTTCGTCGATCATGAAGACCTTGAAACGCCCCTGCACAGGCTTGTAAACAGCTTGCTCCAGCAGGCTTTGCACCTCGTCAACGCCCCGATTGGACGCGGCATCCAGCTCGGTGTAATCGACAAAACGACCGGCATCAATGTCACGGCAAGCCTGGCAAACGCCACACGGCTCAGCGGTGATGCCGCCCTGCCCGTCTGCACCTTGGCAATTGAGCGATTTGGCCAAAATTCGGGACACCGTGGTTTTGCCCACGCCCCGCGTGCCCGTGAACAAATACGCATGGTGCAAACGCTGTTGCACCAAGGCATTGGTCAAGGCCTGAACCACGTGCTCCTGCCCCACCATTTCGGTGAAATTGCGAGGGCGGTATTTGCGCGCGAGAACAAGGTAAGACATGCTTCTGATTCTATCGGGCCGCAAAGCCATTCCGGGAAATGCAGCCATCAAAGCCTCAAGTCCTGCGCATAAAAAGGGAAAAAGTACGGCCAGGCACAGAAAGCCTCCGAAGCTCGCCTACAATTAAAGGCGACGGGCCTTCCCGCATGGTGAAGCGGCCAACCGGGTCAGGTGGGGAACCAAGCAGCCCTAACTGTGGAGCCAGTGCCGGGGTCAAGGCTCGTCAACTAACACCTGTAAAAATGCGCTCTAAGGGCGCATTTTTGTTTGTGCATCCAGCAAAGACACAAAAAAATAGGCGCCGCATGGGCGCCTATTCAAAATACCCCACCGAGTGGTGAGGGTCTTCCCCGATCAAGCCATACGGCGACGCAAAGAAGGAAATGGCAAAGCTTTGACCTTGTTGGAGCTCACCAAGCGGGGGGCCTGAGGCGCTGCGCGGAGCAAGTCCGCGACCAGCGCGTCCGCATTGGCGTGTGCGCCTGTTCGGTTGGATTCAAACGCCAAACGGGTTTGCTGGGCCACTTGGGCCACAAAATTTTGAGGGTAATCCCGAACATTGAAACCTCGCAGGGCCATCACTTTCATGAAGGCGTTGGCCGCCTCTTCAACGGCACACTGGTATTCTTTGGATGCATCTGGAGTCATGTCGACCTCGTTCATTGGATGAAGTTACTCACACATCCACAACGCAGCACAAGACCATTAGGAATACATCGATCTCAAGTTTTTCTGAAAATATTTTCCAAAACATCCAGCGCTGCCTGTTTTCCACTGGCCAGACAGGCCGTCAACAGGTAGCCACCGGTGGGCGCTTCCCAGTCCAGCATCTCTCCTGCGCAATACACATCGGGACAATTTTGGAGCATCAAACCCGCCGTCAAGCCCTCGAATGCCACCCCCCCGGCTGTGCTGATCGCTTCGTCCACGGGTCTGGCCGCCTTCAGCGGCACAGGCAAACCTTTGATATGAAGGGCCAGCTTTTCGGGCTGCTGGAGTGCCGCTGCAGGGCACAGCTCGTGCAGCAAGCCCATTTTGACCCCCTCCAAACCCAGATGGCTCTTGAGATGGCTGGACAAGCTGCGGCTGCCCCGAGGCCATTTGACCGCGGACAGGACCTGCTCCGGAGACTTGTCCGGCAGCAAATCCATCAGCAGTCGGGATTGACCGTGGTCTTGCAGATCATCTCGTATCAAAGCGGATGCGGCATAGACCAAACTGCCCTCTATGCCCGACTCGGTGACAACAAATTCGCCTTTGCGTGTAAACCGCGCTAGCGCATGGTCGTCAGCCCACGCTGGCACGGAAATCGCCACCGACTTCACTGGATGGCCCGCAAATCGGGACCGAAAGTGATCGCTCCAACCGGCATCACCCCGCCCGAGGACATCAAAACCGCAATTCGCAGGTTTCAGTGCATTCACGGCAACACCTCGGGCGCCCAGTAAAGGCACCCACGCGCCATCCGAGCCCAGACGTGGCCAGCTCGCACCGCCCAAAGCCAATACAGTGGCCTTGGCACGCACAGTCAGCGTCGTCGCTTGCGCAGATTGATCAAAAAGCAGGCGCTCACCCTGCCAACCCCGCCAGCGGTGGCGCATGTGGAACTGCACGGGCACACCCGAGGCGGGATGACGGAGTCGGTGGAGCCAGGCCCGCAGCAGCGGGGCTGCTTTCATCTCGGTCGGAAAAACACGTCCGGATGTACCAACGAATGTTTCGATGCCCAAATCATGCGCCCAATCCCTGACCGCTTGCGCATCCATGACATCCAGCCAGCGCCCGACGTGGGCAGCCTTTTCACCATAGCGATGGCGAAATGATGTCCCATCCTCGGAATGGGTGAGGTTCAAGCCACCACGCCCCGCCAGCAAAAATTTGCGCCCCACAGAAGGCATGGCATCAAACAAATGCACGCGCACCCCGGCCTGGGACAAAACATCTGCCGCCATCAGGCCCGCAGGGCCACCTCCGACAATGGCGACATCGACAACAAGATCAGACGATGGGGGGGCTGGGGGAGTTGGTGTGATCAAAGACATCAAAACAAAGGGTGGCAACACGCGCGTGACAGATGCGTGTGTCTGGATTCTGTCAAAATAGCCTCAACTTTAGCCGCATCTTCAATGTTCACAAGGAAAAGGCCATGGCCAGCGATTTGATCAAACACATCACCGACACCAGTTTTGACGCCGACGTCCTCCAGTCGAGCCAACCGGTGGTTGTCGACTTCTGGGCCGAATGGTGCGGCCCCTGCAAAATGATCGCACCGATCTTGGACGAAGTGGCTGGTGCCTACGAAGGCAAACTGCAAGTGGCCAAAATGAACGTGGACGAGAACCGCGACATCCCAGCCAAGTTCGGCATCCGTGGCATTCCCACCTTGATGATTTTCAAGGACGGTCAACTGGCAGCCACCAAAGTCGGCGCCATGAGCAAATCTCAATTGACAGCCTTCATCGACCAGCAATTGGCCTGATGGCGCATGGCGGCGGCATGAACCGCAGGCCAACAGATAAAACCGGGACATTCGTACCCGGTTTTTCTTTTTCTGGCCTTGCAAAAAACCTGTCATAATTTCCAGCAAGGCATCCCCAACAGGGAAATTCGCCTTACTCACCGGTCGATCCTGCCCCTGACCTCGGGCGACGCCCGGTTCTGAACACCTCCACTCGGTTCACTGATGACGATCCACAACGGGTCGTTGATATACAGGCCAACTCCCATGCATTTGAACGAACTCAAGGCACTTCATGTGTCCGAACTCCTGAAGCAAGCCGACACGCTCGAAATCGAGAACACCGGCCGCATGCGCAAACAGGAGCTGATGTTTGCCATCATCAAAAAGCGCGCCAAAGCGGGCGAGCAGGTCTTTGCCGATGGCGTGCTCGAAATCTTGCCGGACGGTTTCGGCTTTTTGCGCAGCCCAGACTCCAGCTACACGGCCAGCACCGACGACATCTACATCAGCCCCAGCCAGGTGCGACGCTTGAACCTGCACACCGGCGACATGATCGAAGGTGAAGTGCGCATCCCCAAAGATGGCGAGCGCTACTTTGCCCTGACCAAGCTCGACAAGGTCAACG
>JACCDG011085365.1_pt1 | contig 15779 bp, 22 predicted proteins | sample 7442471 | NCBI WGS metagenome assembly JACCDG01 (sample SAMN15323444, study PRJNA562643) | freshwater metagenome | isolation source: river surface water | place: USA:Blue River Watershed | collected 2017-08-17 | reverse complement strand
GTGGAGGGCGAGCCTGGCTCTGACGGCGACGGGGGCGACGACGGCGTCGCGGCGGACGGAAGGGTTGTGCGGCATGGGGGAGACCTGATCGCACGATAGTGAATGTGCGAACAGTATTCCCGGCCGGAAAGGTCGTGTCAACCGGTTTGGATCGCCCCCGGCAGTTCGATCCCCAGACACGCCGCGCACCGCGCCAGGTCCGTCGGCCCGGCCTTGCCCTCCCGGGCGCACTCCCATCCCCCGCATCCGCACGACGGCCCGCGTCGATCCGGGCATGCGACGGCGGCCCGGCGGGCGAGCAGCCAGGGGGACGGCGGCGGCGGTGGGACGCTTGGCGGCGCGGGCGGGACGTCCGGTTTCAGCGTCTTCGCCTCGACGATCCGGGCGTAGTCGGCCCGATCGCGCCTCAACTGGCAGAGCCGGACGCTCCCGACCCGCGCGGCGTAGCACCGTACGGGCCAGAGGCGCCACGGGCATGAGTCGCATTCGCGCATTACTCGCCTACCGTGGCGATGACCGGCGATCCGTCGCACATCAGGTCCGACAGCGTGAATTCGACGAGCAGCGGCGACGCCGAGACGACCGTGCCGGTGACGATATAGGAGCCCGTAAGGCATTTAGACATCGTCGCGGGGTTCCAGAACTCGACCTCCAAATTCCAGTAATGAGTGAGGCCCGACGTGACGCATCCAAAGTTGTAACGCACTTCGTTGCAAGGATCGGGGAACAAATCGTTGGATCGGAAGTCGGTCACAAGGGCGGTCCATGCGCCCCAGGGGTTGGCGCCGTAGCCGAGCGTGTATGTGTGACTGACGTCGACGTCCGGATCGGGGGGTGGCTCGCGGTGGCAATGCGTGAAGCTCAGCGTGAGCGAGGTCGGCACGGGCGACCCCGCGCACGATACGACGACGCCTCCCCCTCCTCCGCCGCCGCCCGAACAGCAAGGGTCGCACGGCTGATTGCGCTTCGCCATATCAACACTCGACCCAGTCGACCACCCAACCGCAGCACGTCATGACGGCGAGTCCGTGCTTGTTGGCCGCGATGGACGTCGTCGCCTTGTTCCACACGTTTACGGTGAGTCCCGAGTCGACGCCCGCTCCGGTCGGCCCGAACTCCCACACGGCGACGGTGCCGCTCGTCATTTGGGTGACGGACGTCGCGGCCGGGATGCCGGAGCCTCCGGTCTTGAAGTGGAGCGCGTAGCCGATTTGGACCGGGCGGCCGGACGTGGCGGGCGGATCGTTGTACCGGCCCTGCTCCGCGCGTTCGAGCTGGCGCTTGAGCCTTTCGGCTCCGCGGCGGCTGATGATGGCCATGATGCGATCAGTCCCACACGAGGCCGGGGATGTCGGCCTCGGTGAATCCGAGGACGCCGAAGTCGCGTTCGGGGAGGCCGTGGTACTCGCGCACGACCGGGGTTCCGCCCACGGCCAGAGCCTTTCCTTTGCCGTCGAGCGGCACCGGGTCGGAGACGGGGACGCCCCCCTTCAGGATCGGAGTCAGGTGGGACGTGCCGGAGACGACCTTGATCTCCCGCTTGCCCGCGTCGAGGATTTTGCGGAGCCATCCCTTGGCGTTGTACATAAACTGATAGGTGGCCTCCCAATAGTCGCCGTCGTCGGCGTCCCACATGAGCGATCCCGTGATCGGCTTGCACCGGACGGTGAACGGGTCGGCGCCCATCCAAAGGACCGAGTTGACCGCGTCGGAAAACTCCTGTGCGATGCGGGCGTTGAAGGTGCGTTGGCACCGCACGATTTGAAGCATCGGGCGCGACCGTTCCTCGGTCAGAGCGGGCTCGTAGGCGTCTCCGGCCGAGTTGAGGATCGCGGCGCCGTCCTTGTCGACGTCGAGGATCGACTCGACCTGGTCGGACAGCCAGTTAACCTTCAGCCTGCGTTCGGTCGGCTTCTGGGCGAACTGGTTCGGGTCGTAGGGTCCGTACTCGGCGGTGCCGACCCACTCGAGGCCGTTGTCGTCGCGGCAGACGGCGGACATTCGGCGCACGAACGCGCCGGGGTCGGTGTCGCCGTTGACGCTGTAGACCGTGCCGGGGCGGACGGGCATCCCCTGGATGACGGTGTAGGCGGAGTCGTTCTTGTCGTTGGTGCGGAGGAACCAACGGCGGGTGTAGGTCCGTTTCCAGTCCTCGCCCCACGTCCCCTCGCGCGCGACCGGTTCTTCTTCGACGGAGACCACGGCCATGTCAGAGGACCTCCGCCGCGGGCGGCGTCGCGAGCGTGCGGGCGATGGCCTGGAGCACGCCGAGGGACGCGGTTTGGATCTCGACCGATCGGGACGTGTTCGCGGCGGTCGCCTTCTGGGGCGTGGCGTCCGTCGGCCGCGACTGGTCGCGGAAGGCGAGCAGCGCCGTCCGGGCCTGTTCCGAGCCGACCTCCAGCGCGGCGGCCCGTGGACTCGTCTTCGCGCCCTCACCGGCGAGGTCGGCTTGACCCTTGGCGGTGACCCGGTCGAGGGTTTGTTGGGTGATGAAGCCCGCGTCGAACAGCTTCTTCAGCTTCGCCTGTTCGGCTTCGAACTTCTCCAGAGGGGTCATCGCCGCTTCGGTGTAGCGTTCGGCGTCGGACTTCATGGAGTCGAAGGCCTGGGAAGTCGCCTTGTCCATCTTTTCGGCGGACGCCTCGATCGCGGCGAAGGCCTTTGGGGTCTCGTCGATCTTGGCGCGGGCGAGTTCGGCCGATCGGGCGATGTCGGCGAAGACGGCGCGGGCCTGGTCGCCGTAGGAGGTCTTGGCCATCTTGGCGCCGATGTCGGCGGTCTGGCCTTCGACCGTCTTGCGCAGTTCGTCCGCCACGGCGGCGAGCGTCGTCGTGGCGGAACTCGCTCCGCCGTCGCCGGTCAGGGCGCCCCACATCGCGTCGAACGCGCGGGACGCCTTGAGCGCGGCCTCGACGATCCAGGCGACGGCCTGGGTGATCCCGCGCTGGGTGAAGAAGAACGCGAGGCGAAGGGAGTCGACGATGTCGAGTCCGACGGCGATGGCCTCAAGCATCATCTTGACGCCGGACGAAACGACCTCGCCCGCGCCGAGTCCGCTCTTGGCGAGTCCGACGAAGTACTCGGCGGCGGCGGTGATGTAGGGGGCGAGTTCGGCGGCGAGACGGCCCCCGACGGCGGAGAACAGCGTGCCGATCCGGTCGAAGGCGTCGTACATCGCCCCGATTTGCTGGCGCTGGGCTTCGGAGACGGCCCCGAAGGATCGGTACTCGCCGGCGAGGCGTTGAATCTCGGCCCCGCCGGCGTTGATCGTGCCGAGGATCCCGGCTCCGCTCTTGCCGAAGATGTCCATCGCGAGGGCGGCGCGCTGGGCGGGGTTCTCGACCTTCGACAGTCTGTCCGCGATGACCCCGAAGGCGTCGGCCGAGTCCATCGTCGTGAGTTGGCCGGCGGAGAGACCGACCGATCCGAGGGCGTCGGCGACGGGGCCGCCCTTCGCCGCGGCCTCGCCGAGGTTCGGGACCATCTTGGCGAGCGCGTTGTCGAGCGACTCGACGTTCGACCCCGTGAGCTGGGCCGCGTAGCGGAGCGACATCAGGTTCGCCGTGGTGGTGCCGATCCGATCGGCGGTGTCCCCGGCGGAGTCGATCGCCCCGGCGGAAGACCGTGCGAGCAACGCGAGCGCGAGCGTGACGGGCCCGGCGGCCTTCGCGACGCCGACGAGCGAGGTCCGCAGCACGCTGAACGCGAAGGTCGCGCTTTTGACGGCGACGGCGGCGGCGGTGGAGACGACGAGCGCGGCGAGCTTCGCGGTCGTGACGGCCAGCGTTCGCACGTTGAGCGTGAGGACGGCGTGGAGCGCGCGGAAGGCGAGAGAGACCCCCTTGATCGCGATGCCGATCGGCAGAAGCACGATCCCCAGGGCCTTGAACCCGAATCCGAGGACGCGGACGGCGCCCCCCGCCGTGTTGGCGACGACGTTGAACGCCCCCATGGCCGCGATGAACGGGCGCAGGGGCGTCATCGCGGTCGAGAGCAGCACCGCCAGCAAACCGAAGTTCTTGGCGAGGTAGGCGATCCCCCGCCCGACGGCGACGAACGGGGCGGCGACGACGCGCAAGGCGGCGGCGACGGTGGTCACGGCTCCGGACAGGACTCGGGCGACGATCGACGCGGTCTCGGCGACGATCGCGAACTCGCGGATTTGGCCGCTCACGACGGCGAGCGCGGGGCCCATCGCCTGGTTCGCTTTGGTCACGACCGCCGCCGCGCCTCCGAACCGGCCGAGGACGATCGACGCGGTCTCGACGCGGGACGCGACGTTCGCGGCCCGTGCGCCGAAGGCGTCGATCGACGACGCGGCGTCGAGCGCCCGGCCTTGGAACCGGGAGAGGTCGCTCGACGCGCGCGCCAAATCCTTGCCGAGTTGATCGGTCCGCGCGCTGATGCCGATGACGATGTTGCCGATCGTGGCCATGTCTGGCTAGCTCTCGTCGGAGGCGGGTCGGTTACGGGCGCGTCCCGAGACGCCGGCCAGCCAGATTTCGAAGGCGGCCTTGATCTGGACTCCGGACTGGGGGGGCCGGGGAGGGACCGGGTAGTAGTCGGACACGCGCGAACTCTTGACGCCGTGGACGGCGGCGACGGTGTGCGCGACGATCGCGGGGCCGAAGTGGGGATCGAGGTCGCCCGTGAGCCGCGCGTAGACCATCCATTCGGTCAGTTCGGCGCTGTCGATCCGGTCGAGCAGTTCGCGGACCGTCATCCCGAGGCGGGCGGCCAACCGGAAGGCGAACATCCGGAGAGGCCGCTCCCTCAGTTTTTTTCGAGCTCCTCGGCGTCCTCCTCGCTGATGCCGGAGAGCCGCATCGCGACGTCGGCCACCCGGCCGAGACCGGCGGCGGGCATCTTGTCGATGGTCTCGACGTCGTCGGCGCGGAAGATCGGATGGAGGTTGTCGTCGCAGACCGTCACGACGGCGAGCGAGGCGCGGAACCGGGTGGACTTCCCGGCTTTCCGCCGCTGGGCGCAGGCGATTTCGAGCCGATCCCGTTCGGCTCCGGTCATCGCGCGGACGCGGACCTCTCCCCCCCACTCGGGGACGGAGACGAGTTCGCTTTCGAGGGCGTTCTTCGCGAGGATTTCTTCGCGGTTGAGCATGTTCATGCCTACTTTCGTCGGAGTACGAACGCGAGGAAGGGCGGGCCGGAACCCGCCCGCGACATCATGACGGCCAGGTCGGGGCCGCGCCGTCCGGTGTGATCTCGACGTCGGCCGTGAGGTTGTCGTCCTCACCGCCGGCGGTGGGTTCGAACCCGGTGACATATCCTGTGAAGATCACCGTCTTCGTGTCGTAGAAGGTGACCCGCCAGGTTTCGAGGGTGCCGGCTTCGATCGACGTCAGCAACGCCTGATGCTGCGCGGACGACGGATCATAATTGATGGTGAAGGTGACGGCCTGATCTTCCGGCAGACCGACGCGGTTGGTCTGCCGGTCCGACGACAGGTTGGTCGACTTGACCTTTGGGCGCTTGACGCCGGGGGTCTTGATGTTTGTGACGTTGCCCACGGCGGTGTAGACGGCCGGGGGCCCGACGGCGGTGCGACGGGCGAGGACCGTGTCTAGAGCGGGAACGGAGTCGGCCATGAGCGGGGCTCCAAATAATGACCTGTCAGGTGGCGAGGAAGTAGTCGATCCGATAGTCGACGACGCGGAGACGGGGGCCCTGATCGGTGCCGTCGCCGGGCTGGGCGTACTCTTCGGACTCGGCGGCCTGAAGCACGGCGCGGAAGGTCACGTCGCCGACTGTCGATCCTTTGAGCGTCGGCAGCATGTCGTCGAGGGCCCTCGCGACGGTCTCGGCCGAGTGGTCGCTCGCCGCGCGCACGACGAACAGGACGCGGGCGACGCGCTGGTCGGTGTGGCCCGACAAATCCTTGCCGCGGGCGTCGGACGCCGCGCGCACGGTGACGCTCGGCATCGCCGATCCGCGCGCGGGGTGGCTCGCGGAGACTCGTCCGCCGTGGAGGTCGGCGAGCGTCGCGTCGGCCTTCAGGGCGGCGACGAGGGCGGATTTGAGGCTCATGGATGGGGCGTCAGTAGACGTGACAGACTTCGGACCCGCCGATCGTGACGCTGCCGCTCGCCGTCACTCCGTAGAGGGCGTAGGGGGACTTGCCGTCCCAATACCCTTCGCCCGCCTTGACCTCGTATCCCTTGTTCGCCCCGGACGACGTCACGCCCGACCCGCCGACGAACACGGATAAGGAGGCATCGTTGTTTCGGAAGCTGAACTCGCAGCGGTTTTGGTTGTCGGGGACGATCAGCGTCGGGCTCGTGGTGATCGTCGTGTTTTGCAGGGCGCGGTGACCCTGTGCCATCGGTGCGTCTCCGGAAGGGTCAGAAGTGGACGGGGACTCCGATCCCGAACCCGCCGGAGCCGGCATTGAAGCGGGCGGCGAAGGGCGAGGTCGACGAGGCCGGAACCTGAACGTTGAACGCTCCGATGTCCCCGCCGTCGTGGGCCGTCCCGTCGAACGCCGTCGCGGTCGGGGCGAAGGCGGCGGCGAGATACGCCATGAGGGACGCCGTCAACGTCGGGTTGGCCTGGATCGCGGCCCGCGCCGCCTCGTCCGTCCCCGCTCCGCCGATCGACGCGGACCACGACGCGAGCGAGGCGGAGCCGTCGACGAACGCGGGATCGACGCCGTCGACATCGTTCGCGCCGGGGGTGGCGGACCACTTGCCCGCGTAGCCCCGGCCCTCGTTGGTGAAGCCCCCCGTCCCCGCCGTGGCCTTGATTTGGTAAGAGCCGTTGTAATTCAGGGCGGAGACCGGGGCGACGTCGGTATAGAGCGTGGGATCGACGTCGAGCGTCTTGTATCCCGTCGTTCCGCCGATGAACAAGTTCGACTTGACCGATGCGTAACGGGACGGCGATTCGGGGGCTCCGGGGTAAAGATGCCCGAACTCGAATCCGTGCGTCCCCTTGACGTTTAGCGTGTTGTGGTTCGCGTTGATCGCGAACCCGGCCCCGACCGACCCGTTGGACGTCATGAACGTGCCGGACGACAGCCCGGCCGCGTTCGGCAGCACGAGATTGCCGTTGGCGTTGACGGTCATCGTCGTGTTCGACGACGAGGCGGTGATGACGTTGCCGGAGGCGTCGTTCCCGTTGTAATAATAGATGTTGTTGTTATGGCTGAACGTGACGGTCCCGGTCGCGGAGCCGTTGACCGAATCCCAGTGCGGGTTCGACCCGGCCGGGTTGTCCCAATACCGGAAGCATCCGGTCACGCTGAACGACGTGATGGCCGAGTCGAACGTCTGCCGGACGAAGGAGTTGTTCAGCGTGCCGCCCGTGGACGTGACGGACGTCCCCTCCCATCCGTTGTGAAGGTAGCACGACTCACCGTTGAACCCGCGTGGATTTATGAATTTGATTTTCTTGTCGAACACGCACTCGGTGAACAGCGACGTCGCGGCCGCGCCCATCGTGTACTGAAGCGGAAACTTGGACGTGCCGTTGGTCGCCGTGTTGGTCGAGACGACGCGGGTGAAGCTGATCGTGCCGGTGTAGTTAGCGTCCCCCGACAGCGTGATTTCGCCGCATCCGTCCAGCGTGACGTTGGTCCAAGTGAGCGACCGGAGGCGGTTGTCGAGGGTCGGGGCGAACGCCGACGTGGTGGACGCCACGCCGACCCGGCGAAACGTGACGTAGGACGCCTGGACGTTGCCGCCCCCGCCGGTTCCGCCGTTCGTGAAGTAGCTATTCTTGGACGCGTCGGAGGGAAGCGAGGCGACCGTGATCCCGTACGTCGCGTTGCCGTTGAGATTCCAGCCCCCGGCGTTGGTCACGCTGTAGTTGCCGCCCGCGATCATCGCGAAGCCCGCGCCCGCGCCCGTCGCGTCGATGTTGATCGTGACGGCGCCGTTCGTCGCGTTGACCACCAGTTCCCGCGTGGCGATGTTCCCGCCCGCCGTGGAGCCCGCAAGGGTCAAGGTGAACGCCCCGGCGGGCGTGAGCGTGAGCGATCCCCCGGTGCCGAACGTGACGGCCGTGCCGGTGCCCGTCCCGATGGTGAAGCTCGACCCGGCGGACGGCGCCCAAGTCATCGCGTGGTTGATCGTGACCGTGTCTCCGTCCACGGGCGCGACGCCCCCGCTCCATCTCGCGCCGTCGGTGAACGATCCGGCTCCGCTTGTGGTCCTCGCTGCCATGCCTCACAACCCCTTGATGGCGGCGTCGAGTCCGGAGGAGATTCGGGCGATCGCGTCGCGCTTGACCGCCGCCTTCATCCGCTCGTAGACGCGCGTCATAAACAGACGGGCTTCTATATGTTCGGCGCCCAACTCGACGAACGACCCATAGAAAGTCTTGCCGACGAAGAATCCCTCGCCGATCATCACGACGAGTTTGATGTTGCCGCGTTTGGTCTTCGCGACTCGGAGCCGGATCGCCCGGCGAAGCTGGCCGGTCTCCCCCACCGGGGTCTCTTCGCGGACGGCGGTCAGGACCGGACGCATCGACTCGCGCATCGAGGTCGAGAGCGTCTTCCGCGCGAGGGCGGCGGGGAGCTTCTTGAGCTTGCGGTCGATGTCCGGGACGCCGATCACGAGGGATCGGCCGGTCCCCGCCTTGATGTTGGTCTTCGCCGTCACGACACGAGCACGCGGGCTTGGAGCCTTGCGGCCGCGACGCACGTGATATAGAAGGCGGTGACGTTCGTTGTGAATTTGAGCGTGTCGATTCCGACGGACTTGAGCCAGACGTAGGGTTCGCCGGCGACGAGGTTGATGGTGTTGGCGGGGGAGCCCGACGAGTTGGTCTTGATCGTCAGATTCTTGTCCGAGTACAGGATGCACGCTTGGACGTTGGCGACCGTGAAGGCGGCGGCCTGTAACTGGTCGGTCGTGCCGGCGGGGTAGGTTTCGTCGATGGCGACCTCGGTCGACCCGACTTCGACGGGGTTGGCGCGGACGGCGCCCCCGGCGGACGACGCGAGGCCGATCGTCGCGGTGTAGGTGATCGACATCAGACGCGCTCCAGGCAGTAGTAATGGACGAAGCGGGAGGCTTCGTCGTCATTGACGACCGCGACGACGTTGAAGATTCTCGATCCGAACTTCAGGCGGGTCGTCTTCGGGGCGTAGCCTTCGACCCATCGGGTCGTGACGACGTGGGAGACATCGTTCGAGAGCTGTTCGCCGACGACTTTCTCGCGGCCGGTCGCAGGCCGGATCGACGCGTACATCGTTCGAACCGTCGTCCATGTCTCGACCTCCTCGCCGTGGGCGTCGAACTCGGCGTCGACGACGGCGGGCTTGGTTTGGACCTCGACGGCGAGACGAAGAGCCCCGATGGTCGGTCCGCTCATGGGCGGCGTCCGCAGTAGGAGGGGGCGACGAGGTCGCGGACGGTGCGGGAGAGGGCGGCGTCGGACTCGCCCCGGTTTTCGTAGAGGTTGGCCAGAACCAAGAGGATCGCGTCCTTGATGTTGGACGGGACGTCGTCTCCGGTCACGCCGTAACCGGCGACGTAGCGGACGCGGATCGCGTCGGGTTGGACCGGGGCGGTCGGCCACGATGCGGACCGCTTCAGGGCGAGCGATCCGGGCTTCCCGGCCGAGACGCGATAGAGGGAGGACGACAGGGTTTGCTCGACGTCGTCGGCGTCGATGTAGGCGACCGTCGAGACCGAGACGAGCGGGCAGACGGGCACCTCGATCGCCCGCGAACACGGCCAGCGATCGAGGTACAAATCCAGGGTCGTATTGACGAACGCTTGCTTGGCGATCGACTCGACCTTGATCCGGGCCGTCTCAAGCTGGCGGTTGATGAGGTCGTCGTCGCGGTTGAAGTCGGGTTCGACGCGGAGATGCGCCTTGGCCTCCGCAAGCGTGAGAGGCTCGGACGCGGGGGGCGTCGCGATTTCAAGGCGCATGGGGCGTGGTCTCCTCTTAAGCCTTCGGCGGGGAATCGGCGGGAACGACGTCGAGATAGTAATCCTGCCCCGGCTTGAGCATCTCGGCGGCGAGGGGATTGTCGATCGTTACTTCGAGCGTTCCGGATGGCGTGTATCGCGTGAATCGCTCGTTTTCCGGAGTGTCCTGGGAGATGGCGGCATCAAACGAGTAGCGTTTGGGCTGGCCTGGCTGATATTCCGTGATCGACCGCAACCTGAACTTGCATCGGAGTTTCGTCATTGAAAAATCCCCATGTCGCTCTTGATCAAGACGAGATGTGTTGTGATCTATCCGAGAATCGGCGGGGGCCGATCAGGCGGTTTCGCCCTTGGACTTGGTGGCGAGGGCGATCTCGGCCCCGGTCTCGTCGACGGGGACGGCGAAGCCTCGCTCGACGAGTTCGCGGGCCTCCTTCGGATTCGCGATGTCGATGATCCGGTCGGGGTCGCAGGTGCCGTTCGGGCCCGCGTACATGGTCCGCATCTTCAGTCGCATGGATGTCTCCGATCGGATGAAATGGATCGGAGCGACGGTCCGGGCCGTCGCTCCGTCGACCTGGAATCAGGCGAGCTTGACCCGTGCGAACGCCTCCTCCAGGACCGGGGCGCCGTCGACGAACCGGCGGCCGATGAAGCCGACTTCGTTCGTGTCGGCGTACCGCTCCACGAGCCGTTGCATGAACATGACGTTCAGTTCGGCGATCCGGTAGTAGGAGAAATTGCCCACGATCCCGACGTAGAGGCCGGTCGTGAAGGTGTTCGGGGCGTACTCGCTCATGTAGTACGGCAGTTCGAGGATGCGGTCCGGAGCGCCCGCGCCGATGCCGGGCTGCCAGATGTAGTCGCCGGTGCCGGACGCCTTGAGCTTCCGGATCATCTTCACCGCGTCGCGATGGAAGATCCAACCGGCCTTCGGGCTGTTCAGATAAGCCTGTTTGACCGAATACTTCGCGTTGATGAGACCGTCGGCCGTGAGCGCGGTCGACGTGTTGTCGGTCGAGACGTCGCGGCCGGTCGAGATTCCCGAAGCGGACGCGGTGAAGACGCCGAGGGGCTTCGAAGATCCGTTCCCGGAGAGGAACGCCTTCTCCTCGGTGATTCCGAACTTGTAGGCGAGTTCGGTGTTGACCTCGGACTCGGCGTCGGCGGCGAGCGTCAGTGTCCTCGCCGACACCTTCGACAGCTTGGTGAGAAGGTAGGGCTCCAGGTCACGACGGTCGAACGCCATCGTGGTGTCCTCGGTGACGGCCGCGACCTCCGTCGTCCAGTCGGCGTCGGCCATCCGCGTCGTCATCTTGCGGATGCCGAGCTTCTTCGCCTCGGTGACGGTCGTGACCGTACCGAGACGACGCAGGAACACTTCGTCGTCGATCAGTTTGACGAGGTCGGGACTCACCGCCGTCGGAACGATGAGGTAACCGCCCTTGGAGTCGGTGCCGATGATCGTGTCGCGATACTCGCCGACAAGCCGTTGCTGAAGCGCCCGGAACTCGGCTCCCCGCGTCTCACCGGTCCGGAGCCAGTGGCGGTACTCCTGGCGGTGAAGCGGACCGCCCCCCTTGTCTCCGGCGGCGACGTATCGCTGTTCGGCGGAGAGGTTCCCGGCGGTCCGGTCCTGGGGCTCGCCTTGCTCGGTCTCCAGGGTTTCGAGCTTCTCCATCCGGTCGATCTTGGCTTTGGCCTTGTCGACGTCGTCGATGATCCGGTCGTATTCCTGGGTTTCCTCGGTCGAGAGGTCTCGAGACTCGGTCTTCGCCTTGTCGAGGATGGCGCGGGCGCGCTTGACCTTGTCGGCCCGCTCGGCTCGCAGTTGCACGCTGGTCATGTAAGTTTCCTTGGATCGAAGGGGTGGAGGCGGAACGGGCGACGGGATGGGTCAGGACGCTTCGAGCAGGCGTTGAAGACGTTCGCGGCCGGCGGCCCTTGACGGGAGAGCGAGCCGGGAACGCGCGGCCTCCAGTGTTCGGACGGCGGCGACGGAGTCGGGGAAGGCGGGGTAGGTCGCAAGGCACGTGTCGTCGATGGAGGCCGCCAGCACGCGACGTTGGGCCGGCGTCGCGTCGAAGTTCCATTCTTCTTGCGACATATAAAACCGGAAGCTCATCCCGGTAATGTCGCGTCGATCGACGGCGGAAAGGTAGTGTTCGCCGATCGCCGTGGCGGGCGGACGGCATTCGACCCTCAGCCCCTTGTCGTCCTCGACGAGGGTGAGCGTCCCGGCCGTGTTCCGGCCGAGGATCAAAGAAGGGTCATGATTGACGAGGAAGCGGACGTCGGCTCCGGCGGCGAGGGCCGCGCCGAACGCTCCGGGGGCGAAGGTCTCGACGAACCCGCCGAGGTCGACCGACCACGCGCCGTAGACGCACGCGTAGCCGACGATGGCCGGGGCCGCGCCGGAGCGTTCGACACGAAGTTCGGCGACCTCGACCGGGATGGATCGCTGTTCGGGTTGGCCTTTCATGGGGCCTCCGTCGTTCGGTTGGTCGCCGGGGGCGGCGGTATCGCTCCGGCCTGGTCGAGGGTGGTCTTCGCGAGCTGTACGAGGTACTTGTCCCCGCCCTCGTCCGCCGGGATCGGGTTCAGGTTTTCACGTCGGCGGACCTCGTTCCGATTCATCCATCCGTCCTCCAGCGCCTGGTGATAGGCGTTGAAGCGGCTGACGAGGTCGCCCCGGAGCAAGGCGTTGACGTCGTGTTCGACGTAGAGGCCGGAGAGCCACTCGGTCTCCGTGAACAACTTCAGGTTGAGTTCCTGTTCGATACCCTCCAACCAACCGATAAGGGCGGTCATGAGGTAATCGGTGTTCGCGGCCTCGACGTTGTTGTAGTGGGAGTCGCGGTAGTTCCCGTACTTGTTCGGGGGGACGCGCCAGGGGCGGGTGGCGTCCTCGACTTGGAATCGTCGGGCGTCGCCGAGTTGGGTCTTCTCCGGGTCGCTCGTGACGGCCGTCCACTTCGCGCCTTGCTCCAGGATCGCGGGGCTGTGGCGGGAGCCGAAGCCGTGATCCTCGCGCCACGACTTCCGCATGCGTTCATAGGCGACGTCCGACATCTCCGTCGGGACTTCGATCACTCCGCCCGGCTCGGCGCCGTTTCCGAAGTACTCGGCCGCGAACTCCTGGGACGCGAGGCCGAGACCGACGGCGGTCTCCAAGAGGCGGACGAAGTTGTATCCCGAGAGTCCGTCGAACCCGAACCCGGCGAGGTGGAGGACGTTCGCGGACGCGAGGACGCGGTTGCCGTACTCCGGGTGATAGTTGCGGTAGCCGATTCCCGCGGCGGTCTTCGTCGGACGTGTCGTGCGCGGGTCGAGAAGATGAAGGCGGTAGGGGGTGCCGTCCGTAAGCCGTTGGATCTCCGCGTAGCCGTTGCCGTACTGGAGGGCGTGTCCGACCCACGCCGAACGCCAACGGATCGGCGTCGTGATCCCGTCCGGAGTGCGGGAGAGGATCGGCACGCGGGGGTCGGTCCGCAGCGTCTCCCTCGACCCGTCCTCGGCCCGTTTGTACACGTGGAGCGGCAACACGGCGACGTCGCCGGAGAGGACGGCGAACGTGGCGAGGAGGGCGGGGTATCGCAGCGCGCTCGTCTCGTCGACGACGACGCCCGCGCTCGACGCCTTCGGGGGCCACCACATTTCCTCGCCGCGGACGCGGGATTCGCCCGCGGCCCGGAGCCGGGCCGGGCGGCGGCGCTTTCCGAGTCGGGCGGCGGACGGGGTCACAGGCGGCGGACTCCACGGGATTCGTACACGTTGCGGGCCTTCGCCGCGTCGGCGAGGTAGGCCGCGAAGGCGTTCACGAGCGCGGCCAGCGGGTCGATCCGCTCGCGGGACTTCTTCTTTGACAGCATCACGTTCTCATGCACGTCCATGACGGAGACGGCGTTCGACGCGGCCCACGTCGCGACGCGGTTCCCGCCATGTCGCATGCGGCGGTCGATGACGGTGCGCTGGAGTTCCTTCGTCGGGGCGTTCAAACTCCAACCTTGCCGCAGATACTCGACCTTCAGACCCTTGGATATCAAATCCTGGCTGAACTTCTCGGCGTTCCACGGATCGGCGAAGATCGACTTGACGTTGTGGGTCCGGCAGTCTTCGACGATCCGCTTCTCGACCGTGGCGTAGTCGATCGACGCCCCGGGTGTGAGCAGCAAGTCGCCGGACTTCGCCCATTGTTGATAGGAGGTGCGGTCCGACCGCTCGCGTCGAGCGAGGTTGTCCTCGGGCAAGAAGCAACGGAAGACCACGTCGAACGAACCGTCGGCGTCCGGAAAGAGCATGCACCAGGCGGTCAGGTCCCGAATCGAAGAGAGGTCGAATCCGCCGTAGCCGACGCGACCGTCGAGGTCTCGGATCGGCTCGGAACACGCCCGCCAGTCGGCGAGGTCGAGGAACTTGGCGACCGTCGTGGTGACGATGCCGAGTTTGAGCCGAAGGAAGTTGGCGAGCTTCTCCGGGGTCTGCTTGGCTTCGGCGAGGGATCGTTTGAAGTCTTCGTAGGAGAGGATCGTGCCGAGGCTGGGGTTCGCTTTCTCCCACGTCTTCGGATCGTCGATGTCGTCGCCTTCGGCGGCGGCGTACACGACGCCGAGGTGGGTCGTGTCGGGCAGAACGCCTTCGTTGATCTTCTCGCTGTACTCCCGCAGTTCGTACCAGACGCCGGTCATGTCCTCGCCGGCGGTCGTGATGTCGATTTCGAGCGGCTGATCCCGCGCGTCGCCGGCGTAGCGAAAGATGTCGTACATCGACCGATCGTCGCCGAGTCGATGCAGCTCGTCGAAGATCCAGGCCGAGGCGTTGGCGCCGTCTTTCGAAGGGGCCTCGGCGGAGTTCGCCCGGAGCGATCCGTTGTTCGAAGGGCAGGTGATCGTGTGTTTCGAACGGCCGACGTTCAGCCGGGCGGCGAGCGCGGGGCTCGCCTCGACCATGAGGGCGGCTTCGCCGTAGACGATGGTCGCCTGATCGCGGTTGCAGGCGTTGATGAAGACTTTGGGACCGCCTTCGTCATCGGCGACGAGCAGGTAGAGCAAGAGGGCCGAGACGAGCGTCGACTTGCCGTTCTTCTTGGCGATTTCCAGGTAGGTCCGGCGGAAGCGACGGAGACCATCCGCCCGCTTCCAGCCGAAAAGCCGCATGATCCAGTCGCGTTGCCAGTCCATCAGGGCGATCGGCTTCCCCGCCCACCGCCCCTGGGATTGTCGGCAGAACCGTTCGACGAACTCGCAGACCCTCTTTCCGGCGGCCTCGTCGAACCAGCATCCTTCTTGGATCGCCAGTTGGTCGCTCGCGTTCCGAATCCAATTCTTCGGAACGGCTCGACGGCGTTGGACCATGTCATGTCTTGCGTTTGAGGAACGCGTCGAGCGCGTCGACCTCGCTTCCGACGCCGACGTTCAGGCGCGACCGGCTCGAAGGCGAGCAGCCGAACTCGGCGAGGATCTTGACCATCTCCGACCGGGCGGCGTTGGCGATATGGAGGTAGGGTGACGGCTTCATGGCGCCCGTCGCGGTTTCGATGACCTTTCCCTCCTTCCGAAGGGCCTTCGTCGCGCCTACGTAATCCGAATGGGCCTGGCAGTAGAGCGCGAGCAGCGGGGCGTCGGCCGCGCCAAGGATCTTCATTTTTTCGAGGACGGGCACGATCCGCCGCCATTCGGCGCGGGCTTCGGCGTCGAGATACGTCGGCATCTTCGGCCGACCCGAGGGCTTGGGTTCGGCCGTGTTGACCCGGCCGGGGCGTGTGCCGTCCGCCAACTTCAGCGCCGTCGGCTTGGGCTTGCGGCCTCGCATCGCTGCATTGTCCGATCTTGATGCGGGAAATCGCTTCCGAATTCCGGCAAAAAACGCGGAAACC
>JACCDG010251340.1_pt1 | contig 15782 bp, 14 predicted proteins | sample 7442471 | NCBI WGS metagenome assembly JACCDG01 (sample SAMN15323444, study PRJNA562643) | freshwater metagenome | isolation source: river surface water | place: USA:Blue River Watershed | collected 2017-08-17 | reverse complement strand
GTTCCTGTCAGCAGACCCATTCTAAGGGCGTCTACGCCGTATTTATCTGCAATACCCAAGGGATTGACTACATTGCCCTTACTCTTGCTCATTTTGGCTCCTTTGGAGTCTAGGATCATTCCATGAAAATAAACAGTTTCAAAAGGCGCTTTATTAGTTACGAAGTAGCCAAGAACTATCATCCGGCTTACCCACTGCTGCAAAAGATCAACACCCGTCTCCATTAGCTGGTTGGGATAAAATTGCTTAAAGTCATGGTCATCTGGAGACCCAAGTGTTGCGAAGGGCCATTGACCACTAGAAAACCAGGTATCAAAAACATCTGGGTCTCTTTTATATATTTTTGTGCCAACTTTTATGAGTTCTTTATCTACACGTTCATCAAAGATCCAATCATTTTCATCGTCGATGTTCTGAAATGCTGGAATGGGTATGCCCCAAGCAATTTGCCTGCTTATGTTCCAGTCTTTTATATTATCTAGATACCTAATGACAAGATTTTTTTTGCTAGAGGGCAAAAAGTTAATTTCGTCTTTTTTTAGCTTTTTTATGGCTGGAGCAGATAGTTTTTTCATATCTATAAACCACTGCGCTCTTATCATAGGCTCAATAATGGTTTTACATTTATAACAATGCCCAACCGAATGACTATAGTTTTTGGCACCAACCAATAATTTCTGCTTAGTTAGTTTATCTAACACAGCCTGTCTTGCATCTAAAACACTTAGCCCAACAAATTCCTGAGGGGCTTCGTGACTTATTTTGCCTTCATGATCAATTACTGTAATTCTAGGTAAATCATGCCTCTCAGAAACTTCAAAATCATTAGGATCATGTGCTGGAGTTATTTTCACTGCACCTGTCCCAAACTTCTTGTCTACCATTTCGTCTGCAATAACAGGGACATCTCTGTTTGTTAAAGGCACTCGAACAGTTTTTCCAATAAATTCTTTATACCTTTTGTCTGTCGGATTAACCGCTACTGCAGTATCACCCAATAATGTTTCTGGCCTAGTGGTTGCAACTGTTAAATATCCGCTACCATCGGTTAAGTTGTACTGAATCTCCCAAATTTTGCTTTTTACTTCTTGATATTCAACCTCAATATCCGCAAAAGCCGTCCCATGAAAAGTACAAAAATTTACTAATCTTTCACCCCTGTAAATTAAGTTCGAGTCCCATAACTTTTTAAAAGACGAATAGACAGTTTTAATAACTTGATCATCTAAAGTAAATACGAATCTCGACCAGTCGACACTTGCACCCAGCCTTCGAAACTGATTCGTAAGATTATCTCTGTTTTTTTCAACAAATTTCCAGACCAAATCGTACAGCTCTTCCCTGCTGTAATCGAACCGACTTTTCCCTTCTTTGGCTAGTTGTTTTTCAAAAACAACCCAAGTCTCAAAACCAGCATGATCTGCTCCCGGTAGAAACAGCGCTCTTTTGCCCATCATTCGTTGTCTTCTGATTATTGTATCCTTCAGAGCAATATCAAGAGCATGTCCAATGTGTAGATCTCCGTTAGCATTGGGTGGTGGCATAAGAGCTATATAACTGTTTGTATGGTTACCCTTCTTGGGCACAAATGCCCCGCTCTTCTCCCATAGATCATAAATATCTTCTTCGAACTGATTAGGTTCGTATACTTTTGAAAGTTTCATTATTCTCCTAAAGTTGTCTTTTTCTACACATATTTTACAGGGATAGTAATCATATCGCAAAAAATGCGGTTTTCACGTGAAAATTACATTTTCAAATTTGGCTCAATGGCCAGATTTTTAGGATCAACAGGCGGTATCCCAGCCATAGCCTTATAGCAGCCAAGAGTAGCTATCATGGCCCCATTATCTGTACAAAGATATGGAGGCGCATAGTCAATGTTTATGGGGAGGCTTTGGGCTAAATCATTCCTTAGGCGCATATTTGCTGCAACCCCACCGGCAATAACAACACTTTTCGGAGTATATTCGTTAAATGCTTCAATGGTTTTTTCTACGACAATTGAAACAGCGGTTTTTTCGAAACAGGCGGCAATATCGTTTTTTTGTTCCTCATTAAGCATTTCGGGTAGTAGGGTAGAGCTAAGTTGATAATCGGCTCCTACCTCTGATTGAGCCCGGCGAAGCACTGAGGTTTTTAGCCCAGAATAGCTAAAATTGTACTTATGATCTAGTCTCGGCTTGGGAAAATTAAACTTATTATCATTTCCTAATTTGGCAGCCATAGAAACCGATGGACCACCAGGGTAGGGAAGCCCGAGTATTTTTGCCACCTTGTCGAAGGCCTCTCCAATTGCATCATCCACAGTTTGGCCAAGAACTCGATATTCAAAATGGTTAGTAAATAAAACTAGTTGCGTGTGACCGCCACTAACTATCAAAGACAAAAGGGGAAACTCAGGTTGTTTTTCGTTCAAAAAATTAGCATACACATGGCCTTCGACATGATTAATGGGGCATAGAGGTTTATTCTTGGTTATTGCCAAGGTTCGCGCAGCCAGAGTTCCTATAAGCAGAGAGCCCGATAAGCCCGCTCCATAAGTAACTGCAATGCCATCAATGGCATCCCAGCCTACCAAGTTTTCACGTGAAAATTTATCAACTACCTCTGATATAACCGGAATTATATATTCTAACTGAGCCCTAGCTGCAATTTCCGGAATAACCCCTCCGTACTCAGAATGTACGCTCATGCTTGAAGCGACTTTATTTTCAAGTAGCTTCGAGCCATCTTCTACAATGGCTACGCCCGTCTCGTCGCAACTGCTTTCAATTCCTAGTATAATCATCTACATAATTATATCTAATTAGGTAATATTGTGAATTTTCACGTGAAAATTATTAAGTAGGAAAGCATGAATTCTAGAAAAGTAGTAAAAAAAATAATCCCTAGAAAAGTATTTCGAACAATTGAGCCATATGGCCATTTAGCCGAATCAGTAATCCAGCAAACCAAAAACAAATTCCCCGCAAAAGACCTTAAAGTAATAGGGGTAACAGGGACTAACGGAAAAACAACAACCGCATTTATGATTCATAAAATGTTAACAAACGCTGGCTATAAATGCGGCCTAATGACCACGGTGGCTTATGGGGTAGGGGACAAGCTCGAAGAGCAAATTGCACATATGACAACCGTCTCTCCGGGGTTATTGCTGAAAAGAATCAAAAATATGCGTCACCAAAAGATTGACTACTTAGTACTAGAGACAACTTCTCACGCGCTCGCCCAATACAGAGTTTGGGGAATTAAGTTTTCGGTTGCTGTAATGACTAATCTTACGCACGAGCACCTCGATTATCATGGTACGTTCGAAAACTACCGTAGCGCAAAAGTTAAATTATTTAAGCTAGCCAATAAAAATAAAAACGGCCTACGCCTGGGCATAGTTAACGCTGACGATGAAAATTCTAAATATTTTAAGAAAGCTATAAAAAATTCCATTAGCTATGGAATTGAAAACGGAGACCTTAAAGCTTCTGACTTAAATATAAAGTCGACCGGTACCGAATTTAATGCCACAATCAATGACGAAAATTACAAAATATCGTGCCATATACCAGGACAATTCAATATATATAATTCACTAGCAGCTGTAGCGGTTGGTAGATCTTTAGGGCTTTCTAAAACCCAAATAGAGCAGGGGATTGCATCTCTAAAGGCAGTAGAAGGCAGAATGACTAAAATTGACGAAGGCCAGCCATTTACGGTAATTATAGATTTTGCACACACACCAGATAGTTTTGAAAAACTCTTTAAAGACTTAAGACCTGTAGTCAAAGGTAGGCTCATTACTGTTTTTGGTTCAGCCGGCAGGCGAGACGAGGCAAAAAGACCAATTCAGGGCCAGCTAGCGGGGCAGTATTCGGACGAAGTTGTCTTAACAGAAGAAGACGACCGTGACATTGACGGCCTTCAGATTCTAAAAGAAATAAGTGCCGGCGCCGAACAGGCCGGCAAAATCCTAGACAAAGATCTATTTATGGTCCATAACAGACAAGAGGCAATTGAGTTTGCTCTAAAAAGAGCCAAAAAGGGCGACACAGTACTACTGCTGGGTAAAGGCCACGAAAAGACCATAGAAAGAGCAGATGGCGAACACCCCTGGGACGAAATAGCTCTTACTAAAAAATTGCTAAAAAATCTTAAAAAATTCTAAGCAGTATTTTATCTTATTTATTGCTATAATAAGCATAAGATTTAAAAAAGAAAAAACATGGCAGTATATAAAGTAATCCAAGATATAGAAGCAGAAGATAAACTACTTGGTCCATTAACGCTCAAGCAGTTTATTTTTGCAATTATTTCAGCTGGGTTTATTTTTGTTGCATTTATGATTGTCAGCAAAACCGGACTTATATATTTAGCCATACCATTTTTGCCGTTTATTATTGCCTTTGGAGTACTAGCAGCGCCCCTCAGCAAGGACCAACCCACAGATTTATGGCTAGCGGCAAGAATCCGGTTTTTACTTAAGCCCAGAAAACGAATCTGGGATCAATCTGGCATAAAAGAATTAGTAACTATTACCGTACCCAAGAAAGAAATTAAACAACTGACAGATAATCTTTCTCAGGGTGAAGTCAAAAGCAGGCTTGAAGCTTTAGCAGATACTTTAGACAGCAGGGGATGGGCAATAAAAAATGTAGGCATTAATAGTTTTCAAAATCCCGCTTTTGCATATGCCTATGCTGGCGGCGAAGACAGACTAATAGACCCTAGCAGCTTACCTGGTGCTGTAGAAGATACAACAATTACTAGTGCCGATGACATCCTCGACGCATACAACAACCCAACGGCTCAGCACTTTGAAGAAATGGTTCAAGCATCTACCGCTCAACATAAAGCTCAAGCAGTCCAGCAAATGCAACAAGCAATTATGCAGTCGAGCCAGCCTGCTTCCACGCAATTTACCAGCGATGATCCAAATAACACGAACGAACCTTCACAGCCAAAAGATTTTTACTTTATGCACGAGCCAGAAAACCCAGTTGACCCAAACAATGTAGTTTTCAAAGAACAAACCGTAACTACAAAAAGTGATGATCAAAATACTTTTCTTACAAAGGAAGATGAAAGTGAAGTACTGGCAGAAGATAAACTACTTGAACAAATTCATAGCGCCAAAGCTCAAGATGCTCTATTTAATCCACATCACAAGACAATCAAAACACCTGAGCAAATTCAAAAAGAAAATCTTGCAAGACAGCAAGTTGAGGCACTGGAACACGAATTAGAACAGCAACAAATGACACAGGCCTTAAACCCTGTTAATATGGAATTAGCTCAATCCAATGATCTCAGCGTAGACACTATTTCGAAATTGGCAAATCGTAAAAAAGATGATGGAGTTGTCGAGGTAGATTTACGCTAGGGTGGCGAGAACTCATTATGGATCCAAATAATCAATTCAACCAGCAACCAAATAGCGCCTCAGGGCAGTTACCTTATGGGCAATACACCATGGCCAATCAGCCAATGGCCGCTCAACCTGGTTTTGCACCGAATAATACTCCACAAACCCCTGGTGGCCAAATTGCACCAGTCAAGACCAATCCTAATAGCACCCAGAACACATTACTTATTAGCGAAATTAGAGACGGTATTGTAATTATGAACGACGGTTCTTTCAGAAGTGTTGTTATGCTCAAAAGTATCAATTTTGACTTAATGAGCCCTCAGGAAAGAGAAGGGGTCGAATACGGATACCAGGGATTTTTAAATTCTTTGTATTTTCCTGTACAAATTTTTGTCAGATCACAAAAAGTAGACATTGGTCCTTATATTCAGAAGTTAGATAAAATTCGCTCCGAACATGACAATATGCTGCTGGCGCTATTAATGGAAGATTATATTGGCTACATGTCAGCCCTGGCCGAACAAACCAATATTATGGATAAAAAATTTTATTTGGTTATTCCTTTCTTCCCAAGTGCGGATGCCCAAAAAGTAGTTCAAGCTAGCAAAGGCTTTTTGGAAAGTATTTTTGGTAAAAAAGAACAAAAGGTAACCATTAACGAACCGGACCTAGAGGCCGCTAAAACAGAATTGAGAGACCGCACACAAGCTGTTCTTTCGGGGCTCATGCAATGTGGAGTTCAGGGTCTTCCACTAGACACCAATGAACTAATCGAGCTATATTACGATGTTTACAACCCAGATACCGCCACTAGACAGCAGCTCAAAAACTTCGATGATTTAACAGCGCCAATTATCTCAAAGGGCGAAGGAATGGCCTATCAGCCAAACCTAGAAAGAGAGATGAAGTAACAATTATGGGCATCTTTGGTAAAAAACAACCTCAACTAGACCCAGTCGCACTTGCCGAACAGCAAAGAATGCTTGAACAGCAAGAAGTTCAGGCTGCATTTCAAAAAGGAATCACCGCACTAAGGGATTTTATTGCTCCAAGTAGCATTGAATACCAAAGTAGTTATTTCCAGCTTGGGACAAGATATGCTCGAACATATTATGTATATGGCTACCCAAGACAAATATACACAGGCTGGTTAAGTGGAATGATCAATATCGATGAGGTAATGGACCTTAGTATTTTTGTATACCCCGTAGAAAGCCAGGTTGTTCTAGAAAATCTGCGCAAAAAAGTTGGTCAACTAGAAGCCGGACTACAAATTGATGCCGAAAAGGGCAAAGTAAGAGACCCAGCCAAGCAAGCAGCAATTGTTGACGCCGAAGAACTGAGGGACAAGCTCCAGGTTGGCGAAGAAAGATTCTTTAGGTTTGGGCTATACTTCACAATTTACGCCAGCAGCTTAGATGAGCTAGATTTTGTCAGCCATAAAGTTGAATCTATGCTTGGTCAGCAACTTGTCTATTCAAAGCCAGCATCGGCCCAACAAGAACAAGGTTTAAATAGTACTGTTCCCCAATTTTCAGATCAGCTTCAAATACGACGCAATATGAACACGGGCGCAATAAGCACTAGCTTTCCATTTACAAGTGCCGATTTAACAGACGACCATGGAATTCTATATGGCATAAATATGCACAACAGCGGACTTGTAATATTCGATAGATTCAGTCTAGAAAATGGCAACAGTGTCATTTTCGCCAAATCAGGAGCCGGAAAAAGCTTTGCAGTTAAACTAGAAGCCCTAAGAAGCATGATGATGGGTACAGAAATATTTATTATTGACCCTGAAAATGAATATCAAAGAATGTCCGAAGCAGTAGGCGGAGCCTATGTTAAATTAAGCCTAAACTCTCCTACCAGAATTAATCCATTCGATTTACCAAAAGTAATTGATACCGAAGAAGCCGATAATGCCCTTAGAAGTAACCTAATAACTCTTCATGTACTATTAAGATTAATGATGGGCGGTGCTCAGGCCCAAATCCAGGCAGGGGGCATGAACACAGCGCCCGCTCTAAGCCCAGTAGAAGAAGCAGACTTAGATGCCGCGCTAATTGAAACCTATGCCAAGGCCGGCATAACCAATGATCCTTTGACACACACAGCTACACCACCAACAATTAATGACTTATACGACACACTTCTGCATATGGGTGGTACGGGGCCACAACTTGCCCAAAGACTTAGAAAGTATACTAGCGGAACTTTTGCCGGAGTGTTTAGTCAACAAAGCAATATAGACATTAATAACCCAATGGTTGTTTTTAATGTCCGCGACCTAGAAGACGAGCTTAGACCAGTGGCTATGTATATTGTTCTTAACTTTATCTGGAACAAAACTAAGTCAGACCAAAAACGAAGATTATTAATAATAGACGAGGCCTGGCAACTAATGAAGTATGAAGATAGTGCTAATTTTATGTTTAGCCTGGCCAAGAGAGCTCGTAAATATAACCTCGGTATTACAACCATTTCTCAAGATGTGGAAGACTTTATGGGCTCAAGAATGGGTCGTGCAATTGTAGCAAACTCATCTATGCAGCTATTGCTTAAACAATCTCCATCTGCGGTAGATGTTTTAGCGGATGTATTTAAACTTACAAGCGAAGAAAGAAAAAGATTAAGCCAGTTCCCAGTAGGGCAGGGTCTATTTTTTGCTGGCCAAAGTCATGTTCATATTCAAATTGCCGGTAGTCCAACCGAAACTAGCCTAATTACAACCAACCCAGAACAGGTTAAGGCTCTTGAGCAAGCCGGGCAAATTCCGCTTAATCCTAACGCATCTGGCGAAATAGCTAATTTATAGTTGATAGGTTCTAGGTTTCAGGAGCCAGGAACGGACAATATTATCCCTTCGGATACTGATTATATTAATACTTAAAGAAAGATAGTATGTTGCCTACTAACTAAGCGTTAGCGTAGTACAGCGAATATAGCCACCGCCCTTTGATAGTTCTGTCATTTTTGGTGATACGGTTTTTAATCCCTTTTGTTCAAGATTATTTTTAAGCTGAGGTGCATTATCGCTCATAATGACCGTGTCACCAGTGGAAAGTAAATTACAGGCAAATCCGCCAAGAGCCTCTTCTAGGCTAACTTCAATTTTATCTAATTTAACAGATCTCATTTTTTCTTGGCTTTCTGGCATAAATGCTTCCGGGCACCAAGCAATTAGATCATCATTTATTACAGATACCGCCAAGTCAATATCATAAAAATAACTGTCATCCCAACCAGTAATTGAATTTATAATTGGTTTTTTATTAGCATCAAAGGCCGGAACGGTCTTTAGACTAACAACTTCTCCACCAAATACTTTCTTGATATATTCATGAGCCTCTAAGTCCGTTCTATAGCCATGACCAGCAAACAGATAATCTCCGCAAACCAAAGCATCACCCTGGCCGCTAAAACGAACATTTTCCGGAAGGTTCATAATATCGTAGCCTAGGTCTCTTAGGTATTTTGTAGCAAAAGGCGTCTCCTGGGTTCGCATTTTTGGCAAGTTAGCCATAATTGCTAGTCCATTTAAACAAAGAGCCCAATTGGCCGTATAAACACCGTCCTGACAATTTTCTGGGGCAGGCACTTTTACAACTTCAATGCCGGATTTTTTAAATGTCTGTTGCAGTAAGTTATATTCCACCTTGGCAGCGCTTAACTTAGGCTGGTTATTTGCAGAACTGTAAGGATTAAGCTCCTCTACTGCAAAATAATCAACTCCGCTCATTAATACTTTATTATTAATTTTATTCATAAGTTACTGATTATACCTTAAGTTAGTGTACTTGGTGGGCCAGCGATCGATTCTCGCCGGCCCACCAAGACTTCATGAACGAAACTTTTTGATAATTGCGTTCATGATGGCCGTGTTTTTGTTAGTTTTCTGGGCATCTTCGCCCAGCACCTCAACAAAAATTCCACCCTGCCTCCGAACCTCTTTGACCTGTCCAAAGCATGGACGACCGTCGTCATCCCTTGCCTCGCTCAGCAGGTCAACCAGGTCGGCGACTTTGACACCATCCAGTCCCTCTCCAGTCGTTTCTGGAGTGAGTATAGTATAGTAAGCCATCGTTACCTCTTCTCTATAGGAACGAACAAAATATATAAGATTTATTAATTTTTGTCAATTAAAAAGCCCTTGATCGGGCATAGGTGCCTCGGCAAGGGCTTGATGCTAGGGTGGTGGGCCCCTGGGCTTGTCTCTTCGGAGGATGGTGAAGAGAATACCACAGGGGCCCACCGGTCTAGTGGGTGTGGGAAGGTGCATCGGCATTCATGTAGCCGATTACGGTCTCGCGGACCGTTTTGAAGATGTCGAGGATACGCTCCTTACTGGAGCCGCGCACTTCGACACCCAGGAACTGGTAGTCGTACTCGAGCTTAGCCCGAACTCCTTCGATGGCATCAATACTGCCGAGCAGCAGTGATGCCTGCAAAACATCGAAGATTCCGATTTGGTGGAGGTCGATACTGACTCCCCACTTGACATCGTGACGAGTAGAAGTTGCGATGTTCAGCAACTCTTTTTTCGTGGTGGGCATTTTAACCCACCCCCCTCTCTGGTTTTACCCCAGGAACTTTTCCCGGGCACACTGTTTGTTTAGTGCGATACATATTTTATACACCAAAAAATCTAAATTGACAAATATATAATTTAGTTTCAAAATAATAGTTAATGGAAAGAGCCTATCGATTCGAATCTGCTGATGATTTCAATACTCGAGTATTGCAAAATCTAGAATCTATAAACACAGAAACACGGAAAGAGCTTATCACTGAAGCAGCTCAGACACTTTTTAGTGCAGTAGCAATAGAGAAAGATGCTGTCGAACAATATGCTCTTAAAAAGGTTAAAACAAAAGGTGCCCCAACTAAATTAACCCACTATATTGAATGGGGTAGACAGAAAAACGAGTTTATACCCGATGATACAGTTAGCTGTAAGTTAGCTCAACAAAAGAATAAAGACGGAATGGGACAGGGCATTATTTATGAAATCTTGTTCCCGCTTAATGGCTCCGTAATAACGGCCGACTATTTGTTAGAAAATTTCATAAGCTTAGTTAATAAAAATGAGTTTTATATAGTAAAAACCAATACAGAAGATGAATCTGTTGCGAGTTATTTCTATATAAACGAGACGGGAATAGCCGAACACCAACCGTGTGGTACTAATAAGCAAGAAATAGATATAGAGCTAGCTGTATTTATGGAGCAAAAAGACAATATACCAATGCCTATACTTACTGCAGAGAGAGAAATGCGGTTGTTAGCAAACCTCATAGAAATGAAACTAGTTCCATATAAAAAATCATCTCTATAATAAAAAAACGGTCCGAGCGGGCGTCAACATAAGTTACATTAATTGTAATTAGTTAACGCCCACCCGGACTTCATTGTCCAATCCTGGTTTCTGGTCCATGAGAGTATCCTCATTTTTCTCGAACTTGTTTGTCAAATTGTGTATTGGATTGGTTAATTTAGATTTATTCACGCCGCTTCATTACTGTTGGGCGCAAATATGACTTCTTTAAGCGCAAATGCACTGTGGGTATAGTTTGTGCCCACGTGCTCGACCTCTACGAAGCCTTTGCTAACAATGCTAGCCTTCCAGCCCGAGACTGAATTAACTAGCGCTGCTAGTGTGCGTAGCGGCCCAAAATCGTAATTGTTTATTCCCGCTGGAGCAAACAATCGCGGATCTTGACCCTTTAACATTGAATCAGCGGTTTCTGAATCAATGTAGATCTTATCACCATTCACCTTAGCCATCACCTCCTTTCATAAGCAGGGTAACAACTCTGTGTCACAGTGACAAAACCTAAATTAATATAAAACCATAAATAAGTCAACATTTTACTTCTAGCAATGCCCCAAAATGCCTATAAATCATCAATATTCATGCACTATAATATATTTACAATATTATATATTTATGATATAATTTAATTCTTATGGACACTAGAGAAGTTGTAGTTCTAAGTTGGTGTAGAAGCAAAGATAATCCAAAAGAAATATCTTTGGGAATTATTAACAATTCCCAAGATTATATTGGTAATGTGGCGGTTGGAGCGGTATTCAAAGTCTATGAAGTTCTTGAAGATTATGAAAAAACTATCAGGCTCATAGGTCGGATTGCACTTGCAGAGCCAGACTATATAAAAGAGTCTATGCCCACTGATTTACATCTATCAAAAGAGTTTAATGCAGCAGGTTATGGCGTAATCCGATTCGAAAAATACTCAAAACTCTTATCTAGGCTAGATTACCTAGAAAGATTAAGTACACTAACAGAAGATTAAATGCTTCTCAATTTATCAATATATTGAGACATATTGCTCAGACCATTCATGCTAACTGCACGCTCTTCGAAGTCTTCTCGTTGAGCATTGGGCTTATACAAAACATCTCCATTATTAAACCTTTTGATTAATAATTCCAAGTCATGGTAAGTATCCTCACTTCTTCTGTCGGTAATCAACTCAAAGCCTGTGGGTGTTTTTGTATTAATTGGAGCACTCAACAAAAATTTTCCTAATCTTACCCTTACATCATCAGACTGAGCAGAATATATGGGGTCTATGTCTCCTATACCTCTACCGTAAATGGTATCTGCATCATACCAAAACGGCACCCAAGATGCTGCAAACTCTCTTGATTCAGTACCGTCATTTTCTACAACTGTCCAACTTATTTTTCTGGGGCTTGCCCAGTAAGCAGTAGCAAAACTGGTTTCAGGAAAAGCCCTTTTGTATAATTCTAGGGCTATTTTTAATGTATAACCTGATGACTCTACCTCATCAACAATTAGCACTCTTTTGCCATCAAGAGTTGTTGGTAAATTCATGCAAGAGGATAGATCTTCTTCGTTAATTTTGTCAATATCTTGAGGCTTAAGATATATTGCCCTAAGTTGAGCTATCCTATCTTTTAGTAACTGCTGATCCATTTTATCAAAATCATAATCAGATGGCTTAGGGTTTTGTAATCTGTTAATTGGCACATTCATATACTGTAGCCATATCTCTTTATCAATATTTACAAAACTGTGCTCTGGCTCTTGAGCGCCTTCTGAAGAAAGCATATCCCACAAACCAGAAACCAAATGCTGAACTGGCCTAGCTGATTTATCTAGATAAACTACATGGTCAGATGGGCTTCCTTCAAATTCAGAATAATTATACTTAGCGCTATCTCCGATTATTTCATCAGAAACCCTTAGCGTTCCATCTTGTATACCTATAAGACCGTCCGCAAGACTAACATACATTGACTCTAGTTTATTTATAGAATAAAACTCATTTCCCAAACCCTGAGCCGATCTTGTATTAATTTTCTTAATGGCCTGTAGTGGAAGAATTTTATAGCCCAAGTCAAAGCCATATTGATCGGGTTTTTCGGGAGAAAAAGAATTCTTTCTTATGATTTCTGAGGTTTCTGTTTGATTTTCCATTATATTAAAATATAGCATAAGCTTTGTTATTTGTCAATATTATTACTTGGATATTATGCCTATGCTATAGAGTTCTGCGGTCTTGACGGCCGCTTATTGGCTTTGATACTATTAATTAGCACTCTTAGCATTAAAGTGCTAATTTATCTAGAAATACACTAATAATTAATAAGTAGGAGGGACAATGAGCTCACCAATTTCACCATTAAAACACTTTGTAGTAGCCCAAACCGAGGAAGCATCGAACCAAACTGCGAGTGGTTTGTATCTACCGGACAATGCTGCTGAAAAGCCAAAAACAGCCAAGGTTTTAGCTGTGGGTAAAAAGGTTGAAGATATTAAAGTTGGAGACCGCATTATTTATAAAAGTTACAGCTCTACAGACATAAAGCTAGATGGCAAGGAATACTTGTTAGTTAACGAAGAAGACATACTAGCAACCGTTAAATAATTTGAAAATTAAGGAGTAAATATGGCTAAAAAAGTTTTTTATGATGACGATGCAAGGCGACGAGTTCTAGCCGGTGCAGAAATTCTTTACAATGCAGTAAAAACAACTATGGGCCCTAAGGGTCGTAATGTTGTTATAAGCAAAAGTTACGGGGCACCAAGCGTAACTCACGATGGTGTAACGGTCGCAAAAGGTGTTGATTTACCCGAGGACGACGACGAAACACTCGGTTACAAGGTTGGTGCAGAACTTATTAAGCAAGCTGCCAGCAAAATGAACGATGTAGCCGGCGATGGCACTACTACTGTCACTGTGCTTACTTATCACATTTTAAATGAAGCCAATAAGCTTATCGCCGCCGGGCATAATCCTATGCAGCTAAGAAAAGGTCTTGAAGCTGCCGCTCACGAAGTAATTTCTAAATTAGGTTCTATGTCAGAAGATATTAAAGGCAATAAAAAGCGAGTTGCAGAAGTGGCAACAATTAGTGCCGGAGATAGCGAAATTGGCGAACTTATAGCCGATGTCATAGACAAGGTAGGCAAGGACGGTGTCGTAACCGTAGAAGAAGGCCAAGGCCTTAACCTAGAGAGTGAAGTTGTCGAAGGGTTCACTATAGACAGAGGATTTGTCAGCCCATACTTTGTAACTGACGCTAACAGAATGGAAGCTGTTTACGAAAAGCCAGCAATTGTTCTAACTGATAAAAAAATTAGTAGTGTTCAAGACTTTTTACCAATGCTAGAAAAGCTAGCTCAGGCTGGCAAAAAAGATCTAGTGTTAATTGCCGAAGATGTTGAGGGCGAAGCCCTAGCGACTTTAGTATTAAATAAACTGAAAGGCGTATTTAACACTGTTGCAATTAAGGCACCGGCTTTTGGCGATAGAAGAAAAGAGATCTTGCAGGATATTGCCATACTAACTGGAGCCCAGGTTATTTCTGAAGAACAGGGACATTCATTCGAAAATGCCGATTTATCTTTTGTGGGAACTGCTAGAAAAGTAATTGTATCTAAAGATGACTCAACAATTATTGAAGGCGCTGGCAACCCAATAGAGGTTGAAGCTAGAATTAAACAGATTGTTGCTCAGTCAGAAAGCGCCAGTAGCGAATACGAAAAAGAAAACTACGAAAAGCGGGCGGCATCTTTAAGCGGTAAAGTAGCAGTTATTAAGGTTGGTGGTGCAACTGAAACTGAAATAGAAGAAAAGAAATACCGAGTAGACGACGCAGTTGCAGCCGTCAAGGCAGCCCTAGACGGTGGCATTGTACCCGGTGGTGAAGTCACATTAATTAACCTAGCCGAACAAATAAAAGTAGAAGGAAGCGATGCAATTGCAGCCGGCAAACAACTACTTAAAAACGCACTAGAACAGCCATTTAGAATATTGCTTTCTAACGCCGGCCTTAATGCCGACGAGTGGCTACCCCAGGTTAAAAAAGGCAAAGCCGGGCAGGGAGTTGATGTTAACAATCCAGACAAATTAGTTGATATGAAGACAGCTGGAGTTGTTGACCCAGCCAGAGTAACCGAAGAGGCTATTCAAAATTCAGTATCAATAGCGGGAACAGCCATGACAATGGGCGCTCTAGTCGTAGATATCCCCGAAAAAGAAGCGCCAATGCCACCAGCCGGCGGCGGAATGGGAATGGGGTATTAGGTTATTGAAGCCAGAAGATAGAAGATAGAAGATAGATTATCGAACAATAGTTTAAAAATATATTTAAAAAAGAGTTATCTACTGCGGTAACTCTTTTTATTTTTAAATAATAAGCTTAAACGGAATAATATATCTATAAAATAATATGTTGTAATTGTAAAGATATTGCTGTACAATCTGAAACAAATAAGGAGTTACCGTAGTGGCAATATTTAACAGGAAAAATAATCAAGATTATTTAAGCACCCCAGATACGGTCACTAGACCTGTTCCCATTATTAGTGCTCTAATAACCGGTTTAGTAGTAGCGGCGCTGGTTTTTGGACTGTTTTGGGCAGGAAAATGGATTTATGATCGAATAAATTCATCTAATAATAAAACTACCTCGTCTCAGAGCGAGCAGAATGGTAACAATAATACTAATTCGCAGTCTGGAGCTGGATCTAGTGGTGGCACGAGTCAAAACAACAACCAAGGTAATGACAGTACTAACAGTCAGCCAAATAGCGGAAATAGTGCTGGTTCTAGCTCAAGCAATACCAGCAGCAGTTCGAACAGTAGCCAGTCAGCTAGCGGCTCAAATACTTCGAGTAGTTCTGCAATTCCATCTACTGGTGCAACTCCAACAGAAATACCAAATACAGGCCCAGACCCAAGATACAATTATTAGAACTATTAGTTCCCAGGTTATGGGCTTAAGATTATATATTTACTCTAGCTATGCTTACTAACTTTGAACAAATCTAGGCGGCGTCTTTTTGAGTAAAGTAATTAATTTCGTTTACAACATCAAGCAGCGCCTGAGCTTTTTCTTTTGAATCTTCAATGGCATTTGC
>JACCDG011346699.1_pt1 | contig 15784 bp, 21 predicted proteins | sample 7442471 | NCBI WGS metagenome assembly JACCDG01 (sample SAMN15323444, study PRJNA562643) | freshwater metagenome | isolation source: river surface water | place: USA:Blue River Watershed | collected 2017-08-17 | reverse complement strand
GACTCACCTGACGCCGCCCCCCTATCGCGCGCCCCGCCTCCCCTCGTCACCACCCCCTCACTGACCGCCTATCATGAATTACCCCACCGCCGCCGAAGTCGCCCAGATCACCGGCAATACGCCGCTCAAGGCCCTCATCGACGCCACCATCAGCGGCACCCCCGCTGTCAACCACTTCTACGTCTCCGAGATCGCCTCGAAGCGGATCCTCACCCTCGGCATCGTCGCCCTCCCCAGCGGTCAATTCCTCAACTTCGGCGAAGGCTACTCTAACGGCCACACCGACACCGCTCTGGTTGAATACAACGCCTGCCGCATCGGCGGCAGCGTCGAAGCCCAGGAATCCCCCATGCTCGCCTACAATCAGGCCAAGGCCAACGGCATCACCCTCGGCATGGTCCCGGACTACATGTCCCTCCAGATCACCGGCCGCTTCAAGGGCCAGATGCTCCAGCTCGAGCACGTCCTCTTCAAGGGCACCACCTACGATAGCAAAGGCTTCCCCGGTCTCAAAGCCCTCACCCCCTACGCCTCCGGCAACGTCCTCTCCATGACGGACACCGCCCAGGACTCCTCATGGGCCAAGTCCGTCCTCAACGTCGGCGGCTCCACCTCCAACACCGCCTCCTCCATCTACTCCGTCGTTTACGGAGAAGAAGACTGCGCCCTCTGCCTCGGCGGCCCCGGAGGCATCGCCGGCTTCCTCAACTACGAGACCCCCGTCCGACAGTGGAAATCCTTCACCGATCCCGTCGACGGCACCACGAAGTCTGACTGGTTCCACGTCACCGCCGCCGAAGGCTACGCCGGCCTCATGGTCGCCGGCGGCAACGAAGCCAACGCCTCCCGGAAATTCATCCAGCGCTCCGTCCGCCGCGCCGCCAACATCACCGCCCAAGTCGGCTACACCGCCAGCGATGCCGTCCTCGAGCGCCTCGAAGCCGCCTTCCCCCCCGGGAAATCCCCCAGCGTCCACTTCGTCTCCTTCCGCACCCTCCAGCAAATCCAGGACGCCCGCTCCACCGCCATCAGCTTCAACATGAGCCCCGGCGATGCCGCCAACGCCCGATTCACCAACCGCGCCCCCGTCCCCACCCACTCACGCGCCGGCGTCCCCATCATCCCAACACTAGCCATCGGCAACACCGACGCCATCGAAAGCTGATTTGTCCGCACCGCGCCCCGCCAGGGGGGCCTGATGTTTCCACGCCACTCTCAGCATCAGGCCCCCCACCCCTCCACCACTCCATCACTCCCACTTTCCTCCTGTCATGATCGACCAAAACCTCACCGTCAAAAAAGCCGGACCCACCTCCAGCTCCGCCACGGAATACAGCGACGCCCTCGACCTCGGCTCCACCTACGGCCCAGGCAACCTCGCCGGAAAACTCCAGCTCAAGCTCGAGATCCCCACCATCACCGGCCTTGGATCCGCGAAGACCACCACCTTCACCATCCAGGACTCCGCTGACAACTCCTCCTTCGCCGACGTCTCCGCCTACCCCTCCGTAGTCGTCACCGGTGACGGCACCAGCGGTCCCGCCGTCGACACCTACTTCGAGTGGACTCAGGCCCTCCGCCGCTACATCCGCGTCAAAGCCGTCACCGTATCCTCCGCCGGCACCATCACCGCCTACTACTACTATCTCAAAGTGGTCCTCGGCCGCCAGCCCGGAGTCTGATCCCCATCACACCCTAACCTGAACCAGACAACCACACACCATGGCCAAAGCCACCTACTACTTCGAAGACGGACGCGGACAACTCCAGTCCGTCCCCTGCGACGCCGACGACAAGGGAAACCTCACCAAACCCGGCGAGAAAACCCCCTTCTGCACCGAAGCCCAGCCCTCCGATGAACCGAAGTCCGGCTTCTACACCCTCGAAGCCAAAGCCGAAGCAAAGGCCCCCGCCAAGGACCCTGCCAAATAATTCTAGCCGCCTGCTGCTGCCAGAGACACCGCGCCCCGGTTCCGGTTCCGACCGGTTCCGGGGCGTTTTCTTTTCCTCCTTCCTCCTTCCTCCTTCATCCTTGTGAAAACCGCCCTCACATCTCGTCTCAACTACCTCCGCACCCGCCTCCACGCCGACTTCGGCGACGACGACGCGCAGACCGTCTGGCTGGATAATGGCGACAGCACTTACACAAAGATCAGCATCCTCCAGACCTCCGCCCGCCCCTCACAGAAAGACCTCACCGGCCTCCTCACACTCCCCACCGGCGCCATCCAGTTCTACATCCTCAAGAGCGCATGGCCCGCCGTCAAACTCGACGACTGCTTCCTCCTCGGCCCACCCGCCGCCGGCGACGCCACCACCCCGCACGCGGACACCCTCACACAAAAATACCGCGTCACCGCCTGCCCCGCTTCCCCCCAGCTCGCATGGCAACGCATCGAAGCCGAGCGCCACTAACGGGTATTTCCTACCCCCCATCCTACCCCCTAAAAAAACGAATCAGGAAAATTTCCGAGAGTCATGGCCATCACCGTCCCCGCCCGATTCCTGCAGAACGTCGCCAATGCCGACGGCATCGGCGGAGCGGATGTGGTCAGCGCTTTCGACCGCTGGGCCATCGCCAGAGGCATGCGCGGAAAGGACATCTTCGACACCATCGCAAAGGTCATGCAGTACTGGGTATCCTTTGCCATGTCGAAGATCCCGCAGGGCGATCGCGCCAAGGTCCGGGCCAATCTGATGCGGACCATCCGGAATTACAGCGCGCTGGACCGCGTCGTTTACGCCGGGAAGGGAAAGAATCGCGACATTCGCCGCGCCAATATGCTCCGCGGCACAGTAGCCTCCGCCATCGTGGCGATCATCAACTATAAAGGGGCGCGCGAACTCGCCCGGGCCCGCTCTCCGCAGTTTTACGCGCAGGTTGCCAAGTATATCGGCAGCCGGGAATATTCTGTCAGTCACCACCGCGCAGGCCTGCTTCCTGCCATCAATGTGCTCGGCCGCGGCAAGGGAACCTCTGCCGCAGATCGCGGTACCGGAATGCCGAAATACAAGCACCCTCCGGGATTCATGGCCCACGATTTCACCGAGGAACTGGCCTCCATCCTCGTGGAAAATTTTGCCAGTCAGAGCGGCAATCATCCGTTCCGCACACGACCTTCCGGTATTGCCGGGCTCGCAGGCGATGCGTTTGATACGGCGCTCGCAGAGGTCGTTGGCATGGTCGGTGAATTCCTCCATCACGACATGGCAAATGCCGCCGCCGCTTCCGGATTCACCGTCAATGGCCGCTACGCCACGACTGTTTCCGCCCCTCTCCCCATGCCATCCATGCCGCGCTTTGCGGCCGCCTGATCTCTCGCCATGCCCGCCGTCCAGCCCACGCTCGTCGCCCCCACTGCCGCTCTCCTCAGCCGCATTGCCACTCTCATCCGTGAGGGTGTCGCCGGCTGGATCCGTCCGGATCCCTATGCCGCCCCCTATTGGTCAGGATGGGACTCACTCACCGCCCGCACCGGCTGCCCGGCCGGGCACTTCCTCCTCACAGAGGGCACCCGCATGTATCTCGATGACCAGCGCGCCAGCGTGCAGGCCCCTTACGTGGTCATTGCCCAGGCCGGCAATCCGGAAGCCCGGGGATCCCGCCTGCCATCCGTGATGTGGGACGTGCCGGTCGTGGTAGAGATGGCATGGCAGGGAGACGATACGGAATCCCAGATCCGCCTCCGTCTCGGCATGCTCCAGGGCCTCCTCTGCATCGACTACCCCGCCGCCGATCCCCAGCCTGCACGTCCCATTTCCGAGCGCCTCTCCGCCTCGGATCTCCTCGTCTACGGCCGCGATACCATCACCCAGGTCCACCCCGAGGAACTCCGTCAGGTCAACGGACACCCCGCCTGTCGCCTCTCCTTCCACGTCCTGTGCTCCTCACTCGCGTCTGATTAACCGCCATGTCCTTCGATTCCACCCGCGCCGTCCTCATCCACAACCACGGCGCCCCCCGCGGCCTGCAGGCCTCCAGCGTTGGCCTCACGGATGAGGAAAACCTCCTCATCCACCGCTGCCGCATCAACGCCACGAGACAAAAGGAGCGCATCCTCGATCACGAAGGCTCCCTCCTCCTCCGCGCCGACTTCGATGCCGTCCTCACATGGTCCGTCCAGGCCACCGTCCTCGACTACCTCGGCCTCGCCAACTACCACCCCGGCACCCCCCTCGCACGTCAGGCCCTCGCCTTTGCCCAGAGCAATCGCACCCCGCACCAGTTCCTCCGCGAAGCCGATGGCGAGGAGATTGGCCTGCTTTACTTCGAGGACCCTGACACCGACGTCGCCGGCGGCGATACCCCGGAGACATCCTTCAAGGTAGTCCTCGAATTCTCCGATCTCGATACCTCCCTCCACCCCGGCGAATCCGGTCAGGACGACCCCGTCGTCTACGTCACCTCCCCCGTCCCGGACACCGCCGCCGCCGCCATCGAGATCCCCGCCCAGGACTCCGCCCCGCTTCCCGCCGCCACCATCAGTCTCGTCGCCTACGCCGTAGCCCACGGCATCACCGGCCCCTACAGCGGCGCCCTCACCGCCACCCTCTACGATGGCGATCCCGCCGCCACCGGCACCCCCATCTCAGATCCCCTCACCATGGACGCATGGGAAAACTTCACCCAGCCGGACTTCCCTAACACCACCGTCGCCCGCAACCACGAGGCCCTCACATGGCCCTACGCCGCCGCCGCCCGCTCCATCAGCCACATCCGTCTCCAGCGCGGCACCCTCATCCGCGACATCACCCTAGCCGCCCCTGTCGAGGTCCCCGCCTACGTCGACGTCACCGCCCCCATTGACGCCCTCGGCATTCACCTCACATGGGACCTCGACGGAGACTTCGGCACCTACGCCAACGAGACCCCCGCCACCATCGCGCTCAAGTATCTCCTCGGCTCCGAGACCCTCCAGCCGGCAACGACCACCGTCTTCGTCGAGTGCTACAATGGAGACCCCATGGACACCGGCGCCCTCGTCGGCGACAACGATCTCACCCTCCCCCGCACCGCTTCAGGCCTCACCGTCTCCGGCGCCACCATCACCCAGGCCATCGACGTCACCGGCACCGACACCGCCCCCGGCGGAGGCTGGACCATCACCCACGTCGCCCTCGGCATCCCCTCCGTCACCACCCTCTTCATCGTCGTCGAACTCGGCACCCCCATCACCGTATCACCCGGCGGCACCATCACCATCCCCGCCGGCACCCTCACCGTCACCCCAGCCGCAGTTTGACATTCGCAGCATAGGGAAACCCACCGCACCTCTCCTATCATGTCCGCCTTCTCCGCCGCCGTCGCCATCCTCATGCAGGCCCACGGGTCCGTCTCCGTCTCCGAGACCGCCCCCGGCATCTCTCAGGAACTCGACAAGCTCCTCATCAACGGCATCAACCCCGATCCCCAGCGGAATGAGATCATCAAAACCGGCGGCATGGGCGAGGAAGCCCTCACACTTCTCAACCGCCCCACTTATGAACTCGGCATCGACTGCGAGCAGACGGACAACTCCGGCCCCTGGGCCAATCGTCACCCCGGCGAAGTCCTCACCTACGCCTCCCTCACCCTCTACACCGCCATGACGGACATCCAGCACAAGTTTCCCACCGGCAGCGGCTGCAGCTGGTCCGTGAAATCCCCGAAGCAATCCCTCCGTGCCGGCGATCTCCGCAAGGCCGACTACATCCTCAAGCTCCTCTTCCGCCCCACCCTCTCCGCCATCGCCGTCGACGCCGCCGCCGTCGCGTGATCCCCGTTGTTTCCTGTGGTTAGGTTGGTGCCGCCCCACGGCATCCGAAGGGCGCAGGCCGTATCCTGCGCCCTTCGCCATGTCCAGCCCTGTCACCTTTCACCCGTCTCCTTTCACCCGTCACTAACTCATGAAAGACATCGTCGAGACCATCCAACTGGAAGACATCCGCCGCGGAGACACCATCCTCCACCGCGCCATCGATGCCGCAGCCGCCCTCGCAGCCGCCGGCTTCCGCATCCGCTATAAGAAGATCGAGGACACCGTCCGCCACCGCCTCGAGCACGCATGGTTTTGCGATACCTCCCCGCAAGCCGTCCGGGATCTTCTCATGCGCGCCGCCATCCCCGCAGGCCCGGACTCCCTCCACGAGCGCCACCCCGAGCACCCCATCCTCACCGGCCTCACCGCCATCGCCAATCTCCGCGCCCTCGAGGCATGGATGAAAGCCCCCGGCGCCATCCCCGCCGCCGTCAAGGTCAGCACCGCCGGCCGCCTCTGCCGCCTCACAGACAGAGCCCCCGCCGGCGCCAACCTCATCACCGCCCTCTGGGCCGCCGGCACCGCCCCGGAGCACCACGTCGAGATCCGCACCCCGGACGATGCCGCCTTCACCGCCGCCGCCATCACCTGCGGATTCCTCCCCCATCCCCGACTCACCGGACCCGGCGTCCCTCACGTCCACCTCGCGGACGCCTCCCTCACATTCCCCGGCCTCCGGCTGCAGCACTTCCACCAGCCACAGATCCCCGGAGCCCCCGCCGGCGATCGCCATCCGTTCGCCTACGCCCTCACCGCCGCCCTCACATGGCGCCAGTATATCCTGCATGAGACGGCCGCCCGCCAGCGCACCCTCCTGCTCCGCAGCCGCTACAGCGACCGCACCGCCATGGTGTCCGCTGAGATCATGGCCACTCACAACGGCGAAGCGCGCAAGGCCCGGCAGGAAATCGAAGACCACCTCGCCGCCGCCTGACGCCGGCCTTTGACATCCGCTGCATAGGGCATGACACCCGCAGCAGCAGCACCCCTCACAGACCTCCCCGCATGGACCGGATATGAGGACACCGGCACATCAGTAGACGGCCCCGCTCCCGCATCCTTCCCGCTCCTCACAGAGCCGGACTTCCAGCGCCACCTCGCCGCTCCCGAATCATGGCGCACCCTCCCGGACGGAAGGCCCCTTCGCCTCACCGCCGCCGGCATGGAATTCATCCTCGATGACTTCGGCGGATTCGACCCCGAGGAACTCCGCAGTGCCCATCGCGTCCTCTACTTCGCCAGCCGCACGGATGCCGAGCTGGAAGCCCTCTGGCTCCCACCCGTCCCCCGTCTGCGCGATGCCGCCACTGACGACGAAGAAAGCGCCAGCCCCATGGCCCTCCGCGCCACTGCCATGCAGGCCCGCATCAGCGCATGGGCCGCCGCCACCTTCGCTCCCTGCGCCCACCTCGGCACCCGCATCCTCGCCTCCCGCCTCTGGACCGCCATCGTCGAGCGCATGCCCGTCTCCGCCCAAAAAAAAAGCCCGCAGCCCCCCGCCAGCGCGGCAGCGCCCCCTCCGGACTCCAGCCCTTCTACCTCAGCCACCTCGCATGGCTCCTCGCCTCCGGCAATGCCCGCCACTGGCATCGACTCCTCGTCACCGCAGACATCCTCATTCTCTTTGCCGCTGCCCTCTCATGGTTCACAGAGCGCGGCATCCCCTGCATCACCCAGCCCCAGCGAGCCCACCGCCTCGCCACCATCAGCAGAGACATCGACGCCGCCCTCGCAGGCAGCAGCGCAATGGCTGGCCCGCCATGAAGACGGCACCTTCGCCAGCGCCTTCTCCCACGGCACCACATCCTCAGAGCAGCTCGCCCTCACCTTCCCCTCAGAGCACCATGCCGACCAGTGGATAGCCTGCACCCCGCACCCCGCCAAGTGGACCTCCTATCAAAGGCTGATCCCATCCCTCCCATCAGCCCCATCCCTCCCATCCTCCCCATTCTGGGTAGCCGAGATCGCCAACCGGCATCCCCTCCTCTACGCCACAGGCGGCAAAACAAGCGGCTCCGGCGAGCAACTCACTAACGACATCCATCAGGCCCTCCGCTTCCCCACAGAGATGGACGCCCTCCAGTGGATCAACCAGCGCAGTCGCCCCGCCGCCTTCGTAGCCCGCGAGCACCTCTGTCTGGACGCCCCCGCTTCCTGACCACTTCGGAATTCTGATTTCCTGCTTCGTCATTCCCTCCCCTCATGGCCTCCCGCAAAGCCTCCATTGGAGCTGAGATCCGCGCCGATCGCACCAGATTCCGCGCCGATCTCGATGCGGCGAAAAAAGACGCCGGCGACTTCCGCACCGCCGTCAAAAAGGAATGGCAACTCGCCTCAGACATCGGCCTCGCCGCCCGCGTGAAGGAATTCCGCGGCGAAGTCCTCAAGGCCAAAGACGACGTCAAAGCCCTCGCCAGCGAATACCGCCGCGCCGTCATGGAGAGGAATGGCAGCGCCATCACCTCACAGATCACCGGCCTCAAACTCAAAGAGCAGCCCCGCCAATCCATCCCTGACATCGAGCGCCGCAACTACGCCGCCGACATCCGCGGCGGCATGACGGCCGCCAGCATCCAGGGCTTCCAGCGGGACACCCTCACGGCCAACTCCGCCGCACTCGCCGCCACCGGAAAGGGCGCCACCAATGCCGGCATGGCCATGCTCATGCTCTCCCAGAGCATCGACGACGTCCAGTACGGCTTCCGCGGCATCGTCAACAACATCGCCCCCCTCACCATGGCCCTCGGCGGAGGCCCCGGCCTCGCAGGCGTCCTCACCATTGGCGCCGTCGCTATCAATCAGGGCATACAGGCATGGGACCGGTGGAACGACACCACCGCCCTCGCCAAACAAAACGCCGACAACCTCGCCGCCAGCCAGCGCTCCCTCGCCGCCGCCATCGAAGCCGCCGGCAAAGCCGGCGCCGCCTCAGGCGCATTTGAGACAAACCGCACCGCCCGGCAGGACGCCGGCCGCGCCGGTATGGATCAGATCCTCGCCCGCGAGCAACGCCTCATCGACCTCCAGACCGAACTCCGCCGCGCCGAAACCCAGAGGCTGGACGGCATCCAAAAAATCCGTCAGGAAAACCAGATCGCCGACGAAGCCGAGCGCGCCCGCCTCACAAAGGAACTCGCCACCACGGAAGACCGCCTCGCCATCGACAGCAAGCGCCTCGGCGAAGTCCGCCGCGAGATCACCGCCACAAAGGAAGAGATCGCTCAAATCGAAGCCCTCGGCAGCCAGCAGATGAACGCCGACAAAAAGCGCCTCGCCTACCTCCAGGGCCGCCTCCCCGGCCTCACACAGACAGAGTCAGATCTCGACCGGCGCGGCGGCGCCCTCTTCCAGAAATCCGAAGACATCAAACAACAGTTAGGACCCGAAGCCGATCTCCGCAAAAAGATCCAAAACGAACAACTCGGACAGGAAATGGCAAAGAAAGGCGTAGGCGCCGTCGTCGACTTCCTGACACAGCTTTCCGACAACGCCAAAGAAGCCCAGGCCGCCGACAACCAGGCATGGCGCGCCGAAAAACAACGTCAGGAACAGCGCCGCACCATCGAGGAAGAACGCACCCGCCTCCAGATCGACTCCCTCCGCGCCACCGGCCGCAAAGGCGACGCCAAAGCCGCCGACGAACTCCAGAAAAAGCTCGATCTCTCCACAGAGACCGCACGCCTCATCCGTCAGGGATTCTCCCCGGAGGATGCCGCCACCATGGCCAATCAGCGCGCCGCCCTCACATCCGGAAAAAAACGCACCCCGGGAAAAATTCAGGGCGCCATCTCCGCAAACCTCCGCACCGGCATCGGAGGCGAATGGCACGCCGGCATGGGCTCCCTCGACTACTTCAACCAGGGCCTCGACTACGACTTCGATCAGCAGCATACACCCCTCAACAACGAGCGCGCCGCCGCTGCCAACAAAGCCCGCCGCGCCCGCGACACCGGCGACAAAGCAGGCCAATCCGCCGCCGAGTCCGCCCTCAAGTCCATCGACGCCAAGATGGACAAACTCATAGACGCCATGGCCGGCACCGCCGGCGACCGCGTCCAGCCCGCAGCCACCCGCCGCAACTAACAGTTCATCATGGCCGCCATCGTTCGCACCCGCGTCTCATCCAATAACTACCTCTTCCGGCAGGACGGCTACCCCGTTCCCGGGCGCGATCCCCAGGGCTTTGATACCGCCATCGGCCGCATCGCCTTCCGCGGCACCATCGATCAGCTCTACGCCAAATTCCCCATCGGAGGCACCACCGGCGGAGCCGCCCTCCCGGACGCCCCCACAGGCTCCACCTTCTATTGCCTCGGCCCCACCGGCATCCCCCAGCGGAAGTGGGGCCACTACTTCATCGACGTCACATGGAAAGGCATCATCTCCAGCCGCAACCTGACTAACCAAAGTCAAAACCTCATCGCCCTGCCAAACTCCGGCCAGTACCTCCAGTCCATCTCCCAGCAGATGAGCACCGCCGAGACCTACTGGCCCCAGGACCGCGACGGCGCCACCATCTACGCCGAAGCCCCCTACGTCCCCGCCCCCGGCTACCGCGCCAAAGGATACCTCTTCAAGTCCGCTGCAGACGGCTCCGTCGCCGTCGTCACGGAATTCGTCCCCTATCGCTCCCGCATCATCTCCCGCGTCTACACCGCCAGCGCCCGCGGCATCTTCATCGGCAGCAGATCCACCGTCCTCCAGCCGCCAAAATGCATGCTCCCGGACCCCTACAAGACGGACCCCTTCCATGACATGGAAGACCGCCTGGATCTCCCGGACCCCCTTTACACCTACTCCGCCGAGACGCAGGGCAACGACGGCTGGGTGTGCCGGAACTATCAGCACGATACCGGCGGCGAATACCCCATCGGCGACAAAATCCTCGCCTTCTGGACCGCATCCTACGAATTCATCCGTCGCAAGGGAGTTTGACATTCCGCGCAGAGGATAGCCATGAATTCCGTCGCATCCTATCCCGTCCGCACAGTCAACTTCGCCCCCGTCTCCGGCGCCAGCCTCCTCAGCCTCCAGACCGGCACCCCTCCCGCCGTCATCAGTGAGAGCCTCACCGCCTGCTTCAGCACCGCCTTCACCCCCAGCGGCACCACTGTCACCATGTACTACGACGCCAACGGCCTCGTATTCACCGGTGCCACCGCCCGCATCAACGCCCCCTTCGGAGCAGACTTCGCCGCCATCCGCCACTTCCGCGCCTTTGCCCGCAGGAAACCCGGCACCACCGGCTCCATCTCCGCACAGACCGTCAAAGTGCAAGGCTGGAACGGCTCCGCCTACGAAGAGCTGGCCCGCTTCAACGTCAGCGCCGCCGCCGCCGGCGCCGAGCCCGTCTCTGACTACCTCGATCTCCCCAAACACGCTGGCGACACCCGTTATTACTTCGGTAGCGCCCATCCCCTCAAGTTCATCGTCGACTCCGCAGACTCAGACCTCGAGATCGTCTGCGACGCCTTCGGACTCGCCTCCTGATACGCCCGCCCACCACAATCACTAACTCCTTCTCGCTATCGCTATGTCCGCAGCCCTCACATGGTCATCCCGCCTCCAGCGCTCCCTTCTCGCCGATGACGGCGTCACCCGCCTCAGCCTCACCATGGGCGAGCCCCCCGTCATCAGCACAGAGCCAGACGGCCACCTCGCCCTCGCCCTCACACCCACCGCCACTACAGTCTTCATCGCCGTCGACGGCCCCGTGGACGTCACCGGCGCCAGCGTCCGCCTCACCTCCCAGGTAGGCCTCACAGCCCCCGCCTACGCAGACCTCCGCCACCTCCGCGTCTGGGCCCGGCGAAAGCCAGACACCTCCGGAGCCATCGCCGTACAGGTCATCAAATTCGGCAAAGGAGACGGCACCACCCTCGGCGACGAGATCGGCCGCATCTCCGTCCTCGCAGAAGCCGCCGGCACCACAGACCCCGTCAGCGATGTCTTCGACCAGACCTTCGTCGCCGGCCACGTCAACTTCGCCCTCGGCACCAGCGATGGATTCCAGATCGATCTCAGCTCCATCGATACAGACCTCGAAATCGTCATCGAAATGCACTGGATCAAACCCTGATCCCACACGCCCCCCTCATGGCCTACCGCGTCACCATCTCCCCCGGCATCCGCATGGCCCCCCCGGCCATCACCGGCAGCGGCACCCGTCAGGAATACGGCCCCGGAGACAACCTCATCGAGCTGACAGGCACCGGCGACACCATCGCCCAGATCATCATCGACCCTGACGACTTCTCCTCCGGCGCAACAAAGCCAAACCTCAAGCTCGACCTCGACACCGGCACAGACCCCGACATCGCCGTCACCCTCACACCCGGCAGCGGCGGCGAACAGATCGCCTACGTCATCCTCGAGCAGGTCGCCGGAGTCGCCAACGACTTCGACCTCGTCCGCGCCATCAGCATCAAAGCCGTCCCCTACAACGACGCCAACCCCTCCAAGCTCAAAGCCCTCGCCCTCCTCGGCGCCACCGGCTCCGACGTCTGGGACCGTCAGATACATCAGATAGGATTTGATAGCACCACCTCCGGCCAAACCGTCGCCGGCTGCAACCTCGCCGTCATCCCCCAGGGCCACACCCACGCCAGCGCCAACACCCTCAACGTCAAAATCTACGAGGCCCTCAACGCCCGCATCATCATCACCCTCGCCGGAAAATGAACGAGCCCGGGGACCACGACCACGAAGCCCTCCTCCTCGCCACCGCCGCCCTATCATGGACAAAGCCGACACCATCGCCACCATCATCGCCCTCGGATCCAGCGCCCTCGCCGTCATCCTCCCCGACGAAGAGACAAGGCTCATCGCCTTCAACGCGTTAGGCGCCGTCCTCGGCGGATTTGTCGGCGCCTCCATCAACATCGGCGAGGTGACAATGACCACCGCCCAGCAGCGCACCGCCATCTCACGACGCTGGCTCACTAACTTCGCCACCGCCTTCGTCTTCGCCCCCCTCCTCACAGACTACCTCGCCGGGAAATTCCCCGACTTCTCCCGCACCTACCTCGCCATCGCCACCGGAGGACTCCTCGGCATCGCCGGCGTCATCACCCTATGCATAGCGCTCCCAGCCCTGATCCAGCGCCTCCGGAAATCCACAGCCAGCAAGCTGCCATGATCGCCGAACTCCAGGACCGACTCACCGCCGCCGAGGCCAGCATCCGCACCCTCCGCGCCCTCCGCCCCTGGATCATCGTCGGCACCATCGCCAGCATCATCGGCACCATCCTCAAGCTCCTCCCCATCCATCCCCCGGGGAGCGAACCCCTAACCCCTCCAGCACCCGCCACCAACACCAACAGCCTCCACATCGGCACCGCCACCACCACACCTGACGCCGACTCCCGAGCCATCTGGCTCACCACCGACGACGTAGCCCGCCGCGAGAAAAAATCCCCCCGCACCATCCTCACATGGATCAGCGAAGGCCGCATCACCCCCGCCCCCGTCCAGACAGACCGCGCGTGGATGATCTCCCCTGACTACACCATCACCGCCCCGCAGCCGCTCTCAGCCGCTGCCAGCCGCTAATAACCGCTATCAACCGCACCCCATGACCGACCGCGAAGTCGCCGCCTCCATCCTCAGAGCCTGCCAGCAATCCTCCGCCCGCTTCCGCGCCGCCTACCCCAAGGCCCACCCGGAACTCGCCGCCTCCGTCGCCGCCGAATACCTCACCGGAGTCGGCCAAACCGCATTCTTCCTCACCGCCAACGACGGCGGAGTCACCCCCCAGCAAATCGAACGCGCCTGCCAGCTCGTCGCCGCAGAACTCAAACTCGCCACCGCATCCGGCAAAGCCGGCTGACATATCATCCCCATCCATCACATCATCCCTATCCATCCCATGAAACGCCTCCTCATCCTCACCGCCCTCACCCTCACCTTCTCCGGCTGCGCCAACCCCACCCCCGCCCAGCGAGCCATGCTCGAGCGAGCCGGCAGCGTAGTCCTCGACGCCGCCGCACACCGCGTCGCCGCAGAGATCGCCAAGTGACCCCGTCACTCCCTCACCCCATCACCCTCTCACAAATGATCCGCCGCATCCAGATCCTCGCCGCCGCCGCCGTCCTGGCAGTCATGGCCGCCGCCGGCATCTACGCCGCCAGCCTCCCCGCGTCGGCACCCGTCCACTCCGGAATCAGTCAAGCCCAGCTCCTCGGCTACATCGCCGACAACACCCAGCGCAGCGCCACCGGCTCCGGAGTCGCCACCCTGCCCACATCGGCACCAGCCCACTCCGGCCTCAGCCAGGCCCAGTTGTTGGGGTATATCGCTGATTATACCCAGGACATCTATGACGCCCGGCTGACCGGGAGCACCGGCGGCAATGGTGCGGCAGATTCCGGAAAAGCCGCCCTGTTCAATGCCAGCGGCAACCTCCGCGGCGAAACCATCACCGCCGACACCGCCCTAATAGCAGGCACCCTGACACCCGGCGCCAGCGTAGATCCAGGCGTCAACCTTGGCCGGTCCATCACATTCTCAGCCGGATCCAACGGCCACGGCTACGCCGACATATCGCAACTCTATCCCACCGTCTACAGCGCCACCGGCGTCACCAGCACAGACACCATCACCGCCACCGGCCATGCCTTCACCAACGGCATGGTCGTCGCCTTCAGCCCCAAGACGGGCGGCTCCAATATCACCGAAGGCACCGGCTATTACGTCGTCAATGCCGCAACGAATACCTTCCAGGTATCCTCGACCCTCGGCGGTGCAGCCCGCGACCTCGGCACCGACATCTCCAGCTCCAGCGTCTCCGCAAAGTATGCCTACTGCGCATTCGACAGCCTCGTCTACTGGGGATCCGGCGACACCGCCACCTTCGACCACTTCGCCTCCTATCAAGCCCGCCCGTGGGTCAACGTGAAATGGGCGGATACCCTGTACGGTTATTACTCCCTCCCCCGCATCGACTGCGCCCTCAGCGGCACCACCGTCTATCACTTCATCGCCGCCCGCGACGGCTCCAGCTCCGGGAGCCCGCAGACGCAGTACGGCATCCTCATCGGCGACATCACCACCGGCACCACCTACCCCATCGCCATCGCCAGCACGTCTACCGCACGCAGCTACCACAACGGTCCACTCACCATCGGCGCCGCCAGCTACAGCGCCCTCGATGCCAGCGCCAAGCTCCAGATCGACTCCACCACGTCAGGACTGCTGCTTCCTCGCATGACCAAAACCCAGCGCAACGCCATCGCCTCCCCCGCAGACGGCCTCATCGTCTATCAAACCGACAACACCCCCGGCCTCCGCGCCCGCGTCAGCGGCGCATGGGTAACCTTCACCACATCCGCCGATCCGTGATCATGCATATCAAATTGCTTCTCGCTGGAGCTGCCCTCATCATTGGCAGCGCCGGCGTGTATGTGACGTGCGTCGGGATTCTGGCGCCAGATGCGCCGCCCGCTGTCCAGCCGCGGCCGGATCTCCCAGCCTCATCAACGTACTACGGCTACGTGTTTGAAGATCTCGGAATGGGCCTCGATATCGCTCAAGCCTCAACAATCGGGCCGGAGACCAAGGTCATCGGCGTCCGGGCAGGGAAACACATCCTAACCGTCAGAATGCCGTGCGGGAGAATCTGGACGCTATCCGCCGGCGATCCCGTCCCGACGACGGATATCCCCTGTCCCTGTGGCAACCCGAATCACATGATCTGGACAGTCAGCACACCATGAAAATCACCGCAGACCACTGGCTCGAAGGCGTCACCCGCCAACACATGCCCGGCGGCAATACCATGGCCATCCGCCGCGCCCTTGTCATTCACTTCACCGCAGGCGCCACCGGTCAGAGCAGCATAGACTTCTGGCGCACGCCAGCCGCCAAAGGAGCCAGTGCCCACGTCGTCATCGAGCGCGATGGCACCATCATCCAGTGCCGGCCGTTCAATCGCACCTGCGGCCACGCCGGCGTCAGCAAATGGCGCGATCCCAAAACCGGCACTCTCT
>JACCDG011504339.1_pt1 | contig 15788 bp, 14 predicted proteins | sample 7442471 | NCBI WGS metagenome assembly JACCDG01 (sample SAMN15323444, study PRJNA562643) | freshwater metagenome | isolation source: river surface water | place: USA:Blue River Watershed | collected 2017-08-17 | reverse complement strand
ATTCGAATTCACCAACATTGGAGTACTTAACGTAATCATCATTGTGAAAAATTTGAATTTTTTCTTTAACAGAATCGTATTTTTCGTTATTTTCTCCCAATAAATCATTTCGATATTTAGTGGTTTTACCCCAGTCTTCTATTTCACTTGGGTCAATGTCTTTTGTACGAATTAATTTCATTATACTTTCACTATTGGCTTTATCGTGCAACATTTCGTAACTAATTATCACTTTATTGCCAAACTTGCCAATATCACCAGGTAAACCAAATTTATTGATTCCCTCTTCTATGGTCAAGTATATTGAATTTTCATCAAATTTCATTTATCAATCCTTTACAAAGAAGTTTCCTATATAATCAATTAGTATTATTGTACTTTTCTTTGTAGTAGGATGCACGGCAAGACTTGCAACGAGATGACAGTCCGTCGCTTCTTGATTTATCAGGACTAAAATTATTGAATTCTAAAATCAATCCACACTTTCCAGTACATTGTTTTTTGCCCTCAAATGCATATGGATTTTCTTTCTTTTTCTTGGGCTTACTTCCTGATATGTGTCCGCCTTCTTTTTCACATACATATCTTCCATTACGTTCAATATTTTTATCATAAGTAAGACGCAAAGGATTGTGGTTTATTTGACAATATTTACAGAAAATTTCAACTTTATTTGTGGCTATTTTAGCATCGTAATGCTTTTTTGCTTTCTTTTTATCCATTTCCCGTCGTTTATCAATCCATTCAGTATTACCAGTACTTTTTGCAATATATATTTTAGCCCAATTAATTATCGATTTTTCATCTTTTAAACCACTATTTGATTCAGACCATACACGAAAAGCAATATTGTTAAGTAAGCAATAATTTCTAGTTTCTTCCACTTGTTTCTGTACTTCGATATGATTTGCCAAAACTTTTTCAGCTTTAACTTCAATAATTTCAACCTTACCATCGATATAGTTAACCAACAAGTCTGGATTTCTGTATCTTTTATCTCTGTCGATAAAGGTATTTGCTCGCGAAAATGAAGCAACTGAATCATCATTTTCTAAAAGATAAATGCATCTTAATTCATATGATGAACCATAATAAATATCACTATTGCATTTAATTGATTTGAAATATCCTCTAATATGAGCGTGTTTAAAACAACCAGTTCTATGTTGTTCAGCACACCGACTTGATAATATTTCTTTATAGGGAATGCTTGCCTTTAAATAATAAACCCATCGTTTTTTGCCACAATCCCACAATCGACTCAATCCACGAAATTCACACCATTGTAATTCCGTAAGCCCCTCGGGACAATTCGTAGATCTTTTTTTTTGGCTTTGTTTTGATAAACGGCGATCTGCTTGTTTGGCGTCAACATAACAATAATCAGGCTTATGTTCTTTGTCTAATGAGAAGCCAAGTACCTTGTAAATATGACCTTCAGTCCAACGATTATCGCTAAAACTAATTATTTCATCATAATTCATTTTTTTTGCCCATATGATACATTGGGCAAAAAGTTTGCTCGCACCACCTTGAACGTGGACACCATTTTTAACACAAAATCTATCGAGTACAATTCGATTTTCGGAAATTTGGCGACTATGACGACCAAGAGACATGACGGCAATTAACTCTTGATTATAATATAATCCAAAATAAACAACAGATAAATTATTTGATCCTTGAATATGATAATCATCAATAAATGATTTAGCTACATTTGCATCGTTAATTTGTAAAACAATACACTTGCGACCATGTATTTTTTTATCATAATCACCATTGCAAGAACGAACATAATTAAGACACTGTGTGTATCTAAACTTCCATTCATCTGAAAAGAATATTAAATTATCCTCAGAAATCCAATCTTTTTTATCATAATTAATTTTATCAGAAATATCAATAATTTGAATGTTCTTCATAGTATGTTGTACATCGTAAAAATTAAGCTTATTATTTAATAAAATAAAAAAAAATTAATTGCAATAAATCCAAAAAATTTACAAAATAACTCTTTTTCATTAAAGTTTTCACGGTAGTATGCCGATATACTCTTTGAGACTTGAATAATTTCTTAAGGAAAAATCGAAAATGTACACCGAAAAACTGCCTGAAGTACTAAAAACAACAACGATGGTAAAAATAAAATATGATTGTTGCGGGAAGCTTCATGAGCTGAAGTGGAAAGACGCCGATAAGAACTATCAAAAAAATGGCAATAAGCACATATGTCGTCCTTGTTGGTTAAAAAATGACAACCCATCAACACGACAAGAAGTGCTTGATAAAATGAAAAAAACGTGTTTAGAACGATATGGAGTTACTTGTGCATTGAACACAGAAGAAAACACCAAGTCCCGTGTTGAGAGCATGTTTGGGACTGAGGAGCGTGTTGAAGAAATTGTTGCCAAGAGAAAGCAAACATCATTGGAGAGATATGGCACTGAATCTCCAATGCAAAATGAAGAAATTAAAGCAAAACAACATGCAGTTATGATGGAAAAGTATGGAGTTGATGTCCCGCTTAAAAATCCAGAAATTTTGGCAAAAATGCGAGCCACAATTGAGGAAAGGTATGGTGTCAGCAACGTCATGGAAATACCAGAAATACAAGAAAAAATGGCTTTAACAACTTTCGAAAGGCATGGTGTTGAGTATTATAACCAATTACCAGAGATGAAAGATTATCTAAGGGAAAATTGTGTCGAATGGCTATCTGAGAGTTATGCAATTGGTGGTCCAATGAAAGGCATCACAAGACCTCAAGAATGGAATGATAAACAAAGAGAGACAGTTGCTCAAAAAATCGAAGAAGGCACTTGGTACTCAGGCGACAAGAACTCTTTAAAAGGAACATATCAGGCAGACAAATGCGGTCGCCAAAAACCTTGGTTCCGATCCAGTTATGAATTAATCGTTCACTGGTACTTAGATCATTGCGAAGATGTTGAATGGTATGATTATGAACCATTCCAAGTTTCATACTACGATGAAATTGGTCATAAACGTTATTATACTGTCGATTTTTCAATCAAGTTTAAGTCCTTAGAAAAACTTGTAGCCATAGAAGTCAAAAACAACTATACAAAAGACTCAGTTGTCACGCAATTGAAAAAATCAGCTTTCAATGAACAGTGCGGAGAATGTTTTATGCCAATTGAAGTATGGGCTAACAAAGAAATTAAAAAACTAAATTTAAATATAGATGAATTATTGAAAAATGAACGTATTACATTAATGTAATACTTAAATAAAAACACCCATCATATTACTGATGGGTGTTTTTATTTAACCAATTAATTCTACGCTAGATAGTCTAACGCAGGACAAAATCAGATGATAAAATTAGCGATACTCATACGTGCGTAGAACTTAGAACCTTCTCGCAACAATTTCTTGCCGTATCTCGTTAAAATTCCTTTACGTGGACAGAACGATTCTGTATCGAGGACCACTGGGGTCTGGGTCAAAGGAACATATGGACAATAGAAATAGCCGGAATCCATGTAGCTATCTCCCTTGTATCCCATTAGGATTTGTCCTGGTGGGAACAATGGGTCTTTGTACAATCTCCAACGATTGCTTACGGTCCCAACATACTGAACACCCAAGCTGCTTGTGAATGTTTCACTTGGAGTAGGTGCAAAACCAGCCGTAGCGGTTTCGAAGATAGAAGCAACTTCTGGGGAAGTCACCAACCAGTTACACCCACCACGAAGGGTCTTACGGTGAACGACGTTCGAAACTTCGACAACTTTAACGTACAAGGATTCGTACTTTTCCTTGATCGTATCACCCAAGGCGGTATTGAAGTCCCATGCTGCTACAGTACCTGCGTTGTTACGAAGGTCGGTAAGAACTTCACGGTCGATTTCAAGGTTGATTTCCTGTGCGAGAACTGCGGTCAACTCAGCTTCTGCATCCAAGTTGTGCTGGCTGCGAAGGTCTTGCTGAGCTTCATAGCTCCATACAGCTTTCAATTTACGAGTCTTGGCTTCAATGCTTTCAGACTCAATAACCAAGTTCACTTCTGGGAGGTCTTGGTTGCATTCCATATTGTACTCGTAAGAGGCAATGATGGAGTTAGCACCAGGATCACTATTCCAGGTGAAGGAAGCCACACCAGTAACTGCATTCAAGGTAGCGGAAGTGACCTTAGCAGATGGACTGCCGATGTCAACAAACACAATGGTACCAGATGAGTTAGTAGAGAACGTTTGTACTGCAACTGCTCCGTCATAAACGGTACCCAAGAAAGTTCCAGGTAGGACCGGAGTTTTCTCAAGGTTATAGCTCAAGCTTGTTCCACCACCTGCGTTGGCTTGAGTTTCGTTCTGCACGAACTGACTTGAATAGAAAATATTCAAGTTACCATCACCGGAGGCTAATTGCTGCATCGATGAAGAATCATCGCCAGGGAAACCCATTTGGTTATCTCGACCTCGCATCGACCCCTTGTTAGAGGAATAGCGGAAGCGTAGATAGTAAACCAAGCCGGTTGGACCGAGCAAAGGCTGAACGCTTACAATTTTGTTCGCAATAAGTTGCGGATAAATACGACGGACCAGTGGGATACTGATTCGTTTGAACTGAGCAATGTCGCTCGTGTCAGTGCTGACCTCATTAATGAGCCGCTGGTTTTCCAGCAGAACTGCGGTCGTACCCCTGACGAAGCGATCATTCAGTCCTTCGAGCAAACCGACTTCGCTCCACCGCTTTTCTAACACAGCGGCTTCATTGAGCAATCGGGAGTTCATAGACATATTCATGTATTATTTTTTTCCTTACACTAAATGATCTTGGATTATTTTTTGTCACCGTAGCCGGACAATGTACGCCATTCCTGGAATAGTTTGTTGCGTGGGCTGCTATGACCTTCGTCAGCAACGGGTTCGCCAGCAGCGTTGGTGTGTTCGGCAATAACCTTCACATCATCAACAACTCGCTGTCCCTTGCTCTGTGCGACTCTTGCGGCGTTTTTCCGGGCGGTTCGTTCGATTCGTGCCCCTTCGGTCAAGACTTCTTGAGCTTGGCGGGCAACTTCATTCAATTTGGTGTTCTCGGTGTGCAACCGCATATTGCGGGCTTCGAGAATCTTCATTTGACCCTTCGTTTCTTCAAGCGAGCGATGTAGATCATCTAGCTTGCTAGAGGTGGCGAATTGATAATCATCTGCATCTAAATAGCTGGCTGCGACTTCGAGAATCTTGTCTAAAGCAACTTTGTGTTCAGCAACTGCTGGGTCGTTTTGCACATCTCGCTTAGCGTTTTCGAAGAATTCTTCACCCTTTAAAGCGAGGAATTGGTCAACTTTATCAACAATGTATTCTTTGATTTCACCGAGTCGGTTGTCGTACTCTTCGTACAAATCAACTTCCAGGGTGTCATTCTTGGACCGCTGGTCCTGAAGCATTTGGAAAGCTTCTTCGTAGCCTTCTTCAAGTTGTGCTTCGTATTCTTCCTTCAAAGTTTCAATACGATCGCGTTGGTCCAGAATAATTTCATAAGCTTCGGCGTAGCCTTTTTCAGCTATTGCTTCTGCTTCTGAAATTTTGGAATTAACTTCTTCGTAAGCCTTTTCCAGATTGGCGTTATATTGTGCTTCAAGTTCTTCAACGGCTTCGTCCAACATAGCCTTGACCGCTTCTGCAACTTGGGCTTGGGCGTTTTCTGGAATCAGTCCGGACAACGCATTAAGAACTTTTTCTTGACTGGTCTTCATTTTTGATCCTCTCAAAGTCTTGAATTACTATGCCTTGGTCCGGCACCTGATTATTTTCCGATCTTATTCTTCAATTCATCGGTGTACTTTTGTATCAGAGTATTAACGAAGGGAATTAGCGTTTTTTCGTTAATGTTATGTACACTTCTACCTTCGTTTTTCACACCATAAGTGTGATTATTTTTAATTTCTGATGTGGAGAAACTCTCGTTCTTCCCAGTAAAACGTTTCTGAAATGCAGAAAAGGTGCTCGGGTCGGCAACAGCATCAAATGTAATTAGTTTGTAACTTTCGCCAATTACAAGCACACCTTCATTGTTAACAGAACCATTACCGACACCACGGCTCGAAATACCAACACGACATCCTGAATCCATAATTCTTTTTAGAATCGTGCCTGCTGGGGTTGGGAGAACTTCTCCTCGTCCCATGAGGGTATTTCCCTCCCACCATAATTTAGTAACAAGGTGAGATGCTTCTTTGAGGTGAATAATAGAATCCGATGGATGATCTAATTCACCATATAAACTGCGTCCGCCCATGCATTCTTCTAGGCGAACTACGTTCCCTGAAAGTACATCAAATGGGTACATCCGCTTATTTTTGTTAACTGCATTGGCTTCCTGGAATTTTCCTTGGAAGATACACTTTCCTTGTTTGTCCGACTCATTAAGTGCAAGTTCTACCCAACCACAACATTCGGCGTAAAGGACCGGTTCGGTCACACCGCAAAGTTCGTAATTCTCTTTGAAGAGTTGGTAGTTCTCCCAGGAGTCTTTGTAATTGTTCATCTATGTCTCCTAAAGGGGTGAAAATAGGACAGCAGATTTTGAAATCGCTGTCCTTCAACTTTCTTGCTTACTGGTCGATAACACGGTTATCAGAATTGATTTTTGGCTCAACCGACTTTGGAATGTATGGGTTCGTCAGTTCTGGCCAAGTATCACCTTGCATCTGGCTAAATCCGCTATCACTGTTCTTGTCCACGCCTGGTTCGCCGCTCATTGTGTAATCACCAAATGGCTTTGGAACGTATGGGTTGTCTAGGGTTGGATAAGTATCTTTGCCGCCCTTGTTTCCCCATCCGTGATTTCGCATTTCGTCTGCTTCTTTGCCCTTGTAGGACTTGCCATCTGAAACAGGAGCTGAATCACCATAATCGCCTTGGAAGCTACCTGGGTTACCTGGTTGTTTTGCTTTCTTCATCAGTGCTGGATGGTCACCAACAATGGTGTTGTGTGGCGTATTGCTAACTGCCCACTCTTCGCTAGCGTCTTCAAGATTGCCTTCTACAATGGTTTGAAGATATTCAGCTACGTCTGCTGCTAGGTCTAGACCTGGAGCACTCTTGCCTTCAAGGACCGATTTGAGATCGTTAAGATAGCCAGTGCTTTCTTGGCGGACCAATTCGTTGTTCGAAGATAGTGCGAGGTGACGTACTTCAACAAGGGCGTTGTACAAGTCTGTGTAAACTTGCATTTCAGTCGCCATTGCTTCGTCTAGTTGTGGGTAAAATGTATTTACAATAGCCTGGAATTGCTCATAAGCATCGGCTCCGGCTTCGTTTGTTAACTTGCTATTTGCAAGAGCTGTTACACGATTTACACGATCGGTGTAAGCATCATGGGCAACTCGAAGAATGCCTTCTGCCATGAATTGACAGGTTTGATCATCGAAGTTTGTTTGACTTGCGTGTTCAAGAGATTTTCTTAAAGTTGCAGCCAACTCATTCTGGGTCAAATAAAGAACATTTGGGAATTTAGAAACTAGATCACTAATTCCTTCTTCGAGTTCATTATTGTGACTCATGTTGTTGAGTCGCTTGATCTTAGAAACGCTTTTGACGAAGTTTTCGTTGAAAGCTAGCGTGCGAGCTGCTTCACGAAGAACTTTAACATCGGTCTTTAGCGTCTTGTATTGAAGGGTCAAAATCTTACCTTCATTACGGACCTTGGTGGTTGGCACCTTAACAGATACTACATCGCCTACGTCATTGGTCTTAATTTCGGCATTCCGAGTGTTGTGACCATGTTGAACGAAATCAACATAACCATGTACATTTTCTGAAAGGTTATACCATTCTTTCATCATCTTTCCGGAGGTACCGGTCTTGATGAGTTTCACCTTTTTAGAAATTCCATTGATCTTATTTTTATGACGAGTAGTCATTTCTTTGAATTTGTTTGTTGGGTTGTTGCGTTTACGGCGAGCCAACTTTTGTTTGCTAGACTTACCAGCAGCAAATCCACCTTTAGCCTTAGGACCGCCATGACCCCATCTAACAATTTTCCCTTGGCGTGAATCAAAACGAACAACTTCATCTGCTTCATTTTGAAGGGTAATGCCAGCTTTACGGGCATTCTTGTATAAATCCGTGTAGTTTTCGAACTGCATATTAGCTTCGATATCGTTGCCATCAATGATGGCTTCTACCATTTTGCTTACGCACTCACGGAGACGCTTGCGTTGAGATTCGGTATCTACGACGAGTTCGGTAATGTCCTCGAAGCTGATCGACTCATTGGTAATATTGAAATTGGCATGAATATAAGTGCCCCGGTCGGTGTCATACACGACCTTGCCGTTGTCGAAGAAACGGAAAGACAGCGGTCCGGACTCAAGTGCGTCCGCCAGTACATCCTGTGCTTCTGCCAACTCATACTCAGCCCGAGAAAGAGAGTCTTTTTCAATTCTGTCAAAGACTTCGAAATTAACGAGTTTCCGTCGCATATTTAACTCCTACTTCGTAGCTGTGGCTTACTAAACCTTGTACGTTATGTATACAACTGATTCCAAAAACTTAATTAGTTCATTAAATTAGTTATGAACATATAAATATGGCAATATAAAATAACATTAATTTGATGTGATAAAATTCATTTTTATGGCTGATAATAAACACAAAAAAATGATGCTCCTGATTTATTAACTACATTTTCAATAACGGAAGTTTTAAGAATAAATAATTAACTACTGCGATATGGGGTAGTGCCTGTAATCCGAAAAAACCAGTAAAAAATCATATTGTTTTTAAATGATTTAATATCCAATAACCTACAACAAATGGTGGAATATGAAGAGACTAGCGAGCTTTAGACAATATGTGCGTTACCGGGAGGGTTTTATTGATGACCAATTTGGCATGGATAGTGAAGGGGATGATATTGAAAAAATGAATCATTTCATGCTTCTAGCATTGGCTGACATGGACATTCGCGGAAGTTTATATCCAATCCTTCAGCAAATAGCCGGACAAGATGACACAGGTGAAATGCAATCATTACTAAGTCGAATTGATATTAATAGTCTTGGCGTTAAAGCTAAAAAATTACTTAAGAAAAAACATGGTGGTGGCTTGCCAGACGAGAAAGATAAAGACGATTCAAGTCATACAGATATGATAACGCCTTCCAAGGCTGATAGTGGACAAAGTGGCGATGAAGGAGGGCGAGAATAATGAAAAATGATCCTTGTTGGAAGAATTATGAAATGATTGGCACAAAAAATAAAAATGGCAAAAAGGTGCCTAATTGTGTTAAAAAAGAATCATTTTCTTTTTCGGAATGGCTGAACATACAAGAAGAAAAAGAGCCTTACAAAGGCTTCGATCCTCATAAAAACCATCCAGAAGGCGGGTTAAAGCCATCTTATGCAAAGAAACTTGGTATTCACGCTGGTATTGAAACAAAACGCGAAGCAGAAAGAAGCGGCGGCGTGAGTAATATGTCAGAAAAAACAAAAGCTCGCAGAAAATCATTTTGTGCTAGAATGAAAGGTATGAAAAACAAACTTACAAGTTCGAAAACCGCGAATGACCCAAATAGCAAAATCAATGCTTCACTAAGAGTCTGGAAATGTTAATTAAAACAAATATGAAGAAAATTAATTTTCTGCTTAATAGTTTAGCAACACTCAGTAGATACAAATGGTCGGTTGCATAATGGTAGTCGTTTTTGCTGTTTCCTGACTCGGTATGCTTTTAGATTAATTCAAAGATTAACAGCGTCAGAATTAATCACGACCACTCCTTTTAGAATAAGACAATTGCCCCGTGTTGATTAATCAACACGGGGCAATTGTCTTATTTGTTTTATTCTTCTAATTCTGATGTATCTACTTCTTCTTCATCTAGTTCTTTGTTGTAATTCCTAATTCCTAAATTGTATTTATCAATATCTTCATCTGTTGGCTCTGGAAGAGGTACTCCTTCTGGTCCTCCTGGACTATTATTAGCTCCTCCTTTATCTCCTTCGCCTGAAGGCATTCCTGATGCTGTATTTCCATCATCTCCACCTGAAGGTGGGCTGCCATCAGAACCCTGGCTAGGTTGTGGTCCTGGATTGGAATTAGGACCGTTAGCGTCTGTTCCTATTTCCTTTTCATCCGTAGGAGGTTGTCCTAATCCCAACAATTGAGGATTCTGTCCGGCAATCTGATACTTCAAGTCTTCGTATTTTTGCTGCTTCATCCGAGCGACATATTCTTTGGCTTTATCTGTATCAAATCGCAAAATATCCACTAAAATATCATAATCGCTCATTAACTGAGCACCCTTCATTGCAGCGGCTCGATTATACCTGGCTTCTATAACTTCGTTGCGACTAATTTCTCGCCAATCACTTGGTGGCGTCATTTTGATCTGAAGATTATTCCACTTACTTTCCGGGAACCCTCGTAATCGCAGGTGGCGAATAACCACTTCCCGCAATCCCTTGGCGATACTCTTCTGAAGACGTTCAATTAATCGAGCAAACTTAACATCCGCTGTACTTAGAGTGATTCGAGTTTGCTGACTGTCCGCTTCTTGGGCAGCATAATTCTTTGGGAAATTTAAAGCAATGAATAACTTATTACGGAAATACAAGGCGTCATCAATTTCACCAAGATTTGAGGCTCCTGGAAGTGTTTCGATTTTAGTTCCAGAGTTTGGTCGAATTGGCAACCAATAATCTTCATCTGCTGCTGGTGCATGCCAACGTTCCTCGACACCAGACGCACCCTTGCCACCATTAGCGTTAGTATGAACTTTCTTTTTACGGAATTGATCTTTCATACGTTCGATAAATGCTTCTGCTTTGAAAGGTGGCAATTGACCAACGTCAATATAAAACACACGTCTTTCGGGAGCACGACATAGCCTATACACGACCATCGCATCTTCCATTAGTCTTAGTTGGTGAGCCGGACTGCGAGCTGCTTCTACTAAGCTAACCCCATATGGATAAAATGTTTTTCGATCATCTCCAATTCGACAGTGAACAATTTGTTCTGGGGCAAATCGAAGAGCCGTGGCTTGAGCTAAATCTGCCTCGGTAGCCTTTGTAATCTCAACACGAGCCAGACTTTGATAATCTGGTCCTTCTTTGGATTGTTGAAATTCCAATAATTTACCTTTAGTAGTCTCGATTCTGTATACGCTATCTGGCGGTAAGCTAACAATCTTCACAATTCCAGCTTTTGGGTCTTCTTCGCTAATAACTATTTCCCAAAAACGGTCACCATATAAACATAAATTTTTAGCTTCACTCCAAGCCCAGTCTTCAACTTCGAGAACTTCATTTAAAAGAAATTCCGCTTCTTCTTTCGCTTCTTCATCATCACACTTGACTTCGAATAAACGATTGTTTTCACCTACTTGACAATTGTGAAACACAACACTCTCACCACAAAAGTTTTCGTGTCGATCCACTGATAAATCATATACAGGAATTGTCTCGCCTGGGAAAACACCTTTGACAATGCGATGATTTGCTTTTTTACTTAAATTAATTATTTCATCGTAACTAAATCCTTCATTCTTAAGCCATTGTTTTACAGGCTTCCAAGTAACTTCCATTAATTGACAAATTTGATTGGCACTCAATCCTTCTTGGATCATGCGAATGACTTTTCCAAGCCGTTCGTACTTAGGTAATTTACGATTTAGCTTCCACTCATCAATAAATTGTCGTTCATGCTGCCATCCATTGTTAAACGTAAAGATTCTGGCAAATTGGTTGCTTTTTAGTCCATTCAATCGCTGATTTGCTGGCTGGCGGTAGAATGGCATTAACTCATCATCAACTTTTAACTCGCCAGCCACTCGCCATTGTCCGTTCCGCAGCAAAATACGATGATCAGGTGTTGCAGTAAAACTTGTGCCATCATCTAATGCTATCTTTACAGTTGGTGCTGTTTTCACCACACGAGGACTGTGTGCCCAAGCAAGAGAATAATCTTGTTTTGAAAAATCATAACAATACACCAAGAAGCGTTCGCCAAATGGCTTTTTCTCTGTCAATTCTTGAATTGTAACACGACCAAATGGAGTAGATACTAAAGTATCTCCAGCCACACACATTTCGTCGGCAAATACCGTCATAGCTGTTTCTATTTCGGCTACAGCTCGTAAGCGTTCATATTCTTTATATCGAGCCTGGCGATTACTTACTGAGGATAAATCGACAAAATCATTGGACACCCGCATGGTGCCCTTCCCTCCAGTCCAGAACCCATCATTGCCGCCACGGATGTCTGGAATTGCATCAGGTTGTGTTACGCCAACTGATTGTGCGGACTTCATCCCTTTAGATTGCTCTAAAGGAGACGGACGAAAAGCATAGGTAAAATACTTATAAACATCACTCCATAGCGGCATAAATTAATCCTTTTAAAACGCATTGCCGATGTATGAAATACAAAAGGCAGATTCACATTTAAAAAGTATGTATTAAAGTGGAAAAAATTATTATGTTTTAAATGTATAATTTTGTTGATTTAGCATAGTAATGATTTTAACTTAGATAAGAATGTGAACAATTTTGTTACTAAAATTCTTTTAGTAACAAATAGATACACTTAAATTGGAAAAACTTATTAAAAAGGAAGTAATATGAATTATAAAGAAACATCAATTAATGAAGAATACAAGTATGTGGAAGATTATTATATCGAAGAATCAATGCCAAATATAAAAATTGCCTGGGAGACGACGAAAAACGAAAACAAATTGAACGGATGTGGAGTGCATAAAAATTTAACTTACGAAGAAATAGAAAAAGTGCAAAAATCTCTGTTTGAAATGCGTTTTTTAGCAGGTATAGAAACGGTAGATGAAGTGGAACGCAATAACAAATTCGTTTCTAATGAAGAAAAAGAAATTCGCAGTGACTGTTCGGCAAATGAAAAAATTAAGTATGACGAACTTATCAAAAAAACAGAAGAAATAGAAAGATTATTATGCGATAAACTTATCAAAAACATGGAAGAAATAGAAAAATTATTAAACAAATTAAAGGCATTATAAATGAAATTAGGTATATCATATCAAGTTTTCGATGGTGAGGAATTCCTAGAACCGGCGATTAGATCAATTAGAGATTTAATACATCATGTTTGTGTAGTTTATCAAACTACATCTTACTTTGGCAACCCAGCTCATCCAGAACTTGAGCCAACAGTCAAAAAATTACTAGCAGATGGATTTGTAAATGAATTAGTACTTTATGAACCTAATTTGCCTTTGGGATATAAGGAAAACGAGCTTAGAATTAGAAACCTAGGACTTCAAAAATCTCGCGAGGCTGGATGTACTCATCATATTTCAGCAGATGCTGATGAACTGTACGATCACACTCAATTGAAATATGCTATGGAAACTATGGACAATAGTGAATTTGATTCATCATTGGCTGTAATGGACAGTTATTACAAAAAACCAACATATTTAATTCAACCAAGTCAAAATCAATACGTCACATTAATTCATCCAATAGATATTGAATATGACATGCAATCAGGATTGCCAAAACACATAGAGCTTACTCGCCGTTTAAAATCAAAAAACTGTCGCATATTTACAAGAGATGAATTTGTTATTCATCACATGAGTTATGTCCGTCGAGACATGCGGCGTAAATATGCCAATAATTCAAACGGACTTTTATTCGATATTGAAAAGTTTGTGGCTGTATATGATAAATATGAATTAGGACAAAGGGTTATGACAATACCAGATTTTCTCAACAGGAAAACAGTGGAAGTCTCAAACCGATTCAATATAAACTTGTAAGGAGAATAATATTATGGGTGCTTCTTCTGTAAGCGGGAAAGGTAGTGGAAATTCAGCCAAATTAACTACAACCGAATTGGCTATATTAGCCAATGGACCATCTATTTTAATTGCTGGTTCGGTTCAAGTTAATGGCAGTAATGGTAGTCCTCCAACTAGTCCTCCGACTAGCGGTGCGATTGTTAAATTCCCAACTCCATTTGAAGGCAGCTCTGATGATTATGTCGTTATTTTAACGGCACAAAATTCAACTGATACTTATGTTTCTTCTATGAATGAAGTTAATGGGAATTTTTCTGGCTTTAACGTGGTAACAGGATATGATTGCGAAGTAATGTATATCGTAACCAGAAAAGGTATCCGAGCAAAATTATAAAAACATTAAAATCATATCAGAAACCATAATAATCAGATTACTGGTCTATCCAGTCCTGAAATTATGGTTTCTGATTTTTTTCTAAATGACCTAGCATCAATCATCTCATATAGACCGCATATCTTTATTGATATCAAAGCAGGTCTTTCTTTTTTAGAAGATAATATTGATATTATTTCTTCATTTTTTGCATCGAATCTTACATCTTTAAGAAGTGATTCAAAGTTGTGAAGTATATCAGTCATTGAGCAGCTTCTTTAATTTAATAACCACCCTTTAAGTACAGTCATATATAAAACTACAGCAGCTTCGATTGCAATTATCAAATAAAGGAACGTATTACCATCGAACTCAAATTGTATTTCATTCTTCGGCTTGTTCGAATCATCTACGGTACTTTGTTTGTTTTTTATGTCTAATTCTTGAGCTTTTGCTCGACGAATTGCATCTTCTGCTCGAAGAATTGCATCTTCAACAGTTTTGGCTATACTATCACGCTCATAACTTTTAAGTACTGTTGCCTCATCTTGCACTACCTCGTGCTCAGTGTTCACGATATTACCGCTCTCATCATAAGATTCGATAATGCGGCTTGCTACTACAGGAACAATCTTCTCTCTTACCACTTTTTTAACCATCATAGGAACAACTTCCTCCTTGACGGTTGTGACTCGTTCTGTGGTGGCATCTTGTACAATTTCTTCCACATAGGTTTCTATGCGATGGAACTCGTCGTTATTGCTCTTTTGAACGGTCTTCTTGATGTCGGCCATAAAACCTCCCGCAAGTGGATGACCCATTTCTATTTACTGTAGCTGATGAAAAAATACTTTTTATTGATACCTATAATGGAGTAAATCTCCTCATCAGGTAAAATAAAAAGGAATTTTATGCCGTACTTTCAGAATATATCTTCTTCGGAATTTATTGGTATTTATGTCATTTCTGATCGTAAATATTCGAAAAACTACAGAATTAAACCTAATCCAAATACTTCGATGTTGATGGTAAGTAATTCTGGACCTTTTGACTTGAGTACTGCAAACTTATTCGTCATAAAATATTCCATTGACGCTGGCAATAACTGGTATCCTATTAGTATTACATTAACTAGTGGATCTGCAAGGACTTCTGCCAATGTTTGCGATGATTTGAATGCGAATAGTAACTTCAGTGCAATGTTTAGTGCTACGGATCAAAATGGATGTGTGGTTATTCGTGCCCTGACAAGTTCAAACACGAGTTTTCGGGCTTATGTGCCGAATATTGCAGACCCATTAGATGCAAGCACCAGTGCAGAGAAAAAATTATTATTTAATATCAAAGCTCCAGTGGTAGAAATGCCATCTTATTTTTCGCGGTATGCTATTGGCAATATGCCAGGAGCGTTGATTGTTCAATTAACTCAATCAGATGAAAACTTTGTAATCACAAATGCCGGATTGAGCACAACTCCAAAAGCTGATTGGGAGTTTTTGGAAGGAACTAGCGGCTTATTTACTTTCAAAAAACAGACAGTGGACGGGTCTGATCGCATTACTTCCATAATCGAATATCCATGCGGTGCAAAAGCAGGAGATTTATGTAAGAAAACGACTTTCACCTATACGAGTTCAAATAAATCACCTTCAACAATT
>JACCDG010048100.1_pt1 | contig 15792 bp, 13 predicted proteins | sample 7442471 | NCBI WGS metagenome assembly JACCDG01 (sample SAMN15323444, study PRJNA562643) | freshwater metagenome | isolation source: river surface water | place: USA:Blue River Watershed | collected 2017-08-17 | reverse complement strand
GGGCGAGCCCACGCTGCACCGCTACGCCGCCGACGTCCCCGCCGAGCACTTCTACACGTCCGCCACGATCGCCTGCCCGACCGCGCCGCACCTCTTCCTCTCGTTTCCCAAGCGCTTCGTCCCGAAACGCACGAAGGTCCCCGGCCACCCCGGCGGCCCCGGCGCCTCCGACGCCGTCTTCATGTCGAGCCGCGATGGTGTACACTGGGACCGCCGTTTCCTGGAATCTTTCCTCCGCCCCGGTCGCGACCCGCTGAACTGGACCGACCGCAACAACTACGTCGCCGCCGGCCTGCTCCAGACCGCACCCGACGAGCTCTCGCTTTACTTCAGCCAAAACTACCGCTCGTCCACCGCGCACCTGCGCCGCGGCGTGCTGCGGCTCGACGGCATGGTCTCGGTCTCGGCCGGCTACCGCGGCGGGGAGTTCGTGACCAAACCCTTCATCTTCACGGGCGATACGCTGTCGCTGAACTTCGAGACCTCGGCCGCGGGTTCAATCCGGCTCGAGCTGCAGGACCAGCACGGCAACCCGATCTCCGGCTACGAACTGGAAACCTTCCCGCCGCTCTGGGGCGACCACATCGACCACGTCGTCACATGGACCGCCAATCCCCGCTGGGGCACGAGCCTCAAGAAGCTGGAGGGCACGCCCATCCGCCTCCGGGTCGTCCTGCGCGACGCCGACCTCTACTCGCTCCAGTTCCGTGCCTCCGAACCGTCCAAGCCCTGAGGTCACCGCGCCGGTGAAAAGCTACCTCAACTGATGCCCCACGGCGTGCTACTCCATGCCGCCGCTCCGGGTGAGCCGCACGATCTCACCGCAGCGTAACGGGACTTCCTTGCTCAGCCCTCGCCCCGCTACTAGGGCTCGCTGAGCCGATTGTTTCCGCCCCTGCTCCTCCCGCTCCTTATCCCGACCCGACTCCCCATGACCGCCACCCCCGATCTCGCCGCCCTCAAGCGCGCCTACGATGCCGACGGCTTCGTCGTCATCCGCGGCCTTTTTTCCCCGGAGTCCTTCCGGGAATTACAGACCAACCTCGACCGCTACGTGCGCGAAGTCGTACCCACCCTGCCGAAGGACCAGGCATTCTTCGACGATTACTCGAATCCGGAAACGCTCCGCAAGATGCAGCAGTTAAACAAGCACGATGCCTGGTTCGCGCGTTTCATGCAGGAGGGCCCGCAGGTCGCCGTGCAGGGTCATCTGATGGGCGACCGCCCTGTGCCGCAGGGTCTGGAATGGTTCGACAAGCTGCCCTATGACACCAACGCGACGCCGGCCCACCAGGATGGCTTCTACTGGAACCGCAAGCCCGACATCGCCTGCGGCGTCTGGATCGCGCTCGATCCGGTGGATCAGGAGAACGGCTGCCTATGGTATGCACGTGGCTCCCAGCGTCAGGGCATCCAGCCGCACGGCGCCAGCGGCGTGCTCGGTTTTAGCCAGGGCCTGCTCGGCTTCGACAAGAGTAAGCTAGATCCCGTACCGATCGAACTGCAGCCCGGCGACGCCGTCGCCCACTCCAGCGCTACGATCCATTGGACGGATACGAACCGCACGCCCCGGCACCGCCGGGCGGTCGCCTCGTTCTGCTTCGGCGCCTCCACGGTGCGCGACGAGGAAGGCCACGCCCGCTACCTCGCCAGCCTCAAGGCCCAGCTCGAGAAACGCGGTATCGCCGCGACCACGAAGTCCTGACCCGCGCTCCGGATGCCACGCGTCCGGCTTCCGGCTTCGTCCCCTCTCGATTCATGAGCGTTCATCCGATCCGCCGGTTCCCTGCGTCGCTTGCCCGTTTCGGTCTGCTCCTCGCGCTCGCGGCGGCCCCAGCCGCGCTGCTGGCTGACGCCTACCCGGAGTCCAAGGTCCCGTCTCCGCAGTACCGCCACGGCGACATCTTGGTGCCGGAATTCGTCGCGGACGAGCCCGTGCGCGCCGCGTGGTCGGCCGAGGCGGCAGAGCACTTTCTCGATCGCGGCGCCCTCGCGTGGGCCCGGTCCAAGAGCTGCGTCTCCTGCCACACCACCGGCACCTACCTCGTCACCCGCCCGGCGCTCTCAGCGACTCTTGGCCGCCCGCGCGACGAGATCCGCGACGTCTTCGTCGAGCAACTCCGGGTCCGCCAAGGCACGCCGCGCGAGCAATTCAGCAAGGGCACGCGTTCCGGCGAGGTCATCTATATTGCGGCCGGCCTCGCTGAGTGGGACCGCTGGGTGAGCGGCCAACTCTCCACGGAGACGGCCGAGGCCCTGGAGCTAATGTTCACGATCCAGCTTCAGAGCGGCGACTGGTACAATCCGGGTTGCTGGCCACCGCTAGAATCGGATGGCTTCCATCTCGCGACCCAAGCCGCCATGGCCGTCGCGGCGGTGCCCGCCTGGGAGGCGTCCGCCAGCCCACAGGCTCAGGCCGGCCTCGCCAAGCTGCGCGAGTTCCTCCGCACCACCCCGCCTCCACATGACTACGGTGGCACACTGCTTTTGTGGGCGGCCGCTCGGATGCCGGACCTGCTCCCGGCGGACCAGCGGCAGCGTCTCGCCGAGCGCATCTGGAGTCAGCAGCAGCTCGACGGAGGTTGGTCGATCCGGAGCTTCGCCGCACCTGAGGCCTGGGGTGATGGTTCCCGAGCGGAGCGCTTGCGGTCGGAGCCGGACTTCGCCCGGCCGCCCAGCGACGGCCACCAGACCGGCCTCGCGATCGTCGTCCTGCGCGAGTCGGGCGTCCCCGCGACCGATCCCCGGCTGCAGCGCGGCTTGGCGTGGCTGGAACGCAACCAGCGCGAGTCGGGCCGCTGGTGGACCCGTTCGCTGAACACCGACCGCGGCCACTTCGTGACGTACAGCGGAACCGCCTACCCGCTGCTCGCCCTCGCCCTGAGCGGACGCGTCAACGGGACGGCCGCCGTTCCGGAGCCCAGCCGCAGCCGAGCCCTCGCCCTCAGTGAATCGGCCGCCGGGCGCTGACTCAAGGTCACCGACGCCTCCGCCCCACGCTTGCGCCCTGACGACGAGACACGTTGAAAACCAGCTGCCACCCGCCGCATCATCCTGCATGACCCATCCCCGCACCCAGGACTCAACGTGGTGATGCTGACCCCCTTGGCGGTCTTCGTGGGTGCCTCGTTCCTTGCCTACGGGGTGAGCTGCCTGAGCTCCCGCTGGATGAGAAGTGAGTTCGAACGCTTCGGACTAGGCCGTCTCCGGAGCTTGGTCGGCGCGCTGGAAGTCGCGGGCGCCGTCGGGGTGCTCGCGGGCCTCGCCGTACCTGAAGTCGGTTTTTTATCCGCCGTCGGCCTCACGGTCGTGATGGCGGCCGCCGTCGTGGCGCGACGGCGGGTCAAAGACGGCTTGCTCCCAACGCTGCCGTCATTGATCTATCTGACGCTGACCGCCGTTCTCGCGCTGCTCTTCGCACTCCGGTCGCTCTCGGCACCCTGACTAGCCCCAGGCCGTCAACCCACTTCCAGCCATGCACTCCGTCTTGCTCGTCGTTCAGGTGCTCATTGCCCTCGCCATCCTCAACGTCTGGCTCCTCCGTCGCAATCAACCCAGCCCTTGGCGCGGCGGGAGTTCCGCCAACCTGCGTGAGGAGTTCGCTGTTTATGGTCTCGGCTCGGCCGTGATGACCGTCGTGGGCATCTTCAAGGTCACCTTGGCCGTCGCCTTGATTGTCGGCGTCTGGCGGTCGGAACTCACCCAGCCGGCGGCGTTCGTCCTTGCCCTCTTCATGCTGTCCGCCGTCGCGATGCACGTGCGGGTGAGCGATCCAGCGAAGAAGTCGCTCCCGGCCGCGACCCTGCTGGTCCTTTGCGTCGTGGTCGGGTGGTTGTCCGCGTAGGTCTGCACCGCAGATGGAACGCACTCTGATGCCGCCCGTCGATCAACCCAATCCCCGCCCTATGAAAACCTTCTCACTCGCCGGCAGCGCCGGCCTCGTCACCGGCTCTTCCAAGGGCATTGGCCTCGCCATCGCGCACGGCCTCCGAGAGGCCGGCGCCGAGGTTGTCTTCCACGGCAACACGTCACGTCCGCCGGATCTGCCCGCCGACAGCGGCTTCGTCGCCGGCAACCTGCTCGATCCGGATACGCCCGCGGCGCTCGTCGCCTCCGCGTTCGCCGCCAAGCCGCAGCTCGACCTCCTCGTCTGTAACGCCGGCAGTTTCTTCGATCGCGACTTCCTGAGCATGGGCGCCGCCGAGTGGGAGCGCACGATGAACCTGAACGTCCGCGCCGCCTACTTCATCGTCCAAGCCTTCGCCCGCGAACTCGTCGCGCGCCAGCGGCCGGGCGCCGTCGTCATCGTTTCCTCGACAAATGGTTTCCAGTCGGAGGATGAATCCACCGCCTACGACACCTCGAAGGGCGCGCTCGTGATGATGACGCGCACGCTCGCGCAGGCGCTGGCGCCGCACCGCATCCGGGTCAACGGCATGGCTCCCGGCCTGATTCGCACGCCTCTAACCAAGTGGATCGACGAGCAGGACGAAAAGCGCCACCACTACGAGAAGAAGATCTTCCTCGGACGGGTCGGCGAGGCCGAGGACTGCGCCGGTCCGACCGCGTTTCTGCTCTCCCCCGCCGCCGCCTACATCACCGGTCAAGTGATCGTTGTCGACGGTGGCCTAACCGTCGGCCAGATCGGCAAGCTGTAGCGCGAGGGGATCAGGTGGGTGTTGCCCTGAGGTGACGGGCCTCCGGCAACGGAACGGAGCCCGATCAACCGCTCACCCAATCGTCCGGGTCAGCTAGCCGGGATTCGGCCATCGCGGTCGAGCTCCCTCCAGGCGCCTACACGGCAACCGCCTTCGGCAGCAACAACACGACCGGCGTGGTGCTGATCGAGGTCTACGAACTGCCCTAGGGAGGCGCGCCTTGCGGGCTCAGAGTCCCTCGGGCCACGTGTCCTGCGGGCGGTACCCCAGCGTCGTCTCCGCAACCGTGAGATCGAGCCGAGTCTTGCGGCGGGGACGGCTCGTGCCATTCACGATGAGAAAGCGGACGTCCGGCGGCGCCTCCACGCAGTCGGCAAGGAACCGCCCGACGTCACCGGGGCTGAAATAGAAGTCCTGCGGGCCTTCGGCGGAAGCCAGCTCGGCCTCCTGGCCGGGGCGCGGACACCATCCGAGTCGGGCGACGATCACGGACAAGCCATGCAACTCGACGAAACTTCGTCCGATGGATTCGAGAAACATCTTGGTCGCGGCATACCACCCGCGCGGTGAGACCGGGTCGCTCTCGCGGATGGGGAACGGCCCTCGCTGCAACTGCCACCAGTTCACCTGCACACTACTGGCCAGCACGATCCGGCGAACCCCGGCGGCCCCCGCGGACTCCATCACGTGATGGAGTCCCGCGAGGTTATTGGGCAACAGGCGGGTCACAAAATCGTCGTCATCGGGCACCGCGGCCAAGTGCACGAGGCACGACACCCCCGCCATCGCCCGATCCACCGCCGCGCGGTCGCCGAGGTCACCGATCTGCGTGAGCGGCTCCGGCAGCGTCACCGACGGCACGAGATCAAACCCACGCACGTCACGGCCGCGGCGCCGCAACTCCGCGACGGCGGCGCGACCCACGCGCCCCGAGGATCCGGTCACAAGAACGGTTTCCATGATCCGCAACGCCTAACCGCCGGAGCCCTCGGGTGTCCACCCGAATGGGACTCCGGCCACGCGAGGCGGCGAGCCCAAGGCGGTGACACGATTCCACCAGCTTCCGTCCATCCGAGTCATCCTCCCCGCGACGGAGCATCGGACAGGCTGATGCAATGGCCTTCCCTCCGCCCGCTCATTCATCCACGGTGCCTTCCATGCGTGATGCTGTCTGGCCCCTACCCCGGGCGTGGCAAGTCTGGTGCTTCCGCCGGACCGTCGTCGCCGCGCTTCTCGTCCTGACCGTCGGCCATGCGGCCGTGCCGCTGCCCTCGATCTCGGTCACCCGCACGTTGACGGGGCCATTGATCGCGCCGGAAATGCTGCCGGGCGAAGAGGGCCTCAGCATCAACGGTCCCTCGCTGATCCGCATGCCCCCTTGGGTGGAGAAGCCTGGTGGTCGCTACCACCTGTACTTCGCGCACCACAACGGGAAGTACATCCGGCTGGCCTTTGCGGATCGTCCGGAAGGTCCGTGGACGCTCCACCCGGGCGGCATCCTGCCCATCAAGGAGCAACGCGCCCTCCGGGGCCACATCGCCTCGCCCGAGGCGGTAATCGACGAGGAAACCCGCCAGATCTTCCTCTTTTCCCATGGCGTTCCCCGCGACGGCGGACCGCAAGTCACCTCGGTGGCGGTTTCCCGTGATGGTCTCGTTTTCACGGATCTGGGAACGATCGTCGGCCCCGCGTACCTTCGCGTGTTCCGGCACGAGGGCGCATGGTACGGGTTGAACCACTCGGGCGTACTGGGCCGAGCGCCGAAACTCGGCGACCCCTTCGAGCCGGTCGCAACCATCATCGGTCCGGAGATCCAGGCCGCCGTCGATCCCGCGCTGCGCGGCGAACCGGGCGCTCCCCCCGCCGCGGGACGACCGACGAGCGGTGACGCGCGCTATGGGATCCGGCACGTGGGGCTGGACCTGCATCAGGGGCGTCTATTCGTCTACTTTTCCTGCGTCGGCCATCGTCCGGAACGCATCCTGTGCACGGTCGTGGATCTCGCCGGTCCTCCGGAAACCTGGCGGGCCCGCGGCGTGATCGAGGTGCTCCAGCCGGAATTCCCCTGGGAAGGGACGGACCTGCCGCTCGCTTATTCCCGCGGGGGAAGCACGATCAAGCACGGCGATGCCCGGGTGCGCGAACTGCGCGACCCGGCCGTCTGGCGTGAGGGCGAAACCGCCTGGCTCCTCTACTCCATCGCCGGCGAAGCGGGACTCGGCATCGTCAACCTGCACGTCACGCCCCCGCTCACGCCGGCTCGCCCGTGACGTCGCGGTGGGTCCTTGACGCCTCGCTCCCCTGAGGCGGTCAGGGTTCCCCGCGCCTCAGCCGCCAAGCTGAAACGGAAGCGCGGGGGGCACCCCGTCCCCGCTGGCTTTCCTGCGTACGTGTAGTGCATTACGTGGATACCCCAAGTTGACGCCTGCCCAGACTTACCGACATTGTTCTCATGTCTCCGGGCCCCACCTCGGTCGAATTCTTCGCTCGCCCAATGGCCACCCGCCATCCACCCATCGAGGTCCGCGCTGGACGCGCCCGCATTCTCGTGGTCGATGACCATATCATCAGCCAGCACGTCGCGGCCGCAATGCTCAAGAGGTTCGGTCTGCGCGCCGACTCCGTCGCCAATGGACAGGAGGCCCTCCAGGCTCTCACCAGCCTTCCCTACGACCTCGTCCTGATGGATGTGCAAATGCCGGTGATGGACGGACTGGAGGCCACGCGCCGAGTCCGCAACCCGAAGTCGAGCGTCCTGAACCACCGGATCCCGATCATCGCGATGACCGCCAACGCCATGCCCGGCGACCGCGACCGCTCACTCTACGCCGGGATGAATGATTTCATCGCCAAGCCACTCCAGATCCAGCGTCTGGCCGACCTTCTCGAGGCCTGGCTTCCGCGGGAAGGCAGGGCATCCGCAGCGACGACTGGGAGCGTGACCCGCGATCCCGACGCCGCGCCGCGCGAGACGAGGCTCGTCATCTTCGATCGCGAGCGCTTCCTCGCCTGCCTCGGCGAGGACCGTGGCCTCGCGCGCGAGATCCTCCGAGCCATCCTCAATAACTTGCCCGGTCAGATCGACGAACTGCGCGCAAGGATCGAGTCCCAAGACGCCGCCGGGGCAGTCCTCGTGGCCCACAAGATCCAAGGAGGGATCGGTACCGTGGGCGGCGACGCCCTCGCCGCGCTCGCCCGGGATCTCGAACGAGCCGGGCGACTCAGCGACTTCGCCGCACTGGAAAGGGGACTGGCCGAACTGCCCCAGCACCACGCCCGCCTCCGCGAGGCCATGGAGGCAGAGCTCAACCGCGAGGCCTGACCTTCCCGGACGTCGCTGCGCGGCCCCCCGCTAGAATCGCAACGGAACTTCGACGCGGCAGGCGACGGGCGTTCCAGCCTTGATCTGCGGCAGGAACAGCCACCCACCCATCGCGTCACGTACGGCTGATTCGATTTCGGCGGAGGCCGCTGGGGACAATCGCACGTCCTCCACGTGACCCTCCGCCGTCACGCCAAACGAGGCCGTGATCGGCGTCGTCGGCCGGGTCGCGTCGGGCGGCAGCAGCGGTTTGACCGAGACCACCGGCCTCGCGGGCGCATTCCGCCCCGCTTGGGCGATCAGGTACTGCTTCAGGACCGTGGCCAACTGCAGCTTCTCCATCGACGCATAGTAGGACCAGCCCTGCCGCGCAAAAGGCGTCAGGATTTCCGCGCCGTCCTGATCAAAGACCTGCACAAAGTACTTTTGACCCGGGGTGAAGGTGAACATCTTCGACGTCACCCGCACCGGCACCTCGACGCCCGCCGGGAGCGGAGGAAGGGCATGCACCACGATCTGCGGCTGAAAAAGGGCCGCCTCGCTGGCGAACATTGCCTCCGAGTAGAGCACCACGGCGATGAAGCCTTGCGGCATCGCCTGCTTCGCGGTCACGGAAGCACGGAACTCCGCGAGTCCACCCTGATTGCCCGTCACCGGTCCATTGGTGCGCTGCTCCCCGTCAACCGTGACGAAGATCTGCACTCCGCCGAGCGACACGTTCCGCAACGCAATCTCCGCCGGACTGTAATCGGGGATGCGCTGCGGTTGGTAGGTCGGTTCCGTCCGGATGCGCTTCTCCTTGCCGTCAACCAAGACCACGGGATCGCTGCCGATCAACTTCACGACCGGAAGCATCAGATCCTTGTACTTCACGGTCAGCATCGTGGGATGCGGTCCCGCCGCGGACAGCGAAGTCACGGCCGCAACGGCAAAACAGATCAACCCGCGGAGGATTCGATGAGGCATCGTGGAGACCCTAGCGCGGAAACCCGCTGGAGTTCAAGGAGGCGCGAAACCGGCCCCGAAAGGTCTCAACGGGCCTTACCCTGCACGTAGAGCTCCTCCACCTTCTTGCGCGCCCAGGGCGTTCGGCGGAGGAACACGAGGCTCGAGTTGATGCTCGGGTCAAAACGGAAGCAGCGGATGTCCACCCGCGCGGCGAGTCCGGTCCAGCCGTGCTCCGCGACCAGCTCAGTCAGCAGCTGCTTGAGGGTAACGCCGTGCAGCGGGTCCTTGCTCGGAGTGGAATCCATGCCGCTACGGTCGTGAACCCGCCGTCGGAGGCAAGCACGGGTCTCCACGGCTGCACCGACGGGATCGGCCCCGCCGGTCCGCCAGCCCTCGCGCGTCACCGCCGGCTCAGGAAGCGGACCCTCATCCATCCGTCGACAGTCCCTCGCCCCGGCTTCCGTAGAGTTGACCCCGAGGGAGGCCGCCCACCTGATGCCTTCGTCGGCCTGCACGCGAACCATCGACCATGAGCCTGAGACCTGCGTCCCTGTTCGTCCTCGTCGCCGCGACGTTTCTCCAGTCCGCCTGCCAACCGAGGGAGTCGTCGGTCGAGCGCGGCATCCGTGAGCAGGTGCTGCACGCCGGCAATGGCGTCGAGCCGTCGACTCTCGACCCGCAGCGGAACTCGGGATCGCCCGAGGCCTTCATCATCAACGAGCTCTTCGACGCCTTGGTCGTGGCTGATCCGGACAACATCAACGAGGTGCTGCCGTGCGGCGCCGAGCGTTGGGAGATTTCCGCGGACGGGCTGGACTACACGTTCCATCTGCGGCGGGACGGCCGCTGGTCCAACGGGGAACCGGTCACCGCCGAGGATTACCGCGCGTCGTTCGTGCGGATCGTCGAGCCCGGCCTCGGCGGAACGCTCGCCAACCTCGCCTACCCGATCGCCGGCGCGGAGGATTACCACCGGGGCAAGTCCAAGGACCCAGCGACCATCGGCGTGAGCACGGAGGGTCCCTACGTCCTTCGTATCCGACTCCGCGCGCCCTTGCCGCAGCTGCTCAACTACCTCGAAACGTACCCGTTCGTCGCGGTGCACCGGGCCTCCATCGAGGCGAACGGCGGCTGGACCAATCCGTCGGGGCTGTGGACAAAGCCCGGCCGGATGGTCAGCAGCGGTCCCTACCGACTCAAGGAGTGGCAGCCCAATCACCCCCTCGTCATCGAACGAAACCCGCACTTCCGCGACGCCGCGCGGATCCGGCTGCGCGAAATCCACTTTCACCCCATCGAGAGCCTGGACACGGAGGATCGCGCCTACCGCACGGGACAGCTTCACTCCACGTCGGGCGTGCCGACGACCAAGTTGCCGGTCTATCGGAAGCAGTGGCCCGATCAGCTCCACGTGGCCCCGCGGCTCGGTCTGCACTACCTCAACGTCAACACCGAGCACCCCGTCCTCCGCGACCCGCGCGTGCGTCGCGCGCTCGCGTTCGCGATCGACCGTCAGCAATTGGCGGACAAGGTCCTCGGCCGCGGCGAAATTCCCGCCCGATCGCTCGGCCAACCCGGCATGGGCAATTACCAGCCGAAGAATCAGATCACCGAGGGCGCGGCCGACGCACGACGCCTCCTCGCGGAGGCGGGCTTCCCCGGCGGCACCGGCTTTCCCAGGGTCACCTACCTCTACAATACGTCCGAGCGGAACCGCGAGGTCGCCGAGGCGCTGCAGCAGATCTGGCGACGCGAGCTCGGGATCGACGTCGAACTGCGCAATGAGGAATGGAAGGTGTTCCTCGATTCGCGCCGCACCGGCCGCTACGAACTCGCGCGCGCGGGGTGGAATCCGTTCACCCCGGAATGCGCCGAGTTGTTCCTGCTCTGCCATTCCACCAGCGAGTTCAACGACTCGCGGTGGACCAACGCCACCTACGATCGCCTCTACGATCAGGCCGCCTCAACGATGGACCGGACCGCACGCCACGCCCTCTATCAGGAGCTGGACCGGATGATCCTCGACGAAATGCCGGTCATCCCCCTCGCCTACAACACCGTGATCCGACTGGTTCATCCGTCCGTACAGGGCTGGCGGGACAACCTCCGCGACTCCCGCCAACTCTCCAGTCTCGGACTCGCCGCCCCAGGGGACGCCCCCTGACGCGCAGTCGCCGCTCGCCGCGTCGCCGCTTCAGCGCCGCTCGCGCTCAGTACGGGATCGGGTCGAGGAAGTGCACCTCGACGCCGTGGCGCTGGGCCGACTCGTGGAAACCCCGGATGACGTCCCGCTCTCCCGCGTGATTGAACACGAGCACCGCCTTGCGACCCGGCTGAGCCTCAACAAGCCGGGAAAACTCCTGCGGTGTGTCGACCTTCTTGATGTTCCCGTAGGGGCGGATCATCCAGTAAACGAGATCTCCTCCCCAGACGGCTTGAGCGTAGACCATGCTCTCCGGTGAGGCCCGCGCCAGATCGATCGCGGTCTGGGCCGTGTCGATCGCGAGGCGGTGCATCTTCTGGTAGTGAACCATCAGCCGCAGCGGATCCGGATCCCGGGTCAGGTCGTTGATGAACGCGGGACGTCCCGCCAGATGCCTCACGTCGAGACCGACGTACAGCACCAGACCCGCGATCACGCCCGCCCGCACGAAGCCCGGGACCGACGGCGGAAAACGCGGATTCGGTGACGAGGGGCCGAGGCGGGCGACACGCTGCAATCCCCGCACCGCGGCCTCCGCCGCGACCTGCAGCCCGGCGAAGGTGAGCAGGACGTAGAACGGGAAGAGCACGTAGGAATACTTCAGGTTCGGCCCCCCGGCGGAGAGCACGGCTTGACAGAGCACGACCGCCCACGCCGCGATGAAAAGCTCGGGCCGACCTTCGCGGCCACGCCCCAGCAACCCACCCAGCAGACCCAGCACGTAGAACGCCGCCAGCGGCCAGAGGATGTACGGCTGCTCGAACGCCCAGTGAGTTTCGTCGATGATGAACTTCCCCTCGTACTCCGAAGACCTCGTGAGCCAGATCGGCGAAGCCCACGTCAGCCCCAAGCTCGACCACGGACTCAACCCCTTCGCCAACGAATAGGTCCCGCGGCTCACAAACAGGCCCAACGGCGTCTGCGAAACCCACAGCAGCGCACCCGTCGCGGCGCCGATCCCGAGGAAGCACGCCACCGGCATCCGACACTGCTGCAACTTTTCCCGGACGCTCGAACCCGGCCGCGTGGCTACCTCCAGCATCAGCGCGACGAAGAGCGCCGCCGCCAGGGGCCGAAACGCGCTGTAGGTCATGACACCCACCAGCAGCACACACCCCACGCCCCAAACCAAGGAGCGGGAGCGTTGTGAGGCCGTGCGCGCGTGGAAGGAGCGCACCAGAAAGAAGAGAATCAGCGCGGCCAGCGGTGCGCTGAGGTAGTTACGCGTGAGGACCTGATTGTAGTAGAGGTTGACGGAGGAAGCGGCGAAGATGGCGGACGCGGCGACGCTGAAGAAGCGCGGCAACACCCGGCTCGCCGCCGCATAAAAGACGAGAACGCCGCCGACGAATACGACCAGGTGCAAGATCCGCAGCGGCGTGACGTCGTAGCGGCCGGGGCCGACGAAGAGCCGGTTGAGGTAGATGCCGGCGGATTCCACCGGTTCGCACCAGCGGTCCTGATGCGCCGGCGCGAGGTAGTGAAACGTGTTGAACGGCAGATCAACCGTCTGCAGCAATTCGACCGCCTCGTCGTTGAGGAGGTTGCGCTGCGGCGCGATGATGAAGTGAGCCCACGAGGAAAGCAGCAGCGCCCACGCGGCGAGGAGCAGGGCCGGCCCCCAGCGAACGAGAAAAGGCCGCTCAGTCAGCATAACCCTGCCTTCCGAGCGGACTCACCGGCCCAAGCCGCGCCGCAGCGCAACGCGGGTCAAGGCAGAGGTTCGATGGTTCAAGACTCACCACTCCGCAGGCAAAACCCCGCCACACCCGCGGTCAATCCATGAGTCATCCGCAAGCCCGGCAAGCAGTGATGACTCGGATACCGCGTCGTTCGCCACGTCTCACGCGCTGCCACCCACAGTCCGCGAAACGCACCGCCTCGCACCCCCGCGCCGACCGCGCAGCCGACCGCAGCCCACGGTCGAAAGGAGTCGGAATGCGGACCGTTCAGCGGGCCTTCACAGGCCTGTCACGGGCGCAACGCCCCCGCGATCACTGCCTCCAACACCGTCTCCGCCAGGCGCTCCGCCGCGTCCGTCTGGCCGATGTTGGTCAGGATCACCACGCCCGCTGACGGATTCGTGGTGAAGCGGACGTGGCTCGTGAAACCCGGGGTGCCTCCCGACTTGGAGAAGTACGTCCGGCCGTTCCGGGTTTCGACCGAGAAGCCCAACGCCATTTTCCGTCCGCCGAGGTCGAACTGGACCGTCTGCGAAAGCGCCACGGCGTCCGCCAGGGTCGCGGGAGGCGCGAGGTTCGCGGCGATGAAGGCGAGCATGTCGGTCCCCGTCGACCGAAGCGCACCACTCGCCTCCAGCGTGTCGATCTGCGAGGGCACCACGGCCCGGCCCTGCCGTGAACCGCGGGCAAGGCGGGCCTCGCTCGAGGCTGGGACGTTGACCCGCGTGTCTTTCATGCCAAGCGGATCCCCCAGGTACTCCACGAAGAGGGCGTCATAATTGGCCGACTTCGCCGCGTCCTGCAGCGCGACGCCCAGCAGGCCGAACCCGAGGTTCGAATAGGCCATCGCCGCACCCGGCCGCGTCCGGAGCGTCGCCCGCCCCAGGTAGTCGAACAAGAGAGCCCGCGTGTATCCCGCCGCTGGATTGGGCGGCGCTCCGACCAGATTATCCGGAAAGTCCGCCAAGCCTCCCGTGTGCGTCGCGAGGTGCACCAGTTGGAGGGGCGCGCCCGGGGAGGTGGGCAAAACGGCGTTCGGCAGAAGGCGACTCACCGGATCGTCCAGCCGCATACGTCCTTTCACCACGCCGTCGGCCAGGATCAGCCCCGTCATCGGCTTGGTGTTGGAGCCAATCTCGAAAAGGGTGTCACCACCCGGCGCAACCGTCGATCCGAGCGCACTCACGCCGTAGCCGAGGACCGTGCGCACGTCGGGACCAATGATCCCCACCGCGGCGCCGACGATCTTCCCGCCTGCGCCAGTGGAGTCGATTTCCGGAGCGACGAGCGCGTCGATCTGCGCCCGCAGCGCCGCCGATGCCTCCCGCGCCGCCTCTGGGACGGGTCCCGGTGCGACGTCGGTCAGGTCATACACTTCCACCAGCGCCTCGCCGGTCCTCCCGGCGACGCCGCTGACCTGCAGGGTGTATCCGCCCGGGGGCAGCCGCGTGATCAGCGCCGCGTCCAAGCTACCCGTCGGCAGCGCGAAGGCGCCGCTCTGCTGGAACGCGACGCGCAGCCCCTCCGCCGTCGCCGCAGAGGGGCCGGAGGGGGCGCCCCAGTTGTCGTTCCCGGCGATCCGCGCGCCACCTTGGAACAGGTCAAGCTTCGGGTCAGCGAGCAGGCCCGTGACGCCGAACGGTTCCAACCCCGGGCCGACGGCCCGGACCAGCAACCGGCGGGACGTCGCCCCCGGCGACAGGACCAGTCCCGGAATCAAGATCGCCTCCCCCGAGCCCACCCGGGCGCGGGCCGAAAGATTGGTCAGGGGCGTACCCGCGGCACCCACCTCGTAGACCTCGACCAGCGCCGTTCCCCGCGCGCCGACCGGACCCGTGACGTGGGCGGTGTAGCTCCCGGACCCGAGGCGGGCGACGATCGCCGCGTCCTTCGATCCAGCCGCCAACGCAAACGCGCCGACCGCGCTGAAGACAGGCGCATCCGTCGCCGCATGGTCGTCATTCGCTCCGATCCGGCGTCCCCCAGCCGCGAACAATTCCAGCCGTGGGTCCGCCAGCGGAGCCGACACCCCGAACTGTTCCAACGTCGGACCCACCGCGCGGATCAGGACGGTTTTTTCCGCGCCCCCGCCGACGTTGAAACCGACGATCAGCGGCGCCTCCGCCGCCGCCTCCGCCCGGATGGCCAGGTTCGCCAAACGCGTTTCCTGCGCCTGCGCCGCCGGGGTCCCCGCGAGGATCCACCCGAGCGCGGCGCCCAGCACAGCGGAGAACGAACGCATACCGCAGGAACACAGGGACGAACGCGACATGTCAGCCACAAAAGACGGCGACAGCACCCCGCCCGTTACACGTGCGCCCAAACCGGAGCCCCCTGCGCCTTCGCCGAGCCTTGCATCTGCCAGATCATTTTTTCGCCCGCAATAACCCCGAAACACGTCGGCTGCGTCTCAAAGGGTCCTCACCGAACCCGACCTCACTCCTCCGCGTCGATCCGCGACCCGCACTCGTTTTCTCCTGCTTTGAACCACTCCACCATCACCCGCGTCTCCTGCCGGCTGATGCCTGCCAGAAACACGTGCAGTTTTCCCACCGGTTTTGCGCGCATCACCGTTAACTATTCCGAGCGTCAGACGCAGACCGCACTGACCATGAGCAACATGGGATGCAAACTCCTCCGTCACGACCTCATCCTTTCCGGAACCGGACCGGCCGTCGGGGCTCCCGCCGTGAGCGAAGCCACCCCACCTCTCCGGCCGCCGCAAGGAACACCGCGGAAAGGAATCGGAGCAGCGGCAGGCGCCACGCGAGGCGACCCCTCAGGACAGACCGCAAGTCGCACGCGACTTAGTCCGCGGAGAGGAGTACGCGCGCTCTCGGTGCAGCGCCGCCGGGGCGTCCGCGGCGAGGCCGAGCGTCTGGGATCGGGCGGTACAGCAAGCCTGTTTCAATTTTCACCCCAAATCCGCGGCCAGGAGTGCAGCGCATGAGCCAGGACTCGCTACCTGTACCACCGCCG